>Ga0209208_10010805_pt1 | contig 11766 bp, 5 predicted proteins | sample S1TSphfallax_3_FD_187694 | JGI IMG/M metagenome (GOLD analysis project Ga0209208, IMG submission 187694) | Host-associated microbial communities from peat moss isolated from Minnesota, USA - S1T2_Fd - Sphagnum fallax MG (SPAdes) (version 2) | ecosystem: Host-associated > Plants > Peat moss >...
ATTTTTAAAATGTTAATAAATTATTCAAATCATTATTTTAAATAATTATTCATGATAATTAATTGTCATAAATTAATTTAGGTATATAAATAGACATATTTTGGGTACCCAAACCACTTGTTAATTATTTTGAAGTGACCTTACATGTGGGTATTACATTTAAGGTTTATCTTTCACTTAAAGTTGCTTAAATCACTTATGGATTATTTCGAAATGAACTTGCATGCGAATATTGCATAGAGGCATTAGTCTTCATTCAAAGGCCACCCAAATTACATATTGATTATTTCAAAATGACCTTACATGTGGGTATTGATTTAGGGTTGGGTTTGCACTTTAGGTCACCTAAATCACCTATGGGTTATATCAAAATGAACTTGAATATGGGTATTACATTTAGGGTTAGGTATTCATATAATTTTGTAATACTTGCAGACGTACTTATTTTCACCAACTATAAATTTATCTTTAATTTTTTGAATAATTAAATAAAATTTGTAACAAAACACAAAAGAAGGTATTTTTTTACAATTTGATATGAGTATTGCATTTAAACAAAAATGGGTTAGGAAATATTAACCTTTAACAACTATGGAACATATGGAAACAATTGAGATTCATAATTATGGTATAGATTTAAACAAGTAATAAAATTAAAAACCAATACAATGAGCAAAGTCTAGAGTATAAACCTTAAGCCTTGATATATATGAACCAAATTCCTAAACACTAAATCATAAGGCATAACCCTAAATATCCAAATGATATTTTACCATGAGCCTTATTACAACCCTAACTATACAAACCCTAACAAAAAATAATCCTAATGATATATTGTTTAAACCCAAAAAATTATATAAAGTATACAAATTATATAATGCAAAACAAATTTTTTTAAAGAACATAGGAAAAAATTTAGAAACAAAATTTTAAAGCTTCTAAACTACAAACATTTATTAACCAAAAAAAAAACCTTACTTTTAAAAAATAATCAAATAAATTTCATTAAAAAACAAAAGAGAAGATATGTCTTTTGCCTTTGAGTGATCTTTCCAAGCTAATTCTTTCCAATTTTTTTTTGAAGATATATAATGGAATTATATTACTTCACATATGTATAAACCTTAAAAATTTCCCCCCAAATCTAACTTAGTTTAGGTTAATTACTATAGATTTGCGAAAAATTTGTTAACAAATTTATGTGTCCCAACTCTAAATCTAAACCATAATCCAATAGTACATACTTATGATAATTACATGAAAAGATGTATTATAATGTCCATTCCATAAATAAATTAGGTAAAAAAAATTTAGTACTAAACCAAAATGGCTACAATTATGACATTATTTTTACTATAAATTGTTTGTAATACCTACATTTGGGGACCTATATTGATCATCCATGATCTAGGGCAAACTTTAATAAATTGATAGGTAAGATTGGGGGGAGGGGGGTAGTGGAAAAAATGTGTAGGTGATTAGTTAAATATTTGGCTATATAAAAAACATAGGTAGGTAGGTAAGCATAATGGTAGGTGGGAAGGTGGGTGCATAGGTAAATAAGTAGGTATATAAGTAAATAGTTGGGTTAGTAGGTATGTTAATAAATAGAAAGGAAGTTCAAGGAGCAAGGTAGATAGGTTATTAGGGTAGGTAGGCATGTAAGTACGTAGGAAACAAACTACCTTATCAAGGTGGCTAGGTTTGTAGAATGTTTATGTCAATAGGGTGGTTGTGTATATAGGGTTGTTAAATAGTAAGGTAGCTAGGTTAGTAGGGTAGGTAGTTAATACAATGGTTAGGTCAGTAAGGAAGTTAAATTAGTAAAGTATGTAGTTAACAAGGTAGCTAGGTCAATATGATAACCAGTTATTAAGGTAGTTATGTTAATAAAGGATAATTAGCAAGGTAACAAGGTTGGTACAATACTTATGAAGGTAGGAAGGTGAGTAGGGTAGCTATGTGTGAGGTTAGGTCTAAGGAAAAAATAACCAAGAACAAACAAAGAAAAAGTACAATGGTTAATAGTGAAAAGAAATGGATTATGATGAACCCCTTCTGGTGTCAAATGAAAAAATATGGCCCATCCAGTGGATAGAACGTCCAATTGGTGGATTGGTGGCTGTTGGTTCACTTAGCCAATTTATCCAAATTTGGTTACATGTCAAATAAGACAATACTTTACGTTTCATGCCATGGATTGGTGACATGTTACAAACTAATGTTTAAAAATGGCAACTTCAAAAAAAATTCCTCACAATGTGGCAACAAAAGGCTTGTTTTTCTTCAAAACAACCCTTTGTATTTGTCCCCTCCTTTTTTTGTTGCAAGGATGTGAAGTTTCACCAAAAACAATAATTCATTGCTAATGTGGTGTTTAAGAGGGTGGAAATTGATTTCAATGTGTGTTTTCAAATTTTTTTGGTTTGGGGTGTGCTTTAGAGCAATATGTGAGTCTATTTATGTTATTTTTTTCCCCCTTTAGTTAATGTTTTGAAGGTTTTGTGGGGTTAATTGTTAATTTTTAATACTTATTCAAGTTCAAGAATTTGTTCATGTATGATATATCTTAGAAGATGAGGTACATTAAATGTTCTATGAACAATAGTCTTAAGTCATAAAATTTGAAATAAAACATAATTGAAAGGTGTGTAGAAGTATTTTGATTACAATTATATTTGTTATAGTAAAAATGAAGTACAAAATTTGGGCACTATTTCAAAACTACATAAAATTATATGTGCCATAAAAATGATAAGAAGAAATTACAAGTGGAAATTTCAAATTCCCAAGATAGGTGAGACATAATAAAACCAATATTGTTGTGGATTAAACATCATGGTCACAAACTACCCATAATACTTTAATGGATTTAGTGGTAAATACAATTTTTTTTAATTGTTATTTTATTTTTTGAAAAATTCATTGCTCAAAGTGTGGACACTCTACACTTTTCACTTCGAAATTTCATGTATAGGAATGTTGAAAGTAATGAAAACCAAATAATTATAAGCCTAGGTCATGAAATGCTTTTCATCCTTGATGTGAATTAAAATATGTATCACATAAATGTTATGCACAAAAATGGATGAAAAAAATTGACATCTTCATCATGTCAAAAACATTTAAAATGTTTGAGAAACATGAAAAACATATTATGTGCCAAAGTGCATTTTAGTAAATAAATTTAATATTTGGCACCCCATTGTTGAATCCATTAAATTACTATAATATTATTTACAAGTTGTATAGATCAAATCCATTAACTAATATAGTATCATCCACAAGTTGTTAAATTACAATGAATGATGTTTCAAGGCTTTGGTATGGTCCACAAATCTAAAGTTCTATTCAAGAACTACCTTTCATTTGTAGGGTAAGGCCTTGGGATGGGGACATTTCCAAAATAAAGGGCCTAGGACAAGGCCATAGAGGAATCCAGCCCTACATTTTGAGAATGTCCCCCACTCCTAGGTCTTACCCATTGTAAAATACTGGGTGTAATGTTTTACAAGAACATTTTGATGAGCCTAAACATATGTAAATTACAAGGAAATGGGAGCTAGAGACACCTTAGTAGTGGTAAGATACCTATTGGAAGCACAAGGTGCCTCTTCTTTAAGGAAACAATATTCATAAATATAAGGTGTCCACCAAATACACTAGAAAATTTTATTATATGCTTTACAAAGTAGGATTCCTCACAAGTGAAATGAGCTTGATGGGTTGTGTTGTGAAATGATGTGAACCAACAATTGTCAAATGTAGCTCTAATGATTTCTTTCAATCAAAAGAAGCAAAAATGTTGGAAATTGAGTTGAAGTGAAAAACTATTGGCCTCTACATACATGCCACCATTGTTTTGTGTGAAATTATTCTCAAAATGTTGTCATAATTTTTCCTTTTGGAACCAAATCCTCCAAAAATTTTGGGGGATTATCATTGATGTTTAGCACAAAATAATTTGCAATTGAATTAAAATTCTTAGAACTAACCTTGTCAAATTTATCACAAATTGATCTCTATGCTTATTGAAGTCAATCACACTCCTTGCCACCAGGTTATAACTATGTATGTATGAAGGAAGGTAGTTTCTTCATGAAATCCCAAACCATGGTGCCTCTTGCCACAATCTTGGTATTATTGGAAAACCCTCAATTAATATGGTGCACCAAGTTGATTTTATAATGTTTCAACCTATAATGGAGAAGCTATTGACTATTGAACAAATTTTCAATGAAAATTTATTTAAATCAAAATTAAAAATTATAGGAAAAATTGGGTACACTCTTGATATTCTTGGAAAGCCCATAGTGAATAAGATTTAATGAAAGAGATTTGAAAATTTCAAACCTAAAATATGAGAAATATTGAATTTTGAGTAATTTTCATTGGAAATTTAAATAGCTTTTAAAATTTTTGATTTTGGAAAAGAAAAATTAGTTGAATAACCTTTTCCCACTTGGGCCAACAATGTTAGTTACATTAATATATACAAAATGTAATTTGGAGATTATATAGTTCTAAAATATTCAATTGATGCTATTGACCTCATTCTTCAAACAATTAAATATAATTGACCAAAAATGTCAATTATCATTGACATGTATGATATAACATTTGACCTTATTATAACAATTCAAACATTTCACCCATAATCTTGACATATCTAATTGGCAATTGTCATGTGATGGAATTATATGTGGTAGCATGACATGATGATTTAAGAATAATGCCCAAGGATGCATGGCAAATAAAGACAAAAAAATCCCAACAAGTTAAAACATTGGGGATTTTGGTTAAGTCTCTATTATAAATCTATTGTTTTAGGTTTAAAAAAATTAACAACCATGCAAAATCTCATTATGGTTCATACCAAAGATAATGAAGGAGGAAGGTGTAACTATACTATATTGCACATTACAAAGCCAACTTTCACATTTGTCAATTCAAGTTCTAAATCAATAGTTAGGCTCTAACATACAAAAGAAGAATACACCTTAGAAAAAGGTGTATTTCTCCCCCTCCCCTCCCCATTAAGAGGATTACTATAACATGTGGACATCATAATGTACCATTTATATTCAAACTTGAATGGACAAATGCATAACATGCAAATGACATGAATGAAAAATTTCAAGTGTATCATGAAAAAGAATTGTCATTAGGATCAAGGTGTGCATGAAGTTCAAAACACCAATAATTATTCCTTTCAATTGGTTGCTTATTTATTAGTGGGTTTCCAGTTCTGAATTGAGTTTTCCATAATTGGTTATTTGCATAACTAGTGGATTGAGTTTTTCATAACTTAATGTCGAGTTGTAATCTAATGCAATATGTGCCACAACAAATTCACATATTGTTCATTCGAATGGATGTGGTTACATTGTAATAGATGAAACCACAAAGTTCAACTCACACATGTGTTTTGAATCCTCTTCTGTAAAAAGAAAAAACCACATTTTTTTATATTTCCCATACCTATGATGATTTGAGTTTTCTCATGTGTCTTTTATGATTTTCTTTTGTCTACCTAAAAGTAGTTTTAATATGTGTCCTTTGTAGTCATCTAAATAGGTTTTAAATAGCCCATAACACAAGTTAGTAGTTCCATAGGTCATCGATAACCTTGAGGTAAGTTCTAATTTAGTTAGCTCCTACCTTAGGTAACCCCTTAATTTATGTGCCAACAACCTAGGTTAAAATATAAACTATGATGATCACTTGGGGTGTTCATTTTAATTTTGAAAAGTGATTCAATCCAATCCTCACTTTGATGAACTTTATGGATAATTTAAAAAGGGAAGGTGAGCAAGTCCAATGAGGCCAAAATGAGGATTACTTTAAGGATACATTTAATACATTTAATACATATTAAATTTTACCATGCCCGCTCCTTACACGAGATGTTTGTGTGATCCTTAATAGTAATTAGTTGAATAGGAACCATGATTGTGTTCACTAAAAACTTTCAGATTTTGAATGTAATAATGGTTGTTAGACCCATTTCATAGAAATTGTTTTGTGACATTTCACCATTAAAAGAAATGTTGATATGAACAAATATTAAATTGACTACACTCAAAGTAATAGTTTAAACTATAAAGCTTGCACATACAAACACTATTCTATATTGAATGGATATTTAACCAAGCAATATTTTCTTTTTTTGAGGCACAAATGGAACATAACAAGGCTAAAGGTACACCCAACCCCAACATCATGGACCTTTTAATTACAAACTACCACAAACATGTAGTTGGTAATTGTATAATCATGAACCTAAGAGTCTTACTACTTACAAGATAGTAGGTTGTTAGGTTACAAAATGAACTACTCGAAAAATAAATGAAAATTTGAAAAAGAACTTCCTTCAAGAAAGCAATCTTGCCTTTAATATAAAATTAACAAAAAAACCTTAGGACTTGAAGTTATTAAGAACATTAAAATAAAAAAGAAGAAAAGAGGGGTTGGAAAATAATTACCTTTCAATCCTTGGAGAGTGCCTTTTATAACTTTAAAGTTTTAATATATTAATCTACTATGTTATAACTATTACTTTTCACTAAACAAGCAAATTGTTCTTATCATCACGTTGTAAGGTGAAAGCACATTAAGGTGTAGTATTTTTTGATATATGTGGAGTCCATACTAGTGTTAAAATAAAAGTTCACATATGCTATAGCAAAATACATTATATTGCACAAGTCATATGGCAAGGTTAAACAATTTTTTTAATTTTTAGACTTTATCAATGAAAGATAATTGTATTAAAAATTTACATTTAAAGAACAAGAATTTGAATCATTAATTCAAATGAATAAAAGACTTTATAAAGAAATTCATATTTCATAATATATTTCAATTTATGGTTTTCAAAATCTTTCAAAATTGTCTTCCTTTATATTAATGGCATCACACTACTTTCCATGTCAAAAAAATCACTCAATTAAACATTTTAGTAAATATAATGAGTCCATAATCATATGATATGGACTATGATGTAAGTTTTTAGCACTTCAAAAGTCCAACATGTTATGTTTATTCAAATCCATTCATGAGATTCATATGATGTGATCACTTCATATAATATATTATTTTGTTGAGTCCTTTTCACATCTTATTCATTTAATTTTTGTTACATGGCCAACAATCAAGTTGTGAAAAAATGATGTAATCACCCATAATGTGCTTTCACCCAATAATTATCTTTTAACAAACTTCCAAATTTTTAAAAGAAGTTCTAAAAGTAAAACAAAGAAGTAAACTAAATTAATATGAGAGTTACAATATTTTACATCAAACTATAATGAATTATTATCATTCTAAAGCAGAAAGCAGAGGAAAGCAAAAAAAAAAATCAAGTCCCACAAACTTCACACACCCTCTTGCATTATTCATTCTTTCTTCATACAAGTTTTCTTTCCTCCATTCCTTCATAAAGCTCCTTCATATAAGAAGGATGAGGATCCATCTCCTATTCCCTTTTTCCATAAACCACATAAGGTCCACATTCCACCCACAAAAGTATCTTAATCATTTCCCAAATCCTTCTTAATTGATTGGTGGATAAATACCAATCACCCATTCCCATGGGCTAATTAACCTATTGGCTTCATCTTTAAAATTAACTAGAAGATTGTAAATATATCTACCACTACCAACTACCTACTTATTAGGAAGCCCATAGGACTACCTAGTTTAAACAAATCTTTTAGCCTTAATAGTAACACCACTTGGTTTTTTTCCCACCTTTGGCACAAATGGAATTGTGTGAACCCCACACCTTGTCAAAGATTTTCAATAAGTTGTTTTCCTCTTAATCAATTGCAACATATGTTGCCATTCCATCCTACCATAATCTAGAAGTCCATCCCACATTACTTTAATGAATGTGCCATTTAGACCCATTGAAACTTGGGTCATTTCTTTCAAGCCATATATACCAAAGTGTAATACTTCTAAGCAAGGATTATAGTAGAGAGAATTCCTTAAATCTACTAGGCAATATTTGATTAAATAGACATATCTCAAAGCTAAGCATCTATAAGCAGCCTCCAAGCATAACTAGGTTTTAGGGGTGACCTAAGCTTATACAAAAATGAAAATGCATATTCCCAAGCTTTCCTAGTTCTTGGACATAACTAAAACCTATGCATAATATTTTTTGAAACCCCAAGTTTGCATATGAGATAATCAATAAGGATACAATAGTTTGCTTTCACCTTTTAGGTGTTTACCACAAAGGACTTATGCCACAAAGACCATATGAAGCTTACATCCTTTTTGCCCAAGCATCCCACCATTTTAACTTGAAGTTTAGAGGGAACATTTGATTCCACTTCTCAATTAAAACATTCCTTAATTTAATGTTTTTCTTGAATTTAGCAACTTCCTTTCATCCTTAACATTGTAATTCATTAGCTCCCTATAGCTATATCTTTTCCACCTCCATAGGCGAGGGTGAAGGTCTCTATTTTCTTGAGCTCCAAAGTAAAGTTTGGATTATTTACCATTTTTTTGGGGTCTAATGTACAAACTTTTACTCTTCTCAAGGAACCCAAAGAAAGCTTGTCATTATTCATCTAGGTTGGAGTAACCTTGAATGCATTCTCATGTTGTAGATTTGCACACCAAAAGGAACCTTTATCTCCTAAATAAACACACCTTCCATATGAAGTACGAAGTTTTTGGTCATGCAAAAAACACCTTTAGGATCTTGTGTTGAATCTTCAAACAAATCAAACCATTCACCATATTTAAAATAAATTGAAAGGTTATTTAGCTCAACAACCCAAACATCCAAAATCCTTTCCAACATATGTTGCCATATGCATTGTTCATAATCATCAAACTTGAAAAGGCCTATAATTTCTTGATAAGAGCAAAGAAATACTATTAAAATTCCATATGTTTCCAACTTGCTTCAATCCTGTCGAGTGTAATTTTGGAACACATAATATGGATGTACCATACATTGGCCCCTTAAAATTTGACCCCCACCATGTTGACCCTTTTCACAAATGCAACCCACAAATAAGGTTTGAATTGTAATTTGTCAACAAAGAACTTCCATGTCTTCATAACTTGACCCCAAACTTTGGAACCTATAGTGAAAGCATGCCTTTTAGTTAGAGCTTTATTAAGATTCAAGCTCCATTTTTTGTTCCAAGAATGCCAATGTCAAATAATTTTGAATTTGAATAGTGTCTTGATATTCGAGCCACTTTGTTCCGAAGTAGTAAAAACCCACTTGCAAAATAGGGTAAAAAGGTCATCCTCTAGATTTCTTAGGACAATCCCTCCTATATTTTTTAACATACAAATAGTCCACCCAATTAACCCAAACCCTTGCATGGTGTTCACCTCCAATCCATTAAATTTTATGGAACAAGTTTTTACATTTCTTGGTTGATTTTTTGATACATCAATATCTCGAAACACTAATAAAAAACCAAAGAATGGAAGCCAATAAAAATTTGACAACCATAGCCCTACCAATAAAATGTAAATGGATAGCACCTTCCAATATTGGAGTTTTTACAAAAAAATCAACTAGAAAATCATCCACCTCCTTGGTGTCCAAATTAAGCTTGAATGAAACATCTAATTTTTTTGTCACTCCTTGTCCTTATCCCATTTCCATAAAAAAATTTCAACCCAACTAGGTTTTTGCTTCTCCTTTTTACTACTTTAATAGGCGATTTGTCCCAATTAATGTGCAAGCCACTAATGAAGATGAACTTGTTTAGTAACTAAACTACATTCCTTAAGGTGACTTGTTCACCTTTGATCATAATGGATGTCATTGGCATATTGAAATATTGTCCATTATCTTGTGGCCTCAAGACGAGAGATATTTTTTGATTTATCCTCTATTCAAAGTGTCTTTCATCATAAAGTTAAACATTTCCTTTACAAAGATGAAAAAGTAAGGTGCCAAAGGGCATCTTTGCTTTACACTTTTCCATACTTTGAAATTTTTTTGGTGTTGTTTTTATAATACATATGAAAGTTTTTGAATCTTGAAACAACACCTTCACCATGTTAATAAATTCAATTGCCATCCCTATCATCTCCAAAGCTAAGAACAATAAGCTTTAGCTTACATTATCATACACTTTTGTAAAGTCAAAGTTAAAAAGTACCAAAGGTTGGTTAAAGCATTTGGTCTAGTCCATGATTTCTTGTGCTAACAAGATATTTAAGATGTATGTCATTAGAAGGAATGTCATTTGATCTACATCTATTACCTTCATTCAAACAAGTTGGAACTTCAATTGCAAAGATTTTGCAAAAATCTTACAAGCCACATTTAGGAGAATAATGGTTCATTAGTTTCCAAGACTTTCTTTTTTGCTCACCTTCAATATGAGAGTTATCATCCCCTTGTTAACACCTTTCGGAGATTGCCCCTTTTGCATTGTTGCTTTGATCATCTAAAAAACTTCCTCCCTAATGAATGTTAGGAAAATAGAATTATCAGTAAGAAAAGGGGATTAAACAAATTCATAGATAGAGCTTAATTGGAATTGACAATCAAATTCTATAATTTGATAATTATTCAATGTAGAACTACTAAAAATTGTAAAATTCCAAAATTTAAAGAAATGACCAAAAGTAGTCACTATTAAAACTACTCATATTAAATGTGTTATTAATTATAATTGCTTACAATAGAGGAATATAAAAAACAATTGTGTGAAAAAACATCTTTCATTTTTTATACTTCTTGGGGAACAATTACATAATGATTGGAATATTAAATGAACTCATGTGTGTGTGTGTGTGTAATGTTTGGAAGGATGCATGTGTGTATGTAAGTTGTTCATTAATTTTGGTAGTCATCAAAGACAATGAGTAAGGTGTGAGGGATGATTTACAATCGAGGTTACTGTTATGAAAATGATGGGAATCAAAGGTAATAGCAGTTTTACAATAGGAATTCAATTGGGAATTTCAAGATCATTTCAATGAGATTACATTACTAGTTGCAGTATAATATACAAGGTAATATAATAATCCCTAGATATGAACATTGCCCTAGTTATTCTAGCATGTGGTGTTTGGAATAATATAATGGGGAAAACCCAATAATGATAAATCTTCATGAAAACATGTAAATTTTATCACTAATAAAGAGATCTCAAAAAGATGTAAAACTCCACCATGACCTCATTTGGGCTTGGGGATTTATTTTTGGCCTTGGATTTCATTCTTCCATTGAATCAATTTAGCTAGCTTAACATTCAAATTGTTAGTGAATGTCCTCGGATCAATTTTAACTCCTTTTTTTCAGTTTTGTTTGTTTCCTAGTCTCTTCCCTAACTTGGTACATATTGATGTAAAAATTATAATAGACAACTTCACGATCTTCATTCTTGGAAATCACATTACCATCTTCATCCTTAAGACCAAAAATTAGGGCTTTACTTAGATTTAGCTGGATGGCTGAAAAAAAATTCTTTAGAAATGAAGCTCCTTTTTTGCTTTCATTTGATTTTGGCTTGCAACCTCTACCCTACTGCCTTCATTTCTTCCATCTCCTGTAACATATTCCTTAGGCTCCCCACCTCTAGCTATTGTTCCTTATTGTGGATTGATTTTTGCAAAATTCTTTTGGGCTAGGTTCAACCTCTACATGAGAAACTCTTTCTCTCTACAAAATTTAGTTGTTTGTCCTTGTAAGATCCATTGTAGAACCTGATTATCTTCCACATTTTTGCACATTTTTGTGAAAAGAACAACCCCAATAGGATGAGATGG
>Ga0209208_10010806_pt1 | contig 11765 bp, 1 predicted proteins | sample S1TSphfallax_3_FD_187694 | JGI IMG/M metagenome (GOLD analysis project Ga0209208, IMG submission 187694) | Host-associated microbial communities from peat moss isolated from Minnesota, USA - S1T2_Fd - Sphagnum fallax MG (SPAdes) (version 2) | ecosystem: Host-associated > Plants > Peat moss >...
TGTTGGTTATTCTATTGGTGGCTATTGTTGGTTATTCTACTGGTGGCTATTGTTGGTTATTCTACTGGTGGTTATTATTGGTTATTCTATTGGTGGCTATTGTTGGTTATTCTACTGGTGGCTATTATTGGTTATTCTACTCGTGGATATTATTGCTTATTCTACTGGTGGCTATTATTGCTTATTCTACTCGTGGCTATTGTTGGTTATTCTATTGGTGCCTATTGTTGGTTATTTTATTGGTGGCTATTGTTGGTTATTTTATTGGTGGCTATTGTTAATTATTCTATTGTGGCTATTGCTAATTATTCTATTGGTGCTTATTTTATTAATTGTTATTCGTGGTTATTTAATTAATGGTTATTAGTGGTTATTCCATTAATGGCTATTGGTGGCTATTGTATTAATTAATAATAGATGGTTATTCTATTAATGATTATTAATGAATATTCTATCAACGACTATTAGTTACTATTCTATTAATGGTTATTAATGATTATTCTATTAATGGCTATTGGTTGTTAGTCTATAAACGACTATTGGTGGTTACTTTATTAATGGTTATTGATGGATATCTTATTGGTGGATATTGGTGTTTAGTAATGGTTATTATTTTAATAGCTATTAGTAATTATTCTATTGGTGGATACTGGTGATTATTAATTGGTATTATATTAGTGATTATTGGTGACTATTATATTGGTGGCTATTTTATTAATGGTTATTTTATTATAAATTATTGTTGGTTATTATATGTTATATTACAACTATTGGTAATTATTGTATTATAAATTATTGTTTGATCTTTTATGTTAAAATATCATAAGCTATTGGTAGTTATTATATTGTAAGGTATTTAAAATTATTTTTCATAGGTTATTTTTTGTTATTAATTATTTTTACCTTAAGTCATTATATTTTGTTTTAGATTATTTTAAATTATTATATTTAGGATAAAATAGTTTGTAATAATATAAAGAAGAATGACCTTAAATAACTTAAAGTATAACTTGAAATAACATATATTAATTTAAAATAAAATAACTTAAAATATAACCTAAAGTTAGTTGAATAATTTGATTTATAATAACCTAAAAGCTATAATAAACTAGTTAATATACTTTAAGGTAAAATAACGTATAATAATTTAAGGTACAATAATTTATAATAGCCTGTAATAACATAAAATATAAGTTAGAATAACTAAAGTAGTTAAAAATAATATAGGGTATATCATAAAATAACACAGGTAAAATATTTTTAAAAACATAAAAAAAAACATGTTTGTTATAGTAAATTGTAATAGTGAATTATGTTAAGTAGTAATGAAACATGATGTCTACATAGTGATATTATAATGAAATCAATAAAATGCAATGAAATTATTTCACTTTTAAAGTCCCATAATGATTTAGGGTAGTAAATTGCACCCCATTTTGGTAGTAATGTATGTACTTACTTGGTAGGCCTAGGTAGCCTAGGCTACTAACTTAATTAATAGGATAGGCTATTTATAGGTAATTAATAACAATAATTTAAAATGATTAATGAATTACTATAAATTATAAATAAAAAATAATATCAATTATTAATAATTTATTATTTCCTAGGAATTAATAAATATAAAATTATACTATTAATTATTGATTTTAAATGTTTTAAACTAGTGGTTATTGATTAAATATTAGTTATTGAATATTTATTATCGATAATATATTATCTAATATCTATTACCAATTATTGATTATTTACTATTAGTCATTGATTATTGGTTATTCAAAAATCATATAAAATATTAGCTTTAAAATTAGATAAATTTTATAATTATATAATAATAATTAATCAATCAACAAGTTAATGGATAAAATAATTATTGGTTATTAAGTGAAATATATTTGGTGACTAATTAATTATATAAAATAATAATCATAAATTATTGAATATTAGCTATTAAATATTAAATATTAACTAATTAATGTATTAAGTTTAAGCACCTACATGTGCCTAAAGATAGCATGTAAGTAGCCTATTAAACTTTATAAATAAATATTATATGTAATATGTTTACCGTGAGGCCTATTAACTATGAATTTAGGCTTTGTATATACCCTATGCAAAATAAACTTGTATGTTAAATAACTAAATTAATATGGTTTATTTTATTAAATGTCAAATCAGAATGGCCAATTTGATTAATTGTAAATCACAATGGCCATTAAGTATGGTCAATTTGACTAAGCCTTGGTCATCTTGAGGAACCTTTAGCCTTTTTGACCAAATATTTGGTTTGTTACATGGTAAAAAATGTCACTTTAGTCAAATGTCTTAATAAAAAATAACTTGTGTGTTTCATGCCCTAGGGCTTTAATCAAAACGAGCATCCCCCTTGGTCAATGTAGACAATTAAGTCAAGTTGGACCTTCTAAAAAGTCACATTTTCTTGTAGTGTAATGACACTTTGCTAACATCCTCAGGTACAACAAAATGTGTCTTTTTGTGCACATTTGACCCTTCAATGTTGTTCTACCACAATTCAATTAGATGACTGATGTGGTGGTAATGTATTATTGGGACAATAAAAATGAAATTACTATAATTAAACAACTACACTTCCATCTAATTCAATAAGATATCAATTATAAACAATAATTAGTTATTTCATAGTACTAAGTATTAAATATTAAATATTTACTTATAAACTTATTGACTTATCAATAAAAATTAGATAATATAAAATTAACTAATTATTATTACATTTCATAATTTCATAATTAATTAATACTTATAATTCATGAATAATGATTAGTTATTATATTAATTTATGCATTCTTTGCAATGTTGACTTGTAATTGTATTGTATAGTTGAGAAATAGTCGAACCATAGTTGCAACAAAAATATTATTCCATTGAATTGCATTTATCATCCATTTCTATGTTTTGTGACTCATCAAAGTAATTGAACACAATATTTATGAAGTTGACACATCACCTTGGGAAACATGACTATAGGATATGTCATTTTCCCAATTGATGTCTTGACCATAATTCAACCATAGACCCCTTAGTTGAAATTTATTTTCAACTATCCACCAAAAGAATAGACAATTCAACTTATTTATTAACCTTAATATTTTTTTAATATTTAGAAAATTGCAATTAAAAATGTAGTAAAAAATGACATGTAATTGAAAGTGGGCTGGTTGAAAAAGCAGGGTTTTCTACAAGTGACACCACCCATAGATCCCCCACGTGCAAGTTAATAATTACTTGCAACAAACACTTTAAAGACTATTCCTATTTTATTTCAACAATGTTGCCATGAGTTCATGTGACTTTAAATAGCAATGCATGTATCATGGTGAGTTGTAGATGCAACCTTCATAGAGCTAAATCTTGTAATCTATAGAACAAAAATTCAAAATGCATAAATGGAGTTCTACGTTTAAATGTAGATGATGAAATATCCAAGCAACAAAATAGCTTTTCCAAACCCTAAACCCATGTATCCCAATAATGCATGGCTCACAAATAAACATGATATTTTGTAATTGAAATACCTCCATAGGCATTGCAAGTGAAGTTGAAAAAATAAGTAGTAGTCACTACAAATTGAAATTTAATCCATCTTTTTCATTGAGCCCTAGAAAGAAAAGTAAAAAATAGATGTGCACACATAAAGAAAATTAACAAGTGAAAGTAAAGATTGAAGCACATGTGTGCATAGAATTGAAAAATCAAAGGAATAAAAAGACTATAAGTTCACATGATCAATCATGGACATTTCCAACGCATCCACCATCGCCAAGATCCACCAACCTCTAATGCCAACATAGGTCTTCAATGTCGACTCAACCTTTCTTACACAGGGAGAGATCCTTAAACATGGAATCCTAGATTTTTGGATTCACAATAATGAAATTGACGCCCCAAGGATGCACCCTTATGGGAACCTTGTACACAATGAAATCCCTTATTTTTGGACAATCAATGCAGCATTTTTGGCAAAGGCTCTATCTCAAATCGAAGTGGATCCAATACAACACTTTCTACACATCGATTACTTCCAACGATCAGCAAACTTGTAAGATCCTTTAAAAGATCAAAGATATTCATATGTTCACTTTAGCTTATAGCAAAAAGACTTCCAAGTGCATTGGTTGAATGAATTATGTGAGAATTCAAAACACCATGTTAAGGTTCATATTTCAAACAATGTGTAATTAAGAACTACAAAGCACATGTATGGCATGAGCTTGAAGGAGTATGGATTGTTACAAAGCTTGTGCACCATGTGTTCTTCACACTTGAGAAGCATGAACATTGATGTGTTTCAAGCTTCAACGTCCTTCCAAATGATTACACACATAATGCACATGTCGACCCCTATTCGATCACAAACCTCGTTAACCCTAGAAAGATTTTTCATTGAACATTTGCTACAAAAAATTTGGTTTGTTAAATGTAAAGTGGCCTAGACTCAATGGCTTAGCTCAATCTATCAAATACACATTTCCCCAAAACATGACTCTATGTCTTGGATTCGACACCAAAGTCTTGTTGCCACATTTTATTTTTTTCGAATTTTCTTAACATAAATGTCTATTTAAATTTATTTTCATCATGGGCATTGACATTAATGATTCCAAGTTGTAAAAGTCCTTAGAAACCCTAAAGTGATACAGTTTTATAGTCCTTTTCTTTATGGCCAACTTTCTTAAAATGTCCATACATCTTTAGAGTTGTATTTTTGTAAATTTTTTATTTGATTCTTATTGTAGTTGTAGGCTTAAATAGGCATGTTGTTTATTGATTTCTTGAGTTCAACAAAACAAAAAATAGGTTTTTTTTTGCTATTCCTTTTAAGTCTTGTAATTATGTTATTGGTCTTATTACATGTATGTTACTTTACAATTCAAGACTTTAATGGACATTTTTTTTAATCAGAATTTGGGATGGTTCACTAATTTCATTTCATGTGAATGTATTTTTTAAGAGAATGTATTTAAATGGATAATTTTTAAAAAAAATTGAGTTCTTAAAATGTTAGAAAATACATGCATTCTGGATTTTTTGATGCGTGACATGCCTTTTGAAGGACTCAATCATGAATGTACCATTGGGGTCAAAACATGTAACTAGGGTGTTGGATGTTAAAATAATCAATCAAAATCAAACATTTATTTTTTAATTACCATTTAAAACCATAGTAATTATGACAAGTTGGTCTTTTTTCCCTCATATGAATGTCAAGGAATTTAGAATAAAAAATCATTCAATCCAATTTTAAGTTTTGGGTTTAATTTTGTTTGAAAATGTACACCTATTACATCATATTAAGTCAACTTTGCAAAGTACTATCAAAAGGATTCATGCAATAAAAAAAAATTCATTAAAAAAAATATAGATGATAAAAACACATTAGCCACATTCAAAAAACATTCAAAAAAATTTAAATGTGAAATTTTAAATGTTTAAAAATTCCTTCAAAATTTTTAAGTTTCAAGAATCTTTTACCATGTATAAATGGTTATAATGTACACAATGTATGGAAAAAAGTCATAGTTTAAATTATAATAAAACAAAAGAATGTGAAATTTTAATTTTTGGTGATGATTTAAAATTTTGATCGTTTTGAAGATGAAACATTGAATCAATAAAGAATTTGCACAATTTTAAAAATTCATATTTATTCAATAATGATTAACAAAAAAAAAGTGATGCATTGGGGAACATTTAAATATTTTTAAAACAAGTTACAAAAAAAATTCATTAAAAAAATAATTTGCATGTAAAAGTTTTTTGGGGAAAAAATATGTGTAGTCCTTTTCCAAAGTAATCCCTTTGGCTCCTAGTTACAGGTTTTGACCCGTGGTGATGAAAGCTTAGTAGAAAACTTTTAAAATTTACTCAAGAGAAAAAAAGGAAAAATGTAAAAATTTGTTTTGTCAAAAAGAACAAAAAGCACAAGAAACACTTGTTGTAGACTTTCAAACATTAAATGAAGACCATGCTGGACATTTTGGAGTTGCAAATCAACACCACTTTAAGTTTGATCTCCAAAGTCTTCTACAGACTACGATCTATGAAGTGACTTTCCATCCCTCTACTTTTGGTTCTACAAGGTGATTATACTGAAAAGTACATATGTTATTGGTGAAGGGAAAATGCAATGTGTATTTCTAGATATTGAATTGCATTTATAGTTGAAAATAAATAGTTTGCCTCCTATGCATCATTTATGATTTGGAATTGATAGATATATTTTCAAAGTTCAAACTCTCCAAATCCTAAAATTTTATGTTAAACTACCACCCACATAAACTAACTTATAAGAAGTCAACATAATGCTCAACTTGATAGTAAACTTCCAGTCATTCAAAATAGTAGTGGCATCACAAACATTAATAAAATCTAGCTTGCATTAATTCATTAGAAAGCGCACTTTCCCTACCAAATTTCAAGCCCTGCATTACTCAATAAAAATTAATTAAATTTGTGCCATAGAACTAGAAATGGGTTTTATGAAAGTAGAAACTTCAACTTGACAATAGACCTTTAATCACTTAAAACATTGTTGCTTTCACATATTCTATTCAAATTTAGCTTGCATTAATTCATTAAAAAGTTAATTACAAGGCTCACCTACTCATTAAAACTTTGCACTTGAACTAAAAAAAAGTTATGTTACAAAACCCGAGAGGTTTTGTGAACATTCTTTAAGATTTCAAGCTCCAAATCTACCTCTATTCATTTCATTATTTCAAAGGTACTACTATGATCCAATCTATTCTCCCTCTTTCCACCATCTACTAAAACTCATCATTCTTTTCCTCCCAAGGAAAGTTGTAAGAATAAGTCTTCAAATATTCAAATCAAAAATCATGTTCAAAAAGAGAGAGACAAATTATCCAAATTCGCGCCTTTAAAGAAAAGGAGAAGGAAGGAGGCGAGGGAAGACCTCAACTTGGTGGCCAATGGAAGGTTCCAAGCTTGGTGGCCCTTGGAATGTTCCCTGTTTGGTTGCTCTTGGAAGGAAAGGAGAAACATCCTTTCCACATCCTTTCATTTTTTATCCCATAAGATTTTACATAAACATTTCTTCCATTGATTTTAGGGTTTTATTTTGCCATGGTTATAGACCATCACTTTGTTTTTTTTTAAATTTGACTTATAAATTATAATCACGTAATCTTGGGTTATCAAGTCTTCCACACATTCATCACCAAACTGATTTTGATCGAAGATTTTTTCCTTTCTTTGAATTCATGGTGTTACACATGACTGTGTTTTATGGGCTTCAAACCACACAAATGAATGAAGAACCACACTAAAAATTGTCCCTAGATTTGACATTGACCGAACACCCTCGTGATGAAGATTTTGAACTGTGAAAAATATGCCTTTGTTTAGAAGTTGAACCCCTTCCAACCTGATATTATCAATTTTTTTTTAATTCTCATACCTTGGTGATTTTGTTATAGGTTGACCTCGCTTTTGGCAATGAACCTAAAATTTTTTATGAAGGTTTTTATGAAATTGAAGACACCTCAATTTTTGTTTGGTCTTCAATTCTCGACATTGAACATTAACGTTGGTTGTGCGATTCGATTCGTCAACTGCCTCTTAACAACAAGGCATATTATTTAATTCACACCATTTGACACATCTTAGATTTCCTATAGTTATTAATTACCACTCTGGCATAACCTATGATTCAACATGTACTTATACTCCTCTTTGAATTTCTCCATAACCTAAATAATTTTTTTATTCATCATGAAATCCATGTTTAATGCACTCCCAAGCTCCTTGATAGACTCAAATATGAATATGAAATGAAAACATTGCAAGTGCAAAGGGTCGGGGTACGCTTTTTGGCTCGCAACACTTTGAGGGTAAAGGGGCGTGCTAGAACTCCATGATGGGATTAGGAAAAGTGACAAGCATCAATTACTCACATGGATCTACACAAAACCAAACATAAGGTGGTTAGTGCATAGTTGCAACACTTTTGGTGCTAAGACGACCCACATGCAAATTCGAACTCACAAGACTCACCATGGCCCGGACTTGGGGGAAGCCACCACCTTCCCCCTTATAATATACTATGTGCCTCTCCACGAGGCCCACATCCAAATGGGAGTCTTGAAATTCCCAAAGTTGGGACTCTTGCAACTTTGGAGCCCCATAACTTTGTGTGCAGACCTCCGATTAAGATGAAGTCCATGGCAAAGTTGTAACCCTCGTCTAGAGCTTTCCAACAATATGTCACACACTACCTGCATGCAAGGAAATCGGGTCAATTTTTAACTTTTAATGGTCGAGAGTCAAATTGCCAATTTGACTCCCGACCTTTCTTTTGGCCATAACTGGTGTTTTAGATGTCCAAATGGGTCATGTGAGCCCATTTTAAACATATAAGTTTCAATAGGTTCTCAATGGTATAAACAATTCTCAATCCATTGGGTTTTAACCCTTGCAAACGCTCTTTGAACATTCGGGAGTCCACCGGGACTCCAACTCCCAAGGTCAAAGCTCCTTTGGGAGTGTGAAGATTCATTCCCTCACACTTTCTTTCACTCCTAGGCTTCTTCTCTTGGCCCGTAACCTTGTAAGCCTTTGCCTCAGTTGTGAATCGAAGGCTAGGGTTGCAACAATGTTGTAATTACTAACCAATCACCCTACTCATTTTAATTGTTATGTTGTTTCAAATTAATCATATGTGCTTATAATGCTTTAAGATTATTCTATTTCCATTGGACCCTTTGTTGACACCCCTTAAATGTTGCAAGAATTCAAATCATCCTTACTTGCGCGACTATCTATTAAATACCAAAACTAGACCAATGTTGTGCTGAACATTAAAAATTGTATTATTTGCTTTAAACCCCAACCTTCTGTAAACTTCTTAGCCTTAATCACACAATTGAAGTTCTAAAACTATGAATACCAATTTTTGTTGAAGAAAATAATCGAATTCCGAAACAAAAAATAACCCCCCATGCAACCATGCACACCCACATTTTTCATTTTAACATGAAATCTCTACAAAACCCTAATAGCTTTATCACACCCCAATATCCCTGATGTAATTCTTGAAAATTGAATCTACTGTGCATGGTTGTGTTGGTAGGGTTCACAAAATCCTAAGAGTAGGATCAAAGTCACATTATGAATTGTAGCACACACAAAGAGTGACACCAACAAGTTGTTGTCCATCTCATCCTATGCTCCAATGGGTACATCTTGTGTGGAATCTATTGAGTTGTGTCAAGAAAGAAATGTTACATAAAAATTTCAATAACTAATGTTAAATGACAACATCTTCCTTTGGATCAACCTTGAATGTTCTGATCGTGATCTTAATCCACAATAACCTTAGGAGGAGGCATAACAAATTGCACTAATTACAAAGATTCTAAACCCATAATAAGTGGCCAAAGAAGAACCATAGTCGCAAAGGTCAAGTTGCTCAACAATTTTTATCACCTACAAATGTAAACATACCACATGAGCACCAAAGTGAAAGATTTATATCCCCGAAAATAAATCTATCTAGGTGGTTTCCATCACGTTCATCATCTCCCCAACATAATCAACACAAGGTTCAATTATAAACCATATAACTAATCTAATTGCAAATCAAGAAGGTGTCATCATTTTCAATAGGGGTGTATGAGTTAGGGGATAGATTTGGCATAATATAGAAACGCAAGGCCATTTGCATAATCATCTAAGGGCATAATTCCAATTTTTCAAACCCCACATATAGGAGGATCATTATGTAAGGAGGCAAAAGAGGATTTACATATTGTAGGATTGTTTCAGCATGTGGCAAATTATAGTAAAAAGATGGAGCAAACTATAATTGAGTTATCAGAACTCAAATTACTATGCGAAAGGAATGAAGCAAAAAAATAGGAGTTGGAGAATAAATATGCAACTACACAATAAGATGTTTAAGATTTATAAAATCACATCCGTGCAATTGAAGTTCACATCAAGAAGACACTTTAGGCCAAGGAGAAAGAACTAAACTAGTTACAAATGGAACTTATTATGGTAAAATAAAGGAAGGCAACCCTAAAGTAGTAGATGTAATTGTATGAAACAATCAAGGGAAAGAAGGATGTGTTAAAAGAAAATTAAGACAAAGAAGATGCTGAATATTGGGCCTTAAAAAAATAAACAGATTATTTGGATATTAGATTCATAGCTTTGCAAATGAGAGAAGGAGAGTCTTTGATGACAATTGCAGGTATAGGAGACAAAAATTTAAAAATTCAAGGAGGAGCTTTAGAGTACTATGCATCAACAAAATGAAGATGTGAAAGATAAGGACATAACTTAAACTGTGTGGCAGATTGATCCAAAAGGTGCAACAAGATGTAACAAGGTTAAACAAAGATGTGAATTTAATCATAACCATGGAATTATATATGTCCAAGTACAAATTGGAGTATGATAATTTGCTGATGTAAACACAATTTTAAGGACTAAACAAACATCTTTATAGTTGTAAACATTTAATGTTGACACCCGGTCAAACTTAATTCATGATATGTTTCAAACAAATTTACATACCTTGTTTGATGAGCACAAAGTAGATGAAACAAACTCCATAAAAAGGCTTAAAACATACATGGAAACATATCCAAAGTTCAAATATGAATCACCTTCTACAACCCTTAAGGACATTTTCAATACTTCAAATTTTAATTAATATGAAATAGGTCTGAATGGAGACGTTTAGGAAGTTGAATCAAGTTCACCTTTAGATTTAAGGGGAAGAGATACTACAAAAGAGGTTGTGGATGAACAAACTATAACACAAGTTGAAGAGCAAGTCTCAATAGAAGTCTCAGCAAAACCAAACACACAACAAGTATCTACTCACACATAAGTCACTAGACTATGTTATAATTGTTGATGTTTCTTTAACCACCTAGTTTCTTATAACAACTACAATAGTAGTACAATAGTAGGAACTTCACAAGAGGAGGGAGGTAATGGCCATACATAAACCATTACAGAAGTATAGTAGTAAAAGCAACTATAGTAAACTCTGCAGATTGTGGAAATTCATGTAATGTGACGCACTCCCAAGTCCCGGGGTGAACCCACTTGAGGGTTCACCAATGTAAAGTTGCAGAATTGGGACTCAGAAGGGCGCTCCCGACTTCCAACACTATAGAGGGGTAGAGGGGCCTGCTAGAAGTCCTGGGATTAGACTAGGAAGAGGGACTAGTAGCTCAAGCTCGAATCTGCATCCACAAACCAACCACATGGGGTTAGTTTCACATTCCGGAACACCCTTGGGTGTTAGGACAAGCCACGAGCACTTTGGACCACAAGATTCACCACGGCCCGGACTCGGGGGGAAGCCACCACCTTCCCCCATATAGCATTATCTGCAACGCTCCGACGAGGCTACATCCAAATGGCTCTTTTTCCCGGGACTCCCAAGTTGGAGTCCCGAAATTGTCCCGAAACTGTCCCGGTTGGAGTCCTAGGACTTTGGGAACTCATAACTCCGAATTGCGGAGTCTGATCGCGACGAGGTCTGAACCAAAGTTGTAGCCCTCATTGAGATCTTTCCAACGCCGTGTCGCACTCTTAATTCGGAGGTCGGAAAAAGGTCGATTCCCGACTTTTAGTGGTCGGGAGTCAAACTGCCAGTTTGACTCCCGGCCCTTCTTTTGCCCATAACTTGGGCGACAGATGTCCAAATGGCCAATGCGAGGCCATTTTCAATATCTACGCTT
>Ga0209208_10010807_pt1 | contig 11765 bp, 6 predicted proteins | sample S1TSphfallax_3_FD_187694 | JGI IMG/M metagenome (GOLD analysis project Ga0209208, IMG submission 187694) | Host-associated microbial communities from peat moss isolated from Minnesota, USA - S1T2_Fd - Sphagnum fallax MG (SPAdes) (version 2) | ecosystem: Host-associated > Plants > Peat moss >...
ACATATTGAAACGCAAACTGCGAGGCGCCACATACCGCACGTTGCGATGTGTTGTGGATCTCAAAGTTTGTAGCGATACTATGTGTATTGTAAAGGTTGCGATGTTTTGAGTATGATTAAACGTTGCAAAGGGTGGAATATCGCTACGGTGGACAGAGACTGAGCGGATCGCAAAGTTTTGTTTGTTGTGTATCTCGCAAAAGTTCTGCGATGATTAAAGGTTCATTCTAAATTTGCGATGAGTGGTGCGCCATAAGTTGCGATGCATTCTGCATCGCAAAGTTGGCAGATTTTTTTTCCTTCGCAAACCCTTCAAGTTATTTGTTTTTCTTTCGCAAAACCTTCAGATTTTTTGTTTGGCCCTTTGCAAAAGGGCACAATATGTAGTAGTGGCTCCCATTTTGGGAGTTGGAGTCTCGAATCTTCAAAGAAAGATTGTAGGGGTCAAAACCCATTGGATTGGGAAGTTCTTTATATCATAAGAAAGATCTTGGAACTTAGATGTCTAAAATGGGCTTACATGACCCATTTGGACCCCTAAAACACAGTTATGGCCAAAAAAAAGGCTGGGAATCAAATTGGCAATTTGATTCCTGACCACAAAAAGTTGGGAATCGCCCTGATTTACTTACGTGCAGGTGGCATGCGACATATTGTTGGAAAGCTCTTGACAAAGGATACAACTTTTCTTTAGACTTCATCTCAATTGAAGGTCTTCACATAAAGTTATGGGCCCCCAAAGTTATAGGAGTCTCAATTATGGGAAAACCCAAGACATAATGACATTTGGGTGTTGGTCCTGTGGTTAGGCATAAAGTATGCTATAAGGGGGAAGGTGGTGGCTTCCCCCAAGTTTGGGTCATCGTGAATTTTGTGAGTCTGTGTTTGCCCATGCTTCATTTATGCACCAAAGTGCTATAACTATGAAGTAACCAACTTGTTGCTTGGTTTGTGAAGGTTCATGTGAATGATTGAATTACTTGTCAATCTTCCTAGTCCCACCCCAAAGCTCTAGCACGCCCCTCTACCCTTGAAGTGCTGCGAGCCAGGGAATGTGCCCAACTCCTTTCCTTCAGTTGTCTTCACTTTTGAATTTGCAGTTGAGTCCATCAAGGAGCTTGGGGCTGCGTCAAATTTTGCAAGCACATTGAGTTTGACATCTTGACATAATTATTATGTTTTGGTTACGATCGAACACTTTTCCAAGTGGTTGGAGTTGGTGCCCTTGCTAGATCATAACATTGAGGGAATTGCATATGCATTTTTAGATAAAATGTTTAGAAGGTTTGGTGTTTCAATTGAGGTTCTCACTAACCAAGGTATGAAATTTTAAGGGGATTTCCAAGATTTGTGTGAAAAGGCATTGATAGATCATTGGACTATTTCACAAATCATTTTGAGGTAGACGAGTTGGCCAAATGAATGGTGTAGACAATGAAGCGAGGATTGCAAAAGTATGGCCTTTAGAAAGGTCACATTCAAGATTGGGACTTGTAGTTACCATGGTTGGCCATGGGATATAGGTTTAGTCGATAAGCCTCATTGGCATCTTTTTCACTATACTTTCTGTTATTCGGTTGAGATCCCGAGCTATTAGCCTCCATTCAACACAATGCTATGATTGTGATTAGTCTCAATGATCTTTTAGTGTGGGTTTAGGCATGTGAACAATGGGCTGCTTTGTTTAGGCATGTGATGATTATGGCTATGGAGAATTTGGCAATTGTTTAACATTTAAATATTCTTTGGTATGCCACAATTTGTGGAGGAGGTTATTGACCTAAGGTTCGTAGGTTTGACACAAGGGATTATGTTTACCTATAACAGACAACACCCACCACATTGGATGTGATTACATGTCGTGTGATTTTGCATGTTTGGAAGGTCTTACCTTTCGAAATATTGTTGTTGGAACGATGAGATGGTTAGACATGGAAGGACCATGCGCATAATAGTGTGCCATGTCATCTTCCCAATGTGGATGACCAAATTGACCCATCCTTAGCCGTTATACCTATTGGCTTGTGATGTTTGTTGTGTGAGTAGTCTATAGGAGTTGCCATTATGGTGGTTTGTGAACGGTGTTCAAAAGGGTGGCACATGGCATGTTTGACATTGCCCTTGGACTAGGTATTGGTTGGTTTTGCTTTCGGTGCACCTTTTAGACATGGTTCCCATAATTACATAATAAGAATAGTCTAAGATTTTTCCCTAGGATGTCTCAACTTTGGCTGAGGATGTTAAGGATTCCATATATGTGATTAATGGTGGGGCTCACATTTGCACCCAACCTAATGATCCTTTTACCTTGGAATTGAAAGATTCACCCTAGTGGATTGTTGGCAGCATTTTTATAATGTTATTTGGTTTCAGGGGATTTCAACTTTAGATAGGGGGGTAGTTTGGATGTGGAGTAGTAGTATTAGGGTATTTTTATGTTGTGTGTTGTGAGTATGGTGACAGTGATAGTTATAGGCACCAACCTTGGAGTGCACGGTAGTTGTTAAAAATATATTGTAGTTATAGATTTTTATCCTAGTTGTTATAAGTAATTTGGGGCAAGTAAGTCTAAAACTAGTTCTAGTATGAATGATATTCTAGCTTTTTGGTATTTAGGATAAGTAAAAACATCGTGTGATTAGAATCTAGTGTTTTGCAATTTGAAGCACACTATAGGATGTGAGTACAAAGAAATGAGCCAAAAACCATGTTGGATAGTGGTGAAAACTATGAACTTTTTTACATATGTTTTTCTTGTGACATTTAAAAGTTATGTTAATCATTCCAAGTTGAGTTAAATGATTAATATGAAAGTTGAAGAATTGAAATTAAAAATTCATCAAATTACAATTTGGGTTTTGGTTTCTAAAACAGATGTTTGAACTTAGATAGTTGTTGCGTCAGATGTGGTTAATTTTACAAAGGACTTGGTAAAGGACTATTGTAATAACATAATTTTGATGGTAAAAAAATTTAATTGATAACAACCTATTACCCAAGTTCAAAAAATATTCACAATTAAAAAAATATGGAATTTAAAAAATTTAACAATTCAAAGTATTTTTCAAAATTTAAAAATTTAAAAATTCTTTTACCACATGTAAATGGGTGTAATGTGCATGACATACAAAACAAAGTTGTAGTTTATGATATAAAAAAAAATTCTAAAGTAGTTAGCACATTTTGGTATGATTCAAAATTATGATGAATTTTCAAGATGAAAAGCAAAATTTGGTAGAATTTAAACACTTTGAAAAATTCATATTTATTCAACAATGATTAACACAAAACATGTGATCTATTGGGGCAACTATATGTATTTTTAATAACAAGTTGCAAAAGATTTTCATTCAAATATTCTTTCATATGAAAAGTGAAAAAAGACTAAAAATGATTCACAATCCTTTTGTAAAGTAATCCCATTGGCTCCTTTCTACATACTTGCACCCTGTAGCTTTGCTGTGTTTTTTTGTTTTTGTTATGTGAGGAGTTTGTTGAGGTTTTTGTTGGTACTTGGATTCTTGTGTTTTGTAGAGGAGTAGAATTTTGAGTTTGGATGTGGTGTACTAATTAGGGTATTTTTATGTTATGTGTTGTGAATATTGTGACAACAATAGTTGTAGGCACTGACCTTGGAACGCATGACATAATGCTTATATTGCTACATTTCCATTTTGTTGATGTTCATTTTCCAAACTTAATGCATCATCATTTGTTTGCTTCATAGGATCTACCACACTAATGGAAAAAAAAAATTGTCTTGTTTATTCTGGTTGTTTGTTAGGGTAATCCAAGCTCATGTGATGCCAGATTTTTTATAAAACATTTGAAGATTTAGTTGTGTTGAAAATTGCTATTATATGTGTATATCATGGAATGGGTGAGAATTGAACAACTCATTAACCTAAGAGAGCAACCAAATCAACAAGGTCTAGGCCAACAAGTTTGAAGTCTTCCAACAAGCTCGAAACCTTGAGCCTGAAAGCAGGTAGAAATGTTTCAGAGTTCAAGGCATATGAAGTAAGGTTGTACCTATGTCCAAGCTCAATGTCATACAATGGTTTTCCCACCTATTACGGACATGGATGGAGTAAGGATTAATGTTCATAATGGCCATAAAATGCAATGTACAAACATGAATGAAAGAGTTCAACTTGCAAAAGAATGTAAGTTATTCCAACTATATGTTACAAGATTCGATGACGACATTCATATATTATAAGCATATGGGAAGAATCCAATTCCTACATAACGAAGTAGACAACAACCAAAGCCAATATGTTTATGCAAGAGACAACACTTGGGCACTCTTTCTCTAGTTGCTTTTTAATGTTGTTGATCACAAAAAAGTTCCCAAGACTAAAGTTGATAGTCACATTCTTCTTGGCTTGGTTCACATTGGTGGAGTTGATGAGAATAGAAGCATCACACCTTTGCATGAAGCAATCATGGAAAAACAAACACAATTGAATTTTGGCACTAGTAGGATCGAAAGCAAATTTTGTCATCATGACTTTCTCCACAATCAATGGTAATTGTGGACACATCTTCTTATAGAAATCAAATTCCAAAGCTCACAAGATTTGCAAGAATAAGAAGAAACATGAATGCATACCTGAGAGGAATGCATGGACAAAGAAAGCACCTTGCTGCTACACCAAGCTACATCAAAACTCATCATTGCACATAAAAATCACAACAAACACAAAGGAAAGTGCAATCTTTTTTGCTGTTTAGGGTTTGAGATAGCAAAAACTTGTAAACCCTCAGGCACTTTAATGCATATCCTTCAACCCCCAAAAAATCAAAAACCCTAAAATCTGGATATGCATAGTGTCAAATATATATCCGGACATAAGCACATATTATGATGGACATGAATGTGTATCAGGTTATCAATGAACAGTAGACTGACAGATATGGATATGCATAGATAATCAGTCAATTTCCATCTGCTAGATATGTATAATCATGTATTTAAAAATTTGACGCAAGTTTTGAATATGTATATATACATATCCACTAATTATACATATTGATAATTGGATTGAACTGGATAACTGGACAACCCTGGTATGTACCTAGTGTTGGCCAGTTTTGGTTTTTGGCTGATTCTAATTTCGATTCTTGGTGTGATCATCGAATACCTGGAATGCTGGCTCAAAATTTTGAAAACAAATTTCAAAACCAGAACCAGAATCAGCGATTGGCTAGAACTGGACCTAAAACCAAAACCGGCTCCAAAATTAACCTGGTTTATTTAACTTGTGGTTTAAAAAAAAGTAAAATTAAAAATTAAAAAATATAATTTTAAGCTTTTTTGTTACTAGGGTTAAACATGTTGTTAGTTTGAGAAAAAAAATTAAGTTTTGAATAATAATGGAAATGTGTATTTGAATTGTAATTTGGGGGTGGTGTGGGCAATGGGCATAATGCATGCAGTTCTTACTTTTGGAACATGTTTCAAATATGCACATTTTAAAATTAAGTTTATTTTGATGAGTTTAGGCATGTAGTTGATATATGTAGTCACATTTTATTGGTATTATAGTGCTAGTAAGAAAAAATCGGGTTTGGGCTATGTGCAGGTCTGATTTAGTTTGAAACCACACCCACCTAAGAGTTAAAAAAAAGAACCTGGAACCGAGGGTCTTGAAATGTGAAAAATCGAGTCCAGAACTGGACTAGAGAGGTTCTATAAAGTTAAAAGAAAACTCCTTGAATCAAAGTGGAAGTTTCTTTCAAGTTTAAAAAAAAAGGTTGGAACCAGGACTGAAGGTTCTCTCAAATGTAATAACCGGCCAACACTAGCACATACCACTACATGTCCATTGTTGGCTTTTCGACAAATCAGAATATACACTTATATCCAGGACTGTAACTAAAATCTGAAATTTTATTGCATAAAATAAATAATATTTTACAGGCTGAATTACCACAGATATATTGTGTGGTCCTTTGATTTTGTTAGTAACTTCTGGTTCCAGTTTTGAAAATCACCTCTATTCTAGTTCAGAATCACAGAACCTCCAGTTCCAATTCTTTCAATATTTGCCTCCACTTTCTTGTGAATGAAAAGAACCTCCCTTTCAAGTTTTGGCCTTGCCTACCAAGGCAAGGATATTGTGTTAAGATTCATTATAGAGTATAGTAGCTTAAGGGATTTTGGCACCTCGGTAATAGGTATATTTTTATATGAGGATTTTTGGAAGATGATATTTGGCTTGTGTTGAATCTTGAGATTAGTTATAGAGTTACAATATCTTGAAGGATTTTGGTTTCCTTTAGAGGATTTTTTGAAGATTATATATTTTTGCATGGTGAAATGATTGAGTTTCCATAATTCTTCTTTTGCCTTAAGATACTTTGTAATGTAAATGGCAAGGCCACAGTGTGAAACACCCCTTGTTTAGAAATTTTCGAAGAACTGGCAGTCTTCATGAAAGAACCCGCAGGGTTCAGGGTAGGTTCCCTGACCGATGTTCTTTGAGTTTGAGAACCCTGGCAGTTCTGTAACTTCAAAGACCTGGAAAGGGCAGCTCTTCTTTACTTAATTATTATATTTTCAATTAACCCAGACTGAGTGTTTTCTTTTTTCTTCAAAAATCAAATACCTGCCTGACATATTGCACCAAATTAAACCCTCACTAGTTAATTGAAATATACCTCAATTCACAAGCAACCAAACCCCAACCCTCGGCTCATATCTGCCCCAACAATTTTTTTTTCCCAAAAGCTATACCCAGACCTATTGGTGATTCTTTGAATTTATCCTTTTAGTAAAGAAAAACCCAGAGTCCACTGGTATCTCAAAAATTAACAACTTGACTCTCACACCAGTATGCATATACCCTGAAACTTACCCGCCAGTTCTGAGTTCCAAAAGAAGAGAACTGGCCAACACTGGAAACTACATTTTAATTAACAAGATCTGGAATGGTAATCTCACAAGGTCAAGATTCCAACAATTTGCTTTGGACTTATTCATCTGAAGTAAAGGTTTTAAAACATTTTAATCAATTAGATACCTGGAATGGTTCTCATAAGTAGTCCACTATCAAAATTGCAACCTAATTAGCTTTTGCATATTTTCTTTTTGAAAGCTAATTTTTTGTAAATAAATAGCCTAACTACAGATTTAATGAATTTACATCTGGAATTTCACAAGGTCAAAATTCCAACAGTTTTCTTTGTATAATATATATATATATATATATATTTCTAAATTCTTCTTGCCCAATGAGATAAAACTGAAACGGGATAGCTAGATAGCTCGCGCTTTGCCTGTGGACAAAAGAACAAGACCAGGAAGAGACAATACTCCGCCAGTACCCAACATTTCTATCACAAAATGTCCATGAAATCCACCATGATCACGCAGGAAATATTAAAATTCGTGATTTGCAGGAGGACAGATAGAGATCAAATTAGCTACGGAATGAATCAGCTGCAATATTTCCTTAAAATGCAAAAAATGCCGTAACAATTGAGCTGCTACATCAGAGTTTGCACCAGAATATTACCAAGATCCTTGCTTGCTAGCTTACATTAGCTGCTGGTTGGTTTCATCAGATTTTACAAGATCTAGAGAGATCCTTAGTCCGATCCGCACAAGTTCCGCTTGCAGTACTGGATGGGTTCATCAGGTACTATACCGGTCGAGAGCTTTACTAGATCTACATGAGAGATTAGTCCACACAAGTTCTGCTTACAATACTGGATGGGTTCATTAGGTTTCATACCGAGAGGATGTACTAGAACTACAAACATTAGTGTCTGCACGAGTTCGGGTTAGTATCACCACAGCCGAGGACCATATTGTTGCTGGTAGCTTTCGTATGAGTATGCAGGAGCACAGATCGAAATACCGTCCTCTTCAAGTGCTGAGGGAGAAGACGAGAATATGTATCGTCTTCTTGTTCTCTATATCTTTATCTTCTTCTCTAGCCCTGGTTTTTTTGTCTTTCTTTTCTCCCAGCTTTGGCCCCAAGCACATGAGATCTCAGCAGGCGGCAGTACTGTCCCATGCTACGGCAGTTATGTCTTCATTACTGCCACCACCCGACAACATCTGAACAATATAAGAGTCACACAGGTCTCATGGTTTAGAACCCGAAAGTACGATCGTTTAAAACTAAACCCAATATGATCACCGCGGCAGAGTGCATCATTCTATCGTCATTACCAAATTTGGTTTGCAGAACTACTTCGATCAGCAGCTTGCCATGTTTTGGACAGAAAAATTTTAGAAGTAAACTATGACCGGATGTATACAGTTAAGTAGCTGAAAAGATGTCCGACATTATAGGATTAATGGAATAGTTCTACATGCATGAATGAATCGGTGAACATTTATAACAAAAATGAGTCAGAGTCACCTAAGCAGATGTGGGACGTTTACATACTATGATTTTTTCCCATCAAGATTATGAATGGTCCGTTAGAATCCTCAAAGTATTTTGTTACAGTAGTAGTACTGTCGTAATTCCAAGGAACTGATCAAGTATATGCGACTTTTGCAATCTGGACCAGCTGCTATATTCGTCAATAATGCTAAGATTACATTCAGCTCTGATCTCTTAGCTTGTGGCTTGTTTCGAAATATCTTAACATTACCTGCTTCAATTCATTCGAGACAGTATTGAGAACAAACTGATCACCGGTAACTACGAAAAGAATACATATCAGATCAAGAGTTGATCATCTCAGATGTTTCCCCTCATTTTGCACCATAGGACTGATCCGCGAAGCACCGCACCTGCAGCGCTGCTGCATCGAACCTTTACACTTATGTAACCTGCAGTTGTATGAATTCTGTTTGCAGCTTTGGACTACCAAAATGCGTCCGGGCCTTTTGGGGGAGTTCAATCAATATTCCATCCTGCAGCATTCACTAGACTTTTGTCACGCAACTTGGACAGAATCGAGTGTGGGATCGTCTGCAGTTTAGCATGCTCTCTTGTTCCTTTGCAAATATTAACCTTAATCCAAATTGTTTCTATAGCAAGACTTCAGCAACAGTGCATCACCAATATAAACAGTACCTTACCATGAATGTCGGTCCGTGCTACGGGCGTGGTCATGACGAGCACGTCCGTATTGTTGTATCTAACTGCACATTGCAACCATCACGAGTAGCAGTACCTTACCATGTGGAGAGTCGGTCCGTGCTACGGCGTGATGACGACTGGCTAGCAGTTCCGTAGTGCGGTGTCTAACGGTACCGTGCGTGCATTATACTTGTGGTACACGGGGCTAAGGATAGAGCTGATAATTGAGAGACAGAGAGAGAGAAGCAATCTGAGACCGACTTTCAGAAGAATGGAAGATGTGATATTGGCGCGGCTCAATCTGATGGCTGTGCCAGGCACTCCTAGCGCAGTCTTCTGATTGAGCTCCACCAACATCACATGCAACAGACTTCACCCACTTGTCGAAACTCCTGCATTTACTCATGATGAGTCACTACGTTGCAGCTAGAAGCTCGTCAACAGGCAGACTAGTCTCCCCCCCACTCGATTGGTTGTTCTTCAGGTTCGACTGCAATGATCTTAATCACCGCAAAGACCTAGCTGAAGCTCAGTACTTTCATTTGCAACACCATCGCAAGCTCCTGCAAAGATCTCTTCAAACCTACTTGCGGACTGCATCGCTCTCAAGCTACGCGCAGAACTTCCTTTACGGCAATGATCGCTACGAGTTCACTTCATACTACTCCCGAGGTTGGTTTCCAAGTTCATATTCTTATCACTTCCACCTTTATGTGCAGCATTTGGTGCAGGAGAACTGGAAGTGTGCTAGTTCGGCTACAGAGTGTACACACCATAGCCAGACATGCATAGACAACTCCAGTGTTGCAGCAAAATTCTACTACGAAGCTCTGCAGCTCTGAAACCAGCTGACGGCCATTTGTCATAAGAGGCGACCACGACTCCACTCTTGACAATGAGCAGTTTCTTGCTACTAGCTAGAGAGAAGCACTAGAGAGACCACAACAGCTGCAGCTGCAACCCGCAAAGCAAGCTATAGTAAACTGGACCACCCCGGCATGACTCTTAGCCATGAACTGCTTGTTAGGTAGAGAGACTGCAGTTACCTGAGCTGCTAGACAACACCGCAACTCATGGGCAGGCTTAAATAAAACACCACTAGCTAGCTAGATCAGCTACTACGATATACAGAATTTCAGAACTTGTAAGTAAGCAGGTTTTAAACCTTGTTGTCTCGTCAGAAAACGAGTGCACAACTGGTGTGGATTTTTACAAAAAGAGACCCATTGAAAACCTAACCTTCTTAACAAACTGCTAACTTAAGCCTATTAGAACCTAAACTTCAAACAACAACATGAGACTGGTAGTGCAGCAATCAAGCAAGCTTCATGAGATTCTTTCTACCTCATGTGCATAATATACAAACAAATGTGCGTCAAGTGCTTGACACACACATACCGGAAGGCAAAGTAGTATCAAGCAGCTACCCGACACACACACACAAGACACACAGCTGTGGAAGCAAACAAGCTGCAACCTAAAAGAAGGCTCACGACATGCGTGTGAAGAAGGAAGGGGACTGACGAGGCCATAAATAGGGATGACCAGTCCAGCTTAAAGACAGACCACTAGTCCACCACCTCGCTCCTCCACCGGCTAGCTACTACTGCACTAGCAGCCCAGCTGCAGCAGCAACTACTTACCCTAGTAGTTCTAACGGCACGTCTAGTGCTGCACCTGATTTAACCATTTCTCTCGCTGCAAATTCTTCCATCAATGCTGGCCTATAGCGTGTACCTGCCTTCCTTGCCTGCCTGCATCATCTTTCCCATATTTTCTTCTCTAGCTTATGCTGGTGTTTCTCCTGTCGTTGTGCAGAAAAATCCCTGGACCGGCCGCCACCCAACCGAGCTGCTGCTGCTGCTGCTGGGATTCTTTCTTGCTTTCTCAGGTCCTCTTCTTCTTCTCCAAAGCTGTATTCAAAGTTATAACCCAAAGTGGATTAATGAACTACTTGAGCTACTTACATTTGGATTAATCCTTTTACCAAACCCTGCCTGGCTGGACTGGGTGAATTAAACAGGACTATGTGTGTGTGTGACCCAGCTCCTCGTTTCCGTTCTGCACTATATTCCATTGGAAACCTGGTATGACTGGGCCAGAGTGTAGCAGGAAGGATGGGTGATGACAACTAGTGGTCAGGAGAGGGTTTTTTTGTTGGGTTTCAGTTCCCTAGCTAACTATGGTGGTTAATTAGCTCAGTTTCTTTTTTTAACTACAAACCTACTAACAACAACCTGGAGTGAGTTGTTAGTAGTTACTGTGCTGTTAGTAGGTACATAGTTAAAAAGCCCTTACCTATGTATCAACTAGAAACCTGCATCTACTTACTTGGTAGTCACCTATTTTCCTCTGGTATACCTATAGAGAGAGGACTGACTCCTTACAAAACTGGTTAAACCAAGGTGGAACCAGACATTATTGCAGTTGAGGTTCATCCACAACTGAATCATAATTAACAGGCATCCATTGAATGGTCATGTGGTAGTGGGTGCTGGTTCACTCTGGCCGAATGACTGGGGTGTGGATGAACTACAACTGAGTAACCTATCATGTAAACCCTTCTACCACTCACCCCTCCCCCCTCCTCCTTCCCCTACCTATGTAACTAAGTTTTTTTAAAAAATTACTTTGAAGAGAATTTGTTAAAAAATATTTTAAAAATTAGTCATTAAAAAAACCTTCAAAATATGTATAACATAATCAAGGCATTTG
>Ga0209208_10010808_pt1 | contig 11765 bp, 11 predicted proteins | sample S1TSphfallax_3_FD_187694 | JGI IMG/M metagenome (GOLD analysis project Ga0209208, IMG submission 187694) | Host-associated microbial communities from peat moss isolated from Minnesota, USA - S1T2_Fd - Sphagnum fallax MG (SPAdes) (version 2) | ecosystem: Host-associated > Plants > Peat moss >...
GATAATCACATTTGAATTATCGAATAGAGTTAATTTGTTTCTTGTTTCACTCATCCACATAGATGGGGATTGGGTTTCATTGACATGTCGTAGAACACTCTCGTCTTTGGTCAACATGGAAGTTTAGAACCAATACTTGCATAAGAAGCTTTTGTAAGATACATGTTTATAAATTGATTACAAGATGTTTGCAAGTGTGATAGTAGTATTTTTCACAAAAACATTGATATTATCACATTGCCAAACATACACCCACATGAATGTAGACTCAAAAACTTCAATGTGAGCAAATGTCTCTAGATAAACATAATGCATCCGGATGTTTTTAGTACATTATGTTACTAAGTTTATTGCCCATATTATTCACGTGTACTAAGGAAGGTGTTATGTTGACATCTCCCAAACCAAAGCACCCCCTAATGCAGCACTCTTGGTACCATTGGAAAGCTCTTGATGATTAGGGATGAATTAGGGTAGACACATTACGGTTAGACCTACAGTGGAGTTTTGAATTTCAAATAGTTTTCTCATCAAAGATCTATAAAATCAAAATTAAAATATGTAAAGAGATTGGGGTGTGCTTGGGGTGTGCTCTTCGTACCATTTGAAAGCCCTCAATGTGAAGAAAGCACTTTGAAAAATGCTGGTAGTATGATGCTTGTATGTCACACTAAAATACATTGTTGAAGAATGTAATAACAAACAAAATGGAAGATGGACAAGGCATCATTATGACACTCGAGCCCTACCCACTTAGTAAATAAGTTTTGGAAAAAAAATTGTTTGTTAGTCTTCTTTTGTGAAAGATGTTTTGAAAAGTTTTATGATGGTTTTGTCTTGTGAAATATGTTTGGCAAATGTGATAATATCACTGCATCAAAGGTTGTTTGTTAGTCTTCTTTTGTGAAAGATGTTTTGAAAAGTTTTGTGATGGTTGTCTTGTGAAATATGTTTTGCAAATGTGATAATATCACTGCATCAAAGGTCTTATATTAGTTTCTCGTGTTGTTGTCATAGGTTTTACTAAGATTGTCTTCCTGCCTGTTCAATTTGCTGACAGTTGAGGAAGACATTAGTCTCTTGGAAATGATTGGAATTGCTCCAACAACAATCACAACACAGAAGAATGTATCCCCAAATGAGCAACGTTGGGTTTTTTGTCAATCAGAAGATTACTCAAAGAATTTCTCTAGTGTGTGTCAAATCTGTGCTTATCTGAACAGAGATTAGTGCTGATCCAAAAACTGACTTACAAGAGAGTTGTTTTGTAGATTAGTATTGATCTCTTTGAGGGTCTTCTTACATTTTCTCTCTCATTACACTTTTTTCTTTCATATAAGCAATAAATAAGATATGCGGTTAAATGGAGGATGATCTCCTTCCATTGGTTCCTTCCAAATTCATGTCGATCATAATAAGCAATGAATTCAAAGACGTAATACAAAAAGGTTTGACTCCCACTAATGCCAGCCGGCTTTGTAAATTTGAAGCTGACTACATTTTTCAAGATCAGGTCTGCAATTGACATCAGACACACTGGATCACAAATGCTGTATGCTCAGAATGCAACCAACACATGCCATTCAGAGCTTATATAGGCTCTAGTATGTGGAGTATCCAATCACAAATTCATGCAAGCTGGGAAAATGCTGCGGCAGCATGCTGCTGAGAAATGAATCTGAATACAATAGTTGAATGAGTATAGTTTGCACAAGCAAGCAGCTAGCTGCTACTGCAAGATCTATATCTAAATCAGTAGTATATGTCGCAAGGAACAGTAGAGGAGTTGCGGTAGAGTTATAGTACCAATTCCCATTCCGATTGCAGTTGCAAGCAGCTCTTCAACACAAGAATCCAACTACAACAAACTACAATGTCAAGAAGGAAAGTTTATGCACCATCCTGATAAATAATCTAAGAGACAGAGAGACAGAGACAGAGAGAAAGCTAATAGGGTTTAGGGTTCGGCCGGCTTTCGCAACAGCTCAGAACACAATCTAGAATAATGCATCGGAGGAGGAGGCTGGAGCTCTAAAGATCACCAAGCGCAGCAATCTACAAGCCATGGCGGCTCTTGTTGAAGGGGGGGGGGAAAAAATGGCCTATGAAGATCTGAGCGCGGGAGTTGGCCGTATGAGGTCCTCATGCGTTTAGGGTTTGAGTATTGCGTCTTTGGTAACAGCAGTTGCAGCTGCAGCACTAGAAGAAACAATAGTCTTCTCAAGAGGACCTGCACGTCTACCCGCAGCAACCCAAAAATGTGAAGTAGTGTGGTAAGTAGCTGTAGCGGCTGCTGCAGCTCCTGGAGAAGAACTAGGAGCTACAGCAGGAGTTGGTCCGGAAGAACTAGGGGCAGGAGCTGGGGTGGGTGCATCTCCGGAAGAGCTAGGAGCTGGAGCAGTAGCTTGGGTTGGGGCACCACCACCTCCGGAAGAGCCTCCTCCTGCAGCGAGGCGAGCAAACACGCCGACCAAGGGAGCAGTGTTGTAGGTAGCGGGTTCCGTCATAGCATAGTTACCTCTTGAATCCTGGAAAGTGTCGTTCTGGTCTGGACCTCCAACCAAAGCACCGTTGTGAACATTGGGATTAGGGTTTGCACTGTAGTAGTATGTGCTGAAACCGTCGTTGCAGCTCACCAGCTGCGGATCTTGCTTGATGGAGATGATGGAAGAACCTCGATGATGGACCTGTTGCGGGAAGCTGCTCCCAAATCCAACCAGGTAACTGATACCTTTGGGATTGTTCCCCAGCATGTAATCAACCTGCAAGCAGCAGCAGCACGTCCACCCAAAACAGAAGAAGAAGAAAGCTCAGATCATGTGTCATGACCATGTTGTGTTCAAAGGCTCATCCGAAGTCTGAGAGTCTAGAAACATGGAAAGTTTTATAACTGAACAAGTGAAGAAGAAGAAGAAGAAGAAGAAGAATCTCTGAGCAGCACCTCACGAACATGCACAGACAACCACACTGTACCTGAGTGGTGGCAGCAGCCAACAATTCGGAGTTCTGCACAGAAGATGTGCACTGGGAGAGTGTCTTCCCAGCATTTGTGTAGTAGTCATATGCAACAGTCAAGACGAAGGTGGTGGTGGCGACATATTGCATGTTATTCCAGGGTTGTAGCCAGAACATTCCTCCTGCAGGCACAACAATATCATAAGCTCGCTCACAGTTACAGCAACGATCAGTACTACGATGTTGAAGAAGAAGAAGAAGAAGAAGAAGAAGATTGATGATGATGATCAAGGACGATATATTCTGAAGTACCCATCATCAGCTGCAAAGATTCATGAATACCCACCAGGACTGACTGTGATCTGTGTGCCACTGTTCTTCTGTAGAGCAGCACACAGGAAGTACTCGGCCTTGGCTTGGTACGCTTGCAGAGTTGAAACATCTGCCGTGGCTTTTCCATCTAGGAGCAACTGCAAAGGTCCATGGCAGAATCTTCAGATTGTAAGCTCAGCAACTTGGGGTGCAAGAATGTTGTAAGGAATAGTAGTACTGGCAGTACTGCTCACCAAGGATCGATCGATCCTGCATCCTGTGCAAGTGCTTGTCCTTACCTTGGTTGCTTTGAGTTGAACTCCGGCGTACTTGTTGTCCCAGCTGAACTGATCCATTGCGTTTCCGGTTCCTCCCAGCGAGTCTGCATTGCTGATCACGTAATCCAGGTACGTTTGATCCGCGGTTGCATCATACAGCCAGATCGCTGCCCACAGCAACTCGTCCTGCCAAGAAGAAGAACATTACATTAGAGAATCTAGAGGAATTCTGTTCAAGCTCTTGTACATGCAGCGAAATGTGTCGTTTATCTCTGATGAAGCTCAAGAACGGAACTACTACTTACATCGTATCCACTCCAGGACTGATAGAAGTTCTGGACTACAGTGATGCTGTCAGAGTATTTTCCTCGACAAGCATCCGCGAAGGTGAAAAGCTGCACACATGATGTCGAGTCTTTGTCAGAGATCGTGCATGATCTACAACCATCATCACGTCCCCATGCATATTAAACCTTTCTAGTTCAAAGCTCAAGGGGGAAAAAAAAAATCCCAACTGCTAAGAGTTTCTCCAAGAGTTTCTGTGTCTTGCACAAAAATGAAACAAGCTCCCGGAACTTGGATGATCTCGGACTGCATGAAGAAGATTCAGCTTAATGCAGTAGAGAAACAAGCATGCAGTAGCAGAAATTGGGTTTGCATGATTTTCTGTTTTCATGGAGCCCTGGTACTCGTACCTCACGGGCGTGGCTGAGAAGAGTAGCGGAGTAGGAGGCATCCACATCTTTGAAGACGATGGACGCGGCTGCCATGGCTGCAGCTGTCTCGGCAGCAAGATCTGAACCTGGGCTGCTTGCGTTGATCTGGTACGCAGTCCGAGGGGTTGTCATGTCTTCTGGCCTCATCCAGCAAGCGTGGTCCGAGTTTCCTTCTCCCACCTAGTCAAGCAGCAGGGGGACCGGCAGGATCGATTCATGATCACCCAACATCATGTCAGAACAAGATTATTTCTTGCAGATCATCAGATTGCAAGTGCAAACTCATGGTGATGCACTCAACATGCAGCTGATCCAAGGATTGAAGTCGAATATATTGATCTATTGGATGGAAAGAAGTTGCATTCGACATTTCTTTTCTCGTACGTACCTCACCGAAGAGCACATTGGGTGCAGTATGCGCTTTGATGAAGTAGTCCGTGCCCCACTTGACAGCTTCCAGAGCGTGTGAGAGCTCGTTGCTGGATTGCAACTGCGTCTTGTATTCGATGACTCCCCATGAGAGCATGGTGATGGTGAACGCCATGGGAAATCCGAACTTCACGTTGTCGCCAGCGTCGTAGTAACCTCCCGTTAGATTGTCCTGCATGCACCTCACACAAATTCCCAAAATCAACCAACAGCTCATGATCAGCAGCAACAGCTCCAAGCAGGCATGCATGTGTCTGATCATCGACTCTGCACGAGCTTCATTAGAAACACATGACTAGCTGGACGTCCTGCAGCTAGTTCTAGTAGAAAAAAACCTCAGATCTTCAAGTCTAGATCTTCATCACTGAGAAGATTGCTGCAGCTTCAAGCTGCCGATCACACTAGCTGGCAGCTGGACTTACAGAAAAGCTTGGATCATTTAGAGCTAGCAGCTAGTGAGGTCAAGAAGAAGATGAAGAAGAAGAACATCAGGGATTCATAATTCATACTCCTGCAGAACTGCTATCGTTGAGAGCTGAATCTCCCCGCCAGCTGACCCGCTGATCACTAGGGAGCTTCCCGGACCTCTGTCCCTCGAAGTACAACAAGCTCCTCATGAGAGCATCACTGTAGTCGAATTGCGCAGCTGCTGCCGACGTGATCATCGGCACTGGACTCATGCTGCATAGCAGCTGCTGCAGTCCAATGACGACTAGTGCGACAAGAGCCGCGTGATGATGATGATCCCGTGATCGACCCATCAAATGATCTTTTAAAACAAAAACTCTTTTTTTGTGGATCAATTATGTGAGAAATTTTAGCAGCTCAAGATCTTTGATCAGAGCTTAGCTCTAATGTCAGCTACTAGCTACTGCATGAACGAACTGCGAGGATGAAATGGCAGCTTGATCGAAGAAATTAAGCACACATGCAATCACTCCCGAGGAGTTCAGCTGGTCCCATGCAGCTCCACTAGAGTTTGATTCTGCTGCAACTCGGTCATGTATTATCCCCAATTCATGGACTTGAAATAAGCTTGCAGCTGCTCAAATCTACGCGCGTGAACCCGGAATTCATGCGCGAGAAGAATCAGCGCCGCGACACGGCGCCGCAGCGGAAAATCAGTATTCTTCCCGAACATCGCCCCGCCGACAAAACAAACACGCACACGGGCTGCTCGCGCGCGCATTCTGTTCGAGCAATCGGCGCCGCACGATCGCATTGTCTGTCGTCTTCATGGATGAGAATTGTAGCAGTTACACAAGCAGCGAAGGGCAAACCCCAAGAATCCATCCATCCATCCATTCATCCATCCATCATCGAGTAAATAGAAGTGAAGATTAGTTGCTAACTGAAGAAACATGCTTTGTGAGGATGGAAAACCAGTTTTTATTATGGATGAAAAAGGTAAGGGATGAGCCGCTGCTGCCCAGTAATCAAGGCGCCAAATTAGGGGCAACTTGAAAATTTCTCAAACTCTGAGGGAATTGGGTTTTTTTTTTGGATTGCCCGAAACCCAGAGGACAAAAATTTATGGCGGCCTGATTCGTTGATCTCAAGATCACTTTTCACAACTGAAAGCAAGACTTGGAGTTGGCCTTTGGATTCATTCAACCTCTTTAGCAGCGCCGTCTTTCGGCCCCGTCTAAAAAGGACCCGACACACCTCATTTAGCATTTCTTTTCCCTTTCTTCCTTTTTCTTTTACCTATTCGACCGTCTTCTTCTTCTTCTTCTCTTTCTTCTTCTTTCTTCCTCGTCTTTCTTTTCTGCTTCATCTTTTCCCATTACACTGTCTTAGAGCATGCCCAGCGGCAGCAATAAAAATGGCCTTTCCAGTATTCTTTTTTGGATGAAGAATTACAGTCACTATAAAATGGCCTTTTCTAGTATATTTTGGATGAAATATTAGAGTCGCAACAAAATGGCCTTTTTCTAGTATATTTTGGATGGAATATTACAGTCACTATAAATATCCTTTTCTAGTATTTTTGGATGAAATATTGCAGTCACTATAAAATGGCCTTTCCTAGTATAATTTGGATGAAAGTATTAGAGTCAGTATAAAATGGCCTTTCCTAGTACATTTTGGATGAAATATTACAGTCAGAAAAAATGGCCTTTCCCAGTATAATTTGGATGAAGTATTAGAGTCATTATAAAATGGCCTTTTCTAGTATATTTTGGATGAAATTATTATTACAGTCAAAGAGTGTAAAATTGTTTTGGGCATGTATGAACATACAAAACATAGAACATTGTCACTAATTGGCTCTTTAAACACAAAGTTCTAGAACTAAAAGAAATCCTTGAAGAAAAAACTACAAAAAAGCTTTTGACACTCTTATTTGTTTTTCCAAACATGAAAACCATGTTTCAATGATGTGGGCCATTCTCTTATATAGTTTCAATAATTGAATTGTTTGCAATTGTGATCACAAAATAGATTATTAGGAGACACACCCAAAGGACAAAAGAAAGGCTTAGATTCAAAGAATTCTACAACTTGACAAAGCAAAATGGTTGATCACAAGTTTTGCATTGTACAAGAATGATTGACAAGTGTCATGGATAATCTCAAATTGCAATCAAGTTTGAAGAGTGTTTTTGTTTTTGAAGTTGAAAGGATTGGTGACCGTTGGGTTACAAGCCTCCATACAAAGCACGAATCCTTGGCTCTAACTCTCTTTATGGAAGAAACCTTGAAAGCTGGCCTGCATTTTCCAAACTGGAAGGGGTTGATATTGGAGGATATGATGTCCAATGTTCATTGCAGATCAATCAATCTGTGAGATTTGTGTTGCTTGGAATTGCGGGGTTTCAAGTTTCAACATGAAGGTGGGTGAGCATGGAATCCAATTGTCCAGGGGTGAAAAACAGTGTGTGGCCATTGCAAGGGCAATACTGAAGAACCCGAGGATTTCACTTCTCAACAAGGGCAAATACTGAAGAACCCAAGGATTTCACTTCTGGACAAGAACAATTACTGAAGAACCCAAGGATTTCACTTCTCAACAAGGGCAATACTGAAGAACCCGAGGATTTCACTTCTCAACAACTGCAATACTGAAGAACCCGAGGATTTCACTTCTCAACAAGGGCAATACTGAAGAACCCGAGGATTTCACTTCTCAACAACTGCAATACTGAAGAACCCAAGGATTTCACTTCTCTACAAGGGCAATTCTGAAGAACCCGAGGATTTCACTTCTGGACAAGGGCAATTACTGAAGAACCTGAGGATTTCTCATCTGGACAAGAGCAATACTCAAGAACCTAAGGATTTCAGTTCTGGATGAAGCAACAAGTGCATTTGATCAAGAGTCAGAGAAGGTAGTGCAGGGGACTCTTGAAAAGTTGATGGTGAACCACACCACTGCCTCCCCACTATTTGATCTGCAGATCTCATAGCAGTCATAGAGCATGGTGTTGTTGCAGAAACAGGTAGGAAACTGCAATCTCATTAAGTGGGTTATATTGCATCAACAATTATGCAAGACTTCTCATTTGCAAATCAATGGCAATTTGTTCGATTAAGATTGTCTCTAGAGCCAAACAGTAAGTCCTTATTGTGGAATAGTTATTCTAACAATCTGCTGTTGAGCTGCTCTCATCTAGTACTTTTCATGTAGGTGAACCCCATTGATTCATTTGTAGTACAATTGAGCAGTCCATGACATATGCAGGATTTGTGCCTGCAAATGATATGCAACAGCAACAAGCAAAATTGGTTCTTCTGTTTCTTCAAAGATCATCATTGAGACCAATCTTTGAAGGAACGATGATTTTTGCTCTGCTTCACTCATTGAATTAGTGAGCTATGATTCTTATTTGCTTTGAGAGTTTCCCTGGAGCAATAAGGAAACCTGGGGAAGGAAGATCTGTCCACTCATGACAACATGTAAACCCAAATATTTTCTTTGGAATCAGCATGAGTGCAATGGGAGTTTCACAAGCAGCTGGTCTTTCCCCTGATTTGATCAAGGTCAAGATCACTCTCAATTTCGTGTTTGCTTTCCTGGATTGTGAATCTGAGATTTACGCACTTGCAAAGACAGGAAAGACTTTGGAAGTGGTACATGTAGTACTTTCACCTTCATCACTTTCATCAGATGTTTCTTGATGTGCTAAAAAAACTTGTTTATATAAGCTTTGTCTGTGTGAAGATGACCACCTGTAAACTTGATCAAGCTGTAACGCATTAGAGGTAGCCAGATGATGTCCATTGAGATGTTGGTGTGTGCTGATGATTTTGGTGTATCAGACTGTCACTATGCTGGCAGGATCAAGAAATGGGAAATCCACAGTCATCTCTCTCATTGAATGCTTTTATGATTCCAACAATGGGTGAAACTTGATTGATGGTATTGACATCAAGCAATTCCACGTTGTATGGTGGTTTGAGGCAACGAATTGGTTTGGTGAGTCGAGAACTAATCCTTTGTCAGTACTATCATCAGAGAAAACATTTGCATATGGAAGAGAATTTCATTCCAGACACTGAAATTGAAGCCACTACTAAAGTCGCAAAAGCTCACAAGTTTGTAACTGCCTTGCCTGATGGATTCAACACAACCATAGGGGAGCAAGGTGTGCAGCTTTCAGGGGGACAGAAGTAGCATCTAGCCATTGCAAAGGCAACAATAGTAAATGACTCAATGATTTTGCTACTAGATGAGGCCACAAGCGGTTTGGATGCCGAGTCAGAGCATGCATGTCATCGAAGAGGTTCTTGACTGCACGATAGTGGTTCAACAATTGTGGTTGTCCATCAATCATCAACAATCAGGAATGCAGCTGGGATTGCAGTTGTGAAGGATGGAATGACAGTGGAGCAGGGAAAGCATGATGAATTGATGGTCAATGAAGGCAGGGGCCATATGCTACACTCTTGATGCTCAATTTGTAGAGAAGATGACAAAGATGGAAACATTGCAGTTCATATGACAATATGATGGCATGGAAATGTCAACTTGGTGAGTTCTTGAGGTTGACAAGGGGTGACCATTTGTCTGCATTTCTGCAGCGAGCCTTTCTTCATTTCATAGTAAAGAAAAATGTGGCCAACATTTTGTGAATCAAGTGCTATTCCTTTTTTGTGGCATTATAAGCTTTTTCTTCTTAAGACCCCATAAGGAGTGGTATACTTCAGATTTGCGAGCTACACGATTCATCATGCTGCTGAATTCATTAGTTCCTTGATGATTTCATATTAACAAAAACTAGTATATGTACAACTCTACACTAGTATTGTCATACGAGAGGTTGTATTGAAGTTTTTTGAGATTTTTGGAGTTCTAAAATTTCACCGCAAACTTTTCATGAAATCTTGTGTGGGCATATCATTAACTCACATATTAGTTGAAATTTATTAGTTGAAATTTGTTGTGTAAAAGGTTTGCATATTTTCAATTGGTTTCGCATTACTTGAAATTTTGTAGTTTGGAAATTTCACCACCTCAAACTTGATATGAAATATTAGTGTGGTATGTCATTTACTCACACATAACTACTATATAAAATTTCCCAACAAAAAACACCAACAGCTAAACCCTAAAAAACACAACAATGTACATACTTATGGACCACGGTTTTTTTTAAAAAAAAATACAATGTAATGTGTAAGAACCCATTTCACACGGAGTTTAAAATCTGATTGATAATATAAGCTTTCTTTTTTTTCTTTTTCTTTTTCTTTTTTTTTCTTTTTTGGCATCCCTAGTAGGCACAAGCCTTTTCCACTGACCCATATACCAATTGTGGACATTTTGTACACTAAAAACTACTACCCATGTCTGAAATTAATTAATTAAGTAAGTAAAGGGAGGGGTATTCACTAGTAAAATTCAACTAGCCTTTATTTTCTCATGAAGAGCCAATGAATGAATGAATGGCCAGGAGGAGCAAGCCACCAAAGAGATGAGAGTAAAATTGTTTTTGGGGGGGTGGGTTTAGGGTTTAGGGCCTAAAAGGTTTTTTTGGTATTTTTAGGCAGTTTTTCTTATCCAACCAACCAATGGCGCTGCACAGGATAAGGCTCTTAGGGGTCCCCAATTAGCCACATAGCTACAAACACAAAACCCTAAACCCTAAACCCTTCTCTCTTGATTTTTTTTTTGTATTTTTGTGGGTGTTTTTTTGGGGCTTTGTATTGTTTTGCAGTCTTTGTGTGCTGAGCGAACAACCCCGTCTCTCTCTCTCGCTCTCTGTGCGCACGCGCATCTTCATCTTCCTCTTCTTCTTCTTCTTCTTCTTGTGTGTGTTTTTCTCGCTCGTTGTTTGTTTGCTTTTCTTCTTCTTTTTTTCTGCGCCTTCGTATCGTGAGTGAACATAAAGAGAGGAGAGAAACCAACAAAAAAAATAAAAACCAACCAACAAAAGCATGGCTGCGATGGTGTCGAGTAGTCTGCGAGTGTTTCAGAGCTCTGGTAATGGTGTGACTGGAGCCGGCTTGGCGTCGTCCAAGAGTGCTGGGATTACTGGTGGGAGATCAGTAGTGGTGCCAGTTTCTTCTGGACGTGGTGTAGGGGCTCATGTGGGATTGATCAGCTTGCGAGCTTCCAAAGCGGAGGTGGAAGAAGAAGAGACGGGAGTGGTCACAGGAGGAGGAGGAGGAGGCAGAGTAGTAGGAGTGGTGACGACGCGTAGATTTGCTTTAGCTCTCGTTGCTGGTGTGATGAGTTCATTGAATTCTCGTGTCGCGCCTGCCAATGCTGCGTACGGTGAAGCGGGTACGTGCGTAAGGGGGGGTCTTCTGTCTGCCAGTAGCTTGACTTTTGTTAGAGCAGCTCCACTAGTGCTCAATATGTGGCCCTGCACTGGGAAATCTTCGATGAAGTGCAGCAGTAATATCCAGTGGATCCACTGAAAGACTCCTCCGATATTTTTGCAGGGTCACATATTGAACGCCTGTGGAGCTGCTCTTAGGGCGGTAGTTTTGTTTACGTGAAGAGCAATGTTTGTAATTGTAGTTTTGTTTTGGGTAGAGTTTTTTTGGTTTTTGGTTGGTTGTTTGCTTTGTTGTTGTTTGTCAATTCTCGATTGCTGCCACTTCGACATCAATGCGCTTGCTTATG
>Ga0209208_10010809_pt1 | contig 11764 bp, 6 predicted proteins | sample S1TSphfallax_3_FD_187694 | JGI IMG/M metagenome (GOLD analysis project Ga0209208, IMG submission 187694) | Host-associated microbial communities from peat moss isolated from Minnesota, USA - S1T2_Fd - Sphagnum fallax MG (SPAdes) (version 2) | ecosystem: Host-associated > Plants > Peat moss >...
TCAAATACCTATATCGAATGGATATGTTAAAAATCCAGTACTAGTCCAACATTGGTGAATACCAATATACCAAAAAAGGAGCAAAATATTGTCTTTTTGGGTCAATTTTGCGAGGTTTCTCAAATGGCAAATAGATGTATATTTAGCTTTGGCGATGTTCAAAAAAAAGTAGGGGGAAAAAAAAACTTATGCAACTTTTCATATTGTAAGCAATTGTGGAGAGATTTTGGGTGGTTTGAGAATTTTTTGCAATCTTCTTTTTTGCAAGTTTTCTTTTAAAGAAGAAAAAAGGAAGTTCTCACCAAAAAATTCTTTTTCAATTTTTTTTTTTCACAAAACACCAAGAATTTGTGACTTTAAAAAATCATTGAAAAGGACAAAAGTAAGTAGTGCCAAATTTCCAATAATTGATGAAGATTCTTATTAAAAGTATTTTGGAAGACAAAAAATATTTTGGAAAAAAAACTTACTCAAGCCTACCTAATAAATAAACAAAGTTTGATAACAATCAATATGAATAATATAAGATATGCACTTTGCATTGGGTATTACCAAAAAAACTATTTGTATATATGACACATGTAAGGAATGAAATGGTGCTTACACCTATAAAAGTAAGCATAATATTTTTTTTCATAAAATACATTAAAAAGGGATGGAATTGTTCATTAAAGGTTCAAAATATATTGAAATGGTTAAATGAACAATAAATGCAAATCATAGCAAAATTCAATAATCTTATATTAAGTTTTATTGTATGATCAATTTTTTTAAAACTTTATAAATAGTAATAAATAAAAAAAGGTACCCAAAACAAGGGCGAACTTATATGATCTTAAGAAAAATAATAATTTATCTCCCATTTTGAAATAGTGCCATGTAAGATCCTTCTTCTCTATTTTAAGAGGGATATTCATGAACATTGAAAAAAGAAAAAAATGTGACAATATTTTACATATATGTAGAGTAACACTTGAATGCATTGCATTGCATGACATAAAATGTAATGTATTTTTCTTTTTGAGTAATGCAAGCATTTCGAAAAGGGAAACATTTTTTTTGAATTTGCTTGCTTCTACAAACATTTTGCTTTTCCAAAATAGTTCATGATTGAATATCGTAGCCTAGGTTCAATAAATGAATGAATCCATTTTTTAATTTTAAAATTATATATATATTTTCCATCATTTACTATAATATTGTGATATGAGTAGTGAAATTATTCATAATGTAACCTACGATAATTATGATGATTTTCAACATGTCAACTTGATATTTTGACAAAATTTAATTTCATTATTTTGAGGTTTATTTAATAATGAAACTAACCTTTGGGTAAGGTATGCATTATAAGGCACCCTTCCTTTGCATTGTCACAAAACTCACAAGTGTTAACCTAGAAGAGTAACACATAAAACAAATATAAGAATTAAACGATTGTCGGCAATCATGAATTAAGCAAGAGATTTTATTTTTCTAAGGTTTGAATTTAATAACCATTTAACAATGAGGAGGTTAATAATTGGAGTTTTCTTTTTCTTTCTTTAGTTTGTAATATTAAAAATTTAGTAATTTTTTCCTTCAAAATTTACCAAAAATTAGTTGAATTTACACTTTAAAAACAAATAATTTCCCAAAAAAAAATTTGGTAGAAAAAGTGACAAATTTGTTTTTAAAAAAACTGCTAATAATTAATATATATTTTTTCCTCACTTTTTGTTTTCCCCCTTAAAACATCATCCACAAATTCTGTCAGAAAAAAACTTAACTCTGTTACCACAACAGTAAAAATGTGAACAGGAAACCGGGATGTCGATTGGGATGTCGATCGGGATGTCGATCGGGACCTCACTTTACTGGCAGTTCCTCTCAGCAATTAGGGTTTGGCGCTCTTGTATTGTTTTTCAAGAGGAGTGTGCTCCAGCTCTTGTGGAGCTTGCTTTGCAATCTCATAGATATGTCTGTCTTATGGAGGGGATCCATGGGAGACTGGTTGGCAGCTTCCAGAACAAGAGGAGATTCAAAATGGATCTGAACATCAAGGTTTCTTTCATCATCTCAGGTCTTCCAAGTACTCCTTTTCTGTAATTCTTGGAATTCATTATTCTCTCCCTCACAACCACAATTTTTTGGGCTCCAAACTTATGTAATATTTTTCTGGTGCTTGGTTCAATGTTTGAGGACTGAGCCTTTAAGTTTTTTTCCTCTTTTGGGTACAATTTGTTTTGTTACCTTTTTTGTAAAAAATTCTCTACCACTTTGTTTTCTCTTGCTGAATGGATCTGTGTGTACACTGCAATCTCATGGTCCTTCAGGAATTTAGTCCATTACCTCTCTTTTCTGTCGTGTACTATTTGTTGGTGGCTAGACTCCACCCTTTTAGATTTGTTGTATATTTTCCCTGCTCATATTAAAGCTTAATGTCCTGTGGAGACTTGTTATTCATGAATTGATCCATCTTAAAGAACTGGAAGGAACAATCTTCATCAGTTTGATCAGTGGAATGGAGATTGAGACCCATGGATGTTAAAGCCTTGCCTTTACTGACCTCACAATGTCCATGTCCCAGGTCACATTTACTTGCGCTGTAGAATCGAGAGTCCTCAGTAGAACACACCTGCCTCTTACACTTCCAGACGCATCAGGGTGCTTGTTGTTTTAAGGATCAACTATCATGCAGATATGAAGCAGTGTTGAGGATTTGGAGGCTTTAGTATCATAATTTTTGAACCAGTTGGTGCTGGAAGTGTAGGTTCTTGTCTACATTCAGGCCTTGGGTCTTGAGAAGAAGCTTTGAGGACTGCAGTAAAGAACATGAGCAGGAGCTTCAGAAGGCCTTGGCTACAAAAAACTGAGGTTTGTTATTAACATGTTGTTCAAAGGATTACAATAACCTGAGTTGAAACAGATGGCATTGTCTTGTGATGGGTCTAACATTGTCTTATAGATCTAATTCTTCCTTAAAACTGAGTCTAATTAAAACAAAGACTCCTTTGGCAGTGGCATATATCCAAGAACCTCTTGAGAGTAAAATTGTTGTACTTCTAGTAGCTTCTCTTGGAACATCTTGGTTCCAGCACCCTAAACCCTAAACTCTTCTTGGATGTAGCATTAAAGCAAAGTCCTCAAGGTATTTCCTGTGATATCTTTGACAAACATTCTCAACCAGAGTATGCAACTGTATTGACATAATATGTATGCCTAATGTCCATTCCAATATCTCTATTATGGCTAAGTTGGGTGCTATCAAATTGTCAGTTTTGCAGGTTTTTGAGGCTTTAGAGTTCTTTCTTTGTTTCTCAGATTGTCAGTCTTATTGCCCTTCTGAAGAATAAAGGCTACCCACTGAAGATTCTGTTAAAGAGGAATAAAGGGTTGCTCAATGAAGAGAATTATTTTTTGGGGAATCTCAGCATTCAGAGTCATTCTGAGCATTCAAACCCTATTATGTATAGTCTTGTAAGTGGGGATCTTTTTGAAACCCACTTGGTCCTTGGTTGTCTCCTCCCTGTTGTATATTATTCTATGTTCTTTCTTCTTATTGTGCTTGTACTCTTTTGTGTTTTTGTTTTTCCCCTTATGCTTTTCTCTATGTTATTTTCTCCTTCTATTTAGCTAGTTGTTAGCCAGTATCATCGCTGAGTGTTTTTCTGCTTCTGGACTTGAGATGAAAGTCACTACATAGGCTACAAGTTACGTTGACGTATATCTGATGAAGTCAGTGGGTAAGTTGCTATAGTTAAGTGGTGACCATACTTATGAGTCATGTTTGGAAAATATTGTCAAAATGATTGATTTTTTTTCTAAAAATGGGTCCAGCAGCCCCAATCTGAATATTTCAGAATTTCAACAATAGTCTTTAAGTATGCTGAGTTTACCAGTAAATTTCAAAGTTATCTTGTGTTTTTTAACTGGGTTCAATTCTCTAGTATTTCAACAAATTGCTCTTAGTTTTTCTTGTTTTTGGCTGGCCCTCTTTGTAATTAATTAGTGCAGAACATGAGTTGTAGGTACAGTATCATACATCTTCCTGTTGAAACTTGATGTCCCTAACAAGGGAGAGACTGTCACATTTGTTCACACTGCTAGTTTTATTGTTCTTGATTCATGTTCTCCCTTTGGTCTTTTTCTTCTTCCCAGTTCTTCAGTTCTTATCTGGAGTTCTTTCTTTGACTTCAACGAAAAGTTTTGAACCCTGTTCTGGCTTTTCCTATTTGTGTAGATTTCTCAATTCTCATGAGAGTGATTAAAATTGGGTGTACAGAAGGGGAGAAGCATGGAAAGCCTTGACCTTCAGTACAAGCTTCTGGGTATGTGAAATTAAGTCTGCGGGGAGTACTGTATAGTGATAAGTAATGGCAGCTAGTGAGTAACAGTAGGTAGTCCATTTGACACTAGTCAACATAATGTTTTGAGACAAGAGTTGTGGAACTGGAATCAGTGGAGATGTGGTGTAATGTGGGGTAAATTGTAGAATCTGACAGAGGGTCTATGTACTTGGTAATGGAGTTGGTTGATTGTAGAATGTGAGATCAGTTTCAACGATCTCATATGTTATCAGTCTCTTGAAGAAAGGTTGTGAGAAATCCTCAAGCTCCAAAGTTTTCTCCTGATTGATTTTCTCAGAGGTCTATTCAGCTGAGTTGAATTTGAGATTTATGGGTGCTGAGACATGCACAATCTGCCATAGGTGGCCTAGAGAAACCATGTGAATATTTTTCTCTGGTCTTTTCTTTGTGATCTGCCAGTGTTGTCCAGGTTTTGAGGAGGACCCCTAGCTTGCTAGCTCTGGGTCTGGCTAGTTTGAAGATTTAATGGAATGTTTTGATTCTGGTTTCAGCAATTGTTTTTGAATTTCCTTTGGATGGAACCTCTGATGAGTTTCTGAGCTTGCTTCTTCAAATCCCTGAACGTCCTATTCCTGAGGTTCTGAGACTAGTTCTTCAAATTCCTAATTGTCCAATTCCTGGTTCTTCAAAACATATTTTCAGTCAGGTCAGGTTCCACCTACTTACACATATCCTGAGGTTGGAGATTCTGTATGTACCAGTGTGATACAAACTACTTAGGACTTTTTCAAAAGTTTAGTACATACCGTATGCATAAGTCATCACATGTATAACAGAAGATTGCAGCAAGGTTTTGGTTCTGAATCTAACAGGAGGTAGGCTGGCTTTAGTGTCAGATTCCAGTTTTGGCAGGAGGCTGGTTCTAAGGGTGGTTTTGGTTCTGAATCTAATGGGAGGCATGCTGGTTTTAGTGCCACATTCCAGTACTTACAGGAGGTTGGTTTCATTATAGATTCCAGTTCTGGCCAGAGGCTGGTTCTACATGTGGTTTTGGTTCCACGGGAATGTGGTTCCGATTCTTCAAAATGAAAACTTGTCGTTCAAACACCCTTTAACTCAAACTGAGAACCAAATTGGACTGCGGAATGGACTGGGAATCAGCTCAGAACTCAAAACCAACCAACATCAGAAGTAATGTGCCTCACCTATAAGAATTCTAAGTGTGCTGGTTAAACCTGGCAAGGGCTAGTTTTTACATCTAAAGAGAAGATGCAAGATTTTTGTCAAAAAGGGTGTTGGCGTTTTTTCATCTCTATGTTTTATGCTCCTTAAAAAAAAATTGTCCAATTTGAAGCCATGTCACTTCCATTGTAGATGAGGGACATAGAAAGAGGGTGATGCTTTGTTGGCCATATGCCCTAAAATCATGCTGTAGTTACATGTAACTATGTCCTATTTTCCAAGCCACAAAATGTGATGGAACTGACATGGTATTTTTTGTGCCTTCATAGTTTTTTGCCTAACAATGTAGCTTGAATCCATGAAATCAAAAACCACTAGGAAGTTAGTGATGAATCCTAGATGTGATAAAAATGGTCTACATGAAATTGACACCCAATGGTCTCTCTCCTCTTATTTGTTCATGTTCATTTGGCTTGGCCACCCAGGGAAAAGACTTCAGATTGATGGAGGACTTGGGGATGAAGTTTAGGGCTTGAATTTGGACAAATTTTGAGGGTTACAAAAGCTCCGGTAGTTATATTAAGAGGTTCTGAAAGGTTCTCAAGTAAAGAATGTGACCCGGATGTAGTTTGTTGATATTTGAAGTTGAAAAGGGTGTCTCTTTAGGTTGGGTTTTTTTAGAGAAACTTGGTCAATTGCATAAACCATTTTTTTGGCAAAGCCCTTTGAAATCAGCCATCTTTCAATGGTTCATTAGAAGAAACAAAAAATACTGCAAAATTTAGAGCTTGCAAATCACAAATGCATGATTTACAAATCCATCCAATAAGCTTCTACTAAAGTGAAGCCTTATATCAATGAAGCTTTTTCTGGCACTCAAGTAGTACAAAATCCAAAGCTTACAAAACTAACAAGTGCACAGATAAAAAATCCATTCGTAAAACTAGAAGGAATTGAAGTAGAAGGGAGAGAATAAAAAGTAGCTAGCTATGAGGAATCAAAGGTTGGAGAGTAGAGAGTCACAAGTAGTGATATAGAGAGAATGGTGATCCAAGATGGTGTACAGCATGTCGAGATGGTGGTAGCAAAAGCAAAACATGGAAAGGCAACTTACAATTGCATATTAAATCTTGAGTTTGCTAAAAAGAGGAAAAAAGACTACACAACAAGACACATGATGCACAAGAGACAACAAGACACAAAACACACCCTTTCAAAAATTCTTTCCTTCATCAGATGCACTTGCCATACTTGAGTGAAAATGTAAACAAAAGCACTTGCTCTTGCCATTCCAAGCTTGCATTCAAGAGCAAATCCAAGTGCAAATTTGTAGCTATTGGTTGCACTCCAGCTCTTTCAACGATGCTCAAACCTCAAATTCAAAAACCTAAAAACAAAAATCCCTAAACCTGTTTTTAAAATCAACAAGTTTCAAACATTGTGCAAGTTGAGTTTCATTCAAAAAACCTCAGCAATGCAATGGTTTTCAAACTCATTTGCAATTTGAATTTTATTAGAGAACCTTGACTATTTTCAGTGTTGAAATGGAGATGGGCCAAATCTTTCAAATCTAAATTGTCAAGTTGGACAAGAAGGTGAGTATGAGGTTTTTGGGACTTATTGAATCACAATTCAAATGGGGTTTCACCGAGTGGTCATCACCATATATACACCTACATATCCTACTTGGGCTCCACATTGCTATGCACTACTAGTGACAATTTTCCTTCTTATTATGTTCTCATACGATTATCAATAATTCATCATTATTTATGTTGATGTCAAATTTAATTTCGATTAATATAAATATCGTGGACATGAAAAGGCACATTTTAATTTACCTTTTCATACCCATGTTGGTGGGTATGGAAAAAGGTGAAATAGTTCTTAAGAAAAGAATGAGGTAGGTATAAGGATAAGAGGTAGTTATTAAGAAGGAAGTGAAATAGTTAAGCTTGAAAATGAAGTAGTTATAGTTGGAAATGGTTTTAGAATTGTCCAAGGAAAACTATACAAAGGATTATGCAACATCAATAAGGAACCTACAAAAGATTATAAAAAATCACCTATATACCAATTTCTTAAAATTCTCATCACTAGAATAAAAAATCGAGGGTTAACATTGAGAGTTCTCATTGTTTTCAAAATGAGAACAAGTTGGCATCATTACATGTGAAAGTTGAAGTGAGAACTAGTCTCAAGTTTTCACATGAATGAGAACCAATCATGAAGACCATTTCTTTTTTTTAAAAGTTGAAAATCAAATAGGTTTTCTCATATAACCTACATTTTGTTCTCAAGGTCATATGATAAATTAGGGTTCCTAAACAACAAACGCCAATTAAAGAAGCAGAGGCATTGTTTAAATTTAGGTTTAAGGAAACAATCATAAAAAGAACGTGAGTTTTTTTCTTTCCAACTTTGTTTGTTTATTTTGCTTGTTTTTGTTTTTTTCGTGTTGTTTTTGTTCTTCTTTGCATTGTTTGTGCTTATGCACATTGGTGTTGCTAGTGTTTCTTTTGTTAGTTTGGTATTTCTTCCCCTCTTTCCTTGTGCAAGTGAAAACTTGCAACACCAAATTAGTCCACATACTTGAGGTGGGTTTTTTTTCCTCATTTTTTGGTGTTTTTTGTGTTTTGCTAAAACATTTCTCTAATTTTTAAAAAATTTAAATTTTTTTGTAGGATTTTTTTTTTTTTTCAATTTTCATGTTTTTCTACATTTCAATCCAAAACTCGATTACAATTTGTATTTTGTTTTGTAAAATTTTAGGATAAAAATCTAACCTTGTAAATGTTGGTTTTCATAGATCATAAAATTGTTTAGTTTTTCTCACTATTCGTTAAAGCAATGATTTGTAATTTCAAACTAAATATGAAACAATTTTTTGAAAATGAAAATACATATGATATATTCATGAATGAAGTAAAGATGAAAGATGAACCTTTGCAAAAACCTAAAGAAAATGCAAGTGTCCAAAGAGAAGGAAGCATAAATCTAAAAATAGATGAAAAGATCATTAAAGAAAATTTGAAAAAGTTGCATGCACAAAGATTATTTTGGAAACTAAATAGCATAAATGCATTATGTTGGGCATTTTTATGTGTTAATGATAAGAATAAAGTTGATTTAATAGCTCTTCAAATCATGTTTTGAATTTTTTGTTACAATAGTTTGGTTTTGAGTTTAAATCCAAAAATTCAAGCAAAAAGAAGACTAATCATATATAACACAACCAATGGAATTACTACATTGAAAATAATGTAATTGTGGACCAATCTAATTAATTTTTTAAATTGAAAAAGAAGTGAACAATTCTTTGAGAGAAAATGAAAGAGAATCTTTTTTAAAAAATAAATAAATATGACTTCTAGTTCCATATCCAATATTTTTGTTGCAAAGGAACTTTTCAAGACAAATGATCTGCAGCTAAATCAATTTTGGAGGATTTGGGCCTTTAAATTGTTAAAAACCATCTTCCTTTACAATTTGTGGAAGGTATTTGGTTGAAACGATTTAATATGCATTTGTGTCTAAGAATTATTTTTTGTTCCATAAAATAATTTGTCATGAATTACTATTTAGTTTAGTGAAAAAAACTAAACAATTGTAAGTTTTGCCAACTTTAACAAAATGTCATGCAACTACATGCTTTGACTTATGGATGTTAAAAATGGACATGATATTTTTGCATTGATGATCAATTTTTTAAAGGTTGATTAGCAACTAGTACTAGTAGATAAAACTTGCCCAAAAATTTGATAAAATTGTTGAACACTTATGAGTTAATGAAGAAAATTGTTGCTTATGTTAAGGACGAGGGGTTTAATTTAAACACTATGATTGCAACCTTAAATGAATTGTAAGCTATGATGTGTTGGGTTTAGAAGAAAGTTTTTAAGGAACTTGTTTTGGTCATGCATTTTTCAAAATGTGCCAATATGCAACAATAGATACAAAATTTCACAAAGGCTTAAAATATGTATCTATCAAAGTTGCCCATGGATAATTTAGCCAAAAAGATCAGGAAAAGGTGGGCAAGAATGGGAGAAGGCATGTGTCAATTCAAGTCTTCCCCCAAAAAAATTGCATACTCCAATGAAAACAAGATAACTTTTTATTTTTATAGGATTTTTTTGTTTATATTTTCTTTTGAATTTGCCATGCATAGTATAACAATTTATTCTTCTTTTGCAAATTTTCTAGTAAAGTTATCCTTTTTCAACAAGCTATGTAGTTTAAAAAAGCTATTATACTTTGTTACAACAAGTAAAATTCTATGAGATTGAGTGTAGGAATACCACCTCCATTGACATGACACATATTTCAAATTATTTTTTTGTTCTCTTGGCCCTGTTCTATCTGCTTGTATTTTGAACTAGTATAAAGGTCATTGGTTGTTAAGTGATGCATTAAACTTTGCCATCTCCATGAATATAAAATTCAAGGATGAAATTGATTTGCAACGTTTGACAACTTAATGGAAGAAGATGCAAATGTTGTTTATCATGTTTGGTTTCCAACATTAAAAAAAAAAGTTGTTGCAATTTTGAATTTTTGAATTTCTTTTCTAAAAAATATGAAAAAAAGAAGTTTCATAGTATGTTTTCTTTGATGTTGGACCCTAAGTTTAAGACCCTAGGTTTAAGATCTTTTGCTTTATGTTCTCACTTATTGGTTGTGAATAAAGAAAGACCATCGTTGAAAACTATGATAAAAAATCTTTGTTTCTTATGCTTTTTAAGTGTAATGATCATTTGCATCCTTTGGTTGAATATGAAAGGGGTGTTGTTGATCAAAGGATTGAAGAGGACAACAATTTGCATATTTTTAAGAAGATAGCCAACACAATTGGACCATCAATGAAACTGATCAATAGGGAGCTTCTAATTTTTAAGCACTATCAAGTGGATGTCAAAGACATCAAATGTCCACTTCAATAGTGGGAAAAACATGAGAATATGTTTCCTACAATTGGTTTTTATGCTAAACAAATCTTAGGGTTACATAGATCCCAAATTGAAATAAAGAAGATCATTTTTTCATTGATTGGAATCCTTGTTAATTTTAGGAGATGCCATTTACAATCAAAAAAATTGGACAAATTGATTTTTGTCAACAAAAATTGACCCTATGATTCTAAGATAGTTTATAAAGCCCCTTCTAGTTTGGAAGATTTAATTGAGACTCTACAAATTTGGAGGAAGACTTAGAAAAGTTGTAAGAAGCTTTTGAAAAGGATGAAGATATGAAAATTTAAAATTTGAATTAAAAAATTTAATAACCAGGTTATCAAAATCAACTATTATTACATATGTGAGAACCACCCAACACTACTCCAACCACCATTTTCAAAGGAATTTGATTGAAAATGGTCTATCCAAAGTACAATAGTGTACATGCCATTTTACAGCTGCTGGTGGAGCTGATCTAGGGAGTCAAGAGCAAGGAACAACATGCTAGAGAGATGGTGTCAGAATTGAAAAAGAATACTTGGGATTTCCTGAATCTCATGAAGCTTAATATATCTTCTTCTATGTCAGTGGTTTTTGACTTCGTGTCTGTTGGATGCATCTCAACAATTTGTCATGCTCTTTCTGGTCTCATTTTGATTGAAGTAAAAGTAAACGACTTGTCGCTACTCTTGTACATGTAATAACATAGCCTTTTAATTGAGATGTGAGATCATATCTCGAAGAAGTTGGTTAGTAAAAAAGTCTTGCACTACAAGTGTGCATATCACCGTATATATTTTTATGCTTGTTCTTGTTCTTATCTCATTTCTTCTTTGGAAGATGGAAGTAAGACTTGTAGTGTGGGGATCAAGTTAGGACAAATTAACCCCATGTGATCAAGTTGTTATATTGTTGTTGCATTTTGTATGAAATCATTCAAGTTTTTCAATTTGATTCAAAAAACAACGAATGGAGAGCTCTGAATAATAATAATAATAATTATTATACATAATTATATATATATGGTTGTTTCTAGAATATGTCATTCAAGGGACATCCATGTTAAATTCACCTTATTATAACTATAAGACAAAAAGGGTGTGCTTAAGAGTTTTATATATTATTATTTGAATTATGATGAACCCCTAAAAAGAAATTCTCTCAAAGATAAACTGCAAAGGACATGAAAATTGTAATAGCACTAGCAATCAAAGATTTAAGATGACTGAAAATTAATTGGGGCCAAGTGGTGCCCACCTTTTGAAGGATTATCTTGTAATATATTTTTAACATACTACCAGTTTTTTTTTCATTTTCATTTCATATCATTTCTGGTGA
>Ga0209208_10010812_pt1 | contig 11760 bp, 11 predicted proteins | sample S1TSphfallax_3_FD_187694 | JGI IMG/M metagenome (GOLD analysis project Ga0209208, IMG submission 187694) | Host-associated microbial communities from peat moss isolated from Minnesota, USA - S1T2_Fd - Sphagnum fallax MG (SPAdes) (version 2) | ecosystem: Host-associated > Plants > Peat moss >...
CCTGAAGGAGCTCAAAAGAGAAGAAGAAAAGCGCGACAGGAGACGGTGACGAGGAGAGGAGAGTGATTTGAAACTTAATGATTACAGCCAGGAGATATATAGCTAAGAGCGAGTAGGGATTTTTACACGAGTCTATTGAATAAAATTACGGTTCCGGATGAAGAGTTTTATATGCAGGGAGAATTGCGAATGAAAACAGAACGAACACGCGTTCCCCTTCTGACGAAAGTCAAAGTGTGGGCTTGACTCTTAGCACAAGCGCATGAAGGAAGAAGCGCGAGAAGCAGCTCTGCCCGCGATCTTGCACAAACCTTGGCGGGCCAAAAATCCCGACCTTCTGCTCGGGTGCACCCGGCAGACGTCTGGCTGCTACTGTAGCTCTCCCTTCCCGCCTGCCCAGGAAGTGGGGCGCTCTGTTTAGCACAATGCTCGAGTCTCTTACGAGGCTCACCGTCACCTTCGTGCTCACCTGTGCTCACCTGCCTGGTTCTTGATGCGGGCGTCCAGTGCTTTTTTTTTCTGGCCAAATTTCGTCATTTTTTCCAGGGTTTACGGTTTAGGGTTTCGAGAGAAAATTTGAAATTTCTTTTCAAGTGTAAATTCTACTTATTTTGCTATTTCTGGGTCAAATTTCGCCAAAATCTCTATACTCAAAAAATGAAATAAAAAACATTGTGCCTATCCACCATAGCCATTTTCTCACACACACCATGTTTCTCAAATTATTATTATTTTCTATTCACATTTGGATGGTCTTTCTCACCATGGAACCATCTCAAGAGACATATTTTCAAGCTGAAAAAAAATAAAATTAATGTTAAAGTTTAGAGCTTTGTGTGGTTTTATGTATGGTTGGGTTGGGAACACAAAGAAGTTGATGGTAACACTGAGAACTTGATGGGAACAAAAGGATTTTTTTGGGTTATTGATGAGAACAAGAAGAATTTGAGAAGAATTGTTTGAGAACTTGATGGGAACAGAAGGTTTTTGATGGGTTATTAGTGGCAACAAAAAGAATTTGACAGGAACAGTTTGGGAACAATGGGAACTTAATGGGAATTTAACCCGGTACCCCTTCCAAAACTAAGAAATATCCCTTGGCGGCATTTTGGCGCCACCCAATCGGTTCTCCTTGCAGGCTTTATCCTAAGGTTCGTTTTAGAGACAAGCTACTACGATAGGTGCTACTCATGTATGGAGTTGTTTTGAACAAATCGCCAAGGGCAGGGAGAGAAAATTAGATGGACGACCTCAAAAGGTGGGCACACTACGCGTGCATGCACATTTTATCCGGCTGCCTCCCTTTCCGCTAGCGGATTTCAAGGAGCAGGCAGGCAAAACCCAGGGTGGTCACAATCATGTGCGTGCCCCATCTGTAGTCAACGTTAACCGGGGACGGTAGAGGGTTCAATGCGGGGTAGTGGGTACCCTGTCGCACAGGCACTGACCTTCATCTAGGGTTGACTGGGCACGGTACAGGGTTGAATGCGGAGAAGTCGGTACCGTGTTGGACGGGTATCGACTTTGGAACACACCGTACCAAGCCCGGCGGTCTACGAAGCTGCGACTTCTACAAACGATTTTTTGCGGGAAAAACCCCGAAATACGGCACATTTCGAGGGGAAAAAAAGGTTGAAATCGCCATATTTAGATTATAGGCTCTTGCATGTCGCTACAATATAGCCGGGGTTCAGAAATTTTCAACTTTTCCCTGTATCCTCTAGCCAAATCTGGCTAATTCCGCTTGTAGAAGATCAACATTCCAACTATCTCACAATTTGAAAAGAAATAGGAACCAGACTTGTCCTGTTATGGGGTTTTTTTTCTGGCTCCCATACCTGGCAAGTATTGGTAATGGGTACCTTTTAAATAAAAACTTTCATACCAGTCTCGTACGGGTATTAGGACCAACGTCAACTTTCTCCTCGTATTGGACCTGGTATAAGGCAGGAATATACCGGGTATTACCTCAGGTCCCATCCATTCTGGTACTGGTATTGCCTCAGGTTATATGATACATTCGACTTGTATGTTCTTCAATACCTAGTACTCATACCAGTACCATATACCCAAGTTGCACCTTATATGCTAATGTAACACTGGTCACTACAGAGAGGGGGAAGGTAATAAACAGGTGCCACCAATTAAAGGCTGTACCAGGCTAAGGCCAGACTGAATTAGCGCTCAGGAATGCCCCACCATGGATGGATGATGCCTGGACTGGATGAAAATGCTTTATTTCATTGAGTCCTTGTTCCCAGATTAGCCCCCATAGCTGAGGCTTCCAAAACTGTGCACAGGTTTGTAAAATTGAGTTTCATCCAACTAGAGGACCTTTTATTTTGTTGCAATGAAGAAGGCGACACCAGCGTTGTTGCCGTTGCGTTTTTCTTTTTCTTTTGCTGCAATGCAATGAAGAAGGTGACGGCAACAATGTTGTCGTCGCATTTTTTATTTTCTCTTGTTGCAACATAGCAAAGAAGGTGACGGTAACAACGTTGCCGTTGCATTCTTTTTTTTTTTTTGCTACAGCACAAAAGGTAACGACAGCAATTTTACCGTCACCTTCTTTAGTCTCTTTTGTTGGAGTGCAACGAAGAAGGCAACGGCAGCTTTGTTGTCATCGCCCTCTTCTTTTTCTTTTATTGTAATGCAGCATAGAAGGCAACAATAGCAACGTTGTCATCACCTTCTTCACTTTCTTTTGCTAAAACACAACGAAAAAGGCAACGGCAGCATTGCTACCGTTGCCTTCTTTTTTTTCTTTTGTTGCAAGGTAGCGCAAAAGGTGACACCTTTTTCTTGTTTTTTTTAGTGCGCTATGCAACACTTTCTGTGCACCTTTTTTTTCTTTCTTGTGTGGTTCTATTGTATTGAAAAAGAAGAAGATGACAACTTCCGTCACCTTCTTCGATGGCTTTACTACAAAGAAATGGCAACCTTTGCCTTTTTTTGGTGGTTTTGTTGCAAAAAAGGTGACGATAGTAATGTCGTTGCCTTCCTCTATGGTGGCGGTTGCTTCTTCTTTTTAATTGCTCCCTATGGTTTAATTCATTATAATTGACAATTAACATTGATATGGTGGTTTTTTTTTTAGGGTTGAAGGTAGTAATGGCTAGGGGAAGGAGATTGAAAAAAAGTGATGGTGGTGACTTAGAAATCCATAAGCAAAATGTTGCTACGTCAGATGAAGCAATTACAGAGCAAAATGTTGTTGTAGCAAATGAAGCGATTGCTAAGCAAAATGTTGTTGTAACAAATGAAGCAATTGTTGAGAAAAATGTTGTTGTAGCAGATGCAGTAATTATTGTAGCAAATGAGGTGGTTACTAACCAAAATGTTATTGCATTAGAGGCAATTGCTAACCAAAATGTTGGTGCATCAGATGAACCAATTGGTGAACAAAATGGTGCTCTTTCATAATTGAGACACAAGGATGATAATTTGTAATATAGATTGTTCTAGAATTTATGGACATTAGATTAAATAAAAATTAAAGAATTTGTACAAGTTTTTTGAAGTTTAATTATATTTGCACCCTCCATCATTTGTTGGAAGGTGCGAAAGTTTTTTTGTCAATTTTTTTTATTGCAATACCTTAAAACAATAAATGTTTACAATAGTATGTGATTATGTGATTTTATGTTTTGTAATACCTGCATTATGTTTTTTGAACTCTCATTTTTTGGTTTAGGTCCGAAACTTGAAACTGATCAAGCTTCTCAACCACCAACACCCCCTTGTCCACCTAATTTGGCTCAAAAGTACAAGGAATGGACAAAGGTTGGGTCGAAATGGAAGTGCAAAATTGGCACTTCCATTGTTGCATATTGTTCAAAATGGTTGTTGACCAAACATTTGAAAAAGGTGCATGGCTTGGTGGCCAAAAAGGCCAAACCTGCGAGGACTTCAACTTTTGTAGGAAGTCCTTAACATCAAGACCATGCCAAAATGAATGCCTACATTCTGGGAAATGCCATGGCCGTGCAAAGGCGGAATGATCAAAAGGTTGCTAGTCATGCTCATGCCAAAGCATAACGCGAGTGGAATAACCTGGTAGCTATTGCAAAACAATGTCCACCATCCCCAAAACCAGCTTTGGTCAAATTAGCTTCAGAGCAATTGTTGCAATTGTTGGGCCTCAATGCCTAGCGCGTGGGCCATGTGGTTCGAAATGTAATATCACGAATGGAGAAGGATGAGGATTTACAAGGGATGTTTTGATCCATCCGTTGTGTACATGCATGACAATTGAAGATGGCATGGGATGTAAAAATTAGGATGCAAAGTCTAGTAAAACAAGTCGGGCAAAACAATTAATAGATGTTTTGGATTTTCATGAATCTAGATTGATTCATAGAAGGTAAGAAATAATAATAATCAATGTTTATTATTTTTTTATAATTTTATTTCATCCAAAGTGTGTTAGGGTTTAATTTGGTGGTTTTTGGGTCTTTATAGGGTTCAAGACAAAACAAAGGAAGAGTTTGTTAAAAATGCAGTTCGGGTTAAAATGCAATGCCGTCATTTTTCCATTGCTTGTCATGCAACAACGGATGTAAATGTAGCATCAAATGATTATTTTTTTGATTTAAATATTGTGTTTAGGGTTAGGTTTTCACTTAAGGGTATCCAAACGATTTAGATGGGTTTTATTAAAATGTGAGTATTACATTTAGGTTTGGTTTTTCATTTAAACTTGCAATACCCAGACTTATACTTACCTTTACCAATTGGAATTTTGGGGTTTCATTGTAATACTTGCACTTGTATTTACTTTTACCAACTGGGATTTTGGGGCATAGTTACAATACCAACATTTAACACTAATATTATCATTATCCTTGTGTTTCTACGTTGCACATTTTTTGTGCTTATTACTTGGAAACGATAATAACCTTTATGCTATATTAGACTTCATGTGTGTGTTGAATCCATGATGTTCAAAGAATTTGGACTATGGTTTCCTCCATACAAAATTGATTTTAAAACAAAAAAGTAGTGTCAATGGTAACAATTTTGATTAATAATTGAAACATTTATTCATGACATTGTTTAATATGTACATTTGTGTGATTGAGCATTCTTTCATGCCCATCATTGAGTCGTTTGACACTATTTCCCAATCCATCTTTTACGCGGTGTAACATTAATCCTGGGTGTGAAATTGCATTTGCCTTTGTGAAACGTATGTTACAAATATTACATGCCAATACTCTCATGTGTGACATGACATGTTCACAAAATATCACATCGCCTTCTTTACATTCATTTGTGATCTTTTGCATTGTAGTGACCAATTGTGCAAGAGCCCTTTCCATTGGGGTTGATGAATTTATTGTGTCATTAGACCCTACAATGACACCCATAGGGAGATCATTTTGCTCCATGTTCATGAGCCCATCAAATTCCATGATCCCATCATCACTTTCAAGATGATCATCTTCATCTTCATCATTGGATTCCATATCATCTGGAATATGTCGCAGGTCCACTAACATGTGACCCAACCCTCCATGATGTGATCCATACCATGTTCCACATTAATGAATGATATCCTCTTGAAAAATGTCTGTGCATGTGAGAATGACCACAATTTGGTGTTTACACATGTTCGCTCGGAATGCCCATTCACATGTGCAACAAAACATTTCTATGAATGGGAATTTCACCATGTAAATAACATTGGGAAGGCGTTGGCTTCGTACACCCCAAGCTCCATCACTCTCAAGGGTTGGTTGGTACACATGGGTGAATGGAATAAGGGCTACCTTTTCCACACTTTGTGTAATAATGGCCTCCATAACCTTGTTTTTTTATGAAACCCTTTTTTTTCATTTCCAATGTGTGCATGTAGTGGCGTGCAATGGTTGTTGTTAATCGCCACACCAACCAGTCAATCCTTTGCCCTCTAAAACCTTTTATATCAAGAACAAACCAATGTTTCAACACACCATGATATGATTCAATGTTGGCTTGGGTGTCTTGGTTGGAATGGGGCACTTTTCGAACACCCACCATCCATGATTCTACAAACATAAACACAATACATAAGGATGAATAACATTATACAAAAGAATTTTGAATGTTTAACCATGATAAATATTATCACTTACCAAATTGATGGCAATAAGTCTAAAAATAATTTGTCCACGCATCACCAGGCCTATGTTTATGAAGTTTTTTTCTGATAGCAACCCTCCCACGTTCTTTAAAGTCATCAAATGTTTTTCCATGATTGATGGACATGTACATCACATCATGAAGGTCTTGGAGGATTCCACCCCGCACTTCCACATCTTTGATTTTTTCAGTACCACATAAGTGCCATGCTTTGAGAAGATGCCAACAACAAAGGTAGATGAAAACCTCGTCCATTCCCCATACGACCTTAAAAAGGACACATATGCAATCAAATCTCCATGAGTGGATGGGGTTAGTACAACATAAGATGCGTTTGTAAGAATCAAGAATTTTATGAAAAATATTTAAAAACATTTAAAGAAATAAACATAAAGTTGGTACTAGGTATAGAATTAACCGTAATGCCTTCAATTCTTGAGGTGCATCATCAATGAGAAAACATGATGGTTTCCAATGCGGCATGTGGGATAACATCTTCTCTTTTAATGGTTTCAACCATTCAATCAAATCTTGAATTTTTTGCTTACTTGTAATGATCCATGTTAAAGGGACACCTCTGCGATGATCATCAAACCCCATCAAAGTGAATAGATGAAATTTCATGTCATTTGTGCCAAATGTGGCATCCATAGAAATGGCACCATTGTGACCATATGATAGCATGGACTCACATTGAATTGGTGTTTGAATACCTATGGTGAATGGGACTTGAGTGTCATTGATTTCACCTCATCTTGGAAAAAAAACACATCTTCTGGATGTTGGAGAACCCAAGACCGAATTGAAATGGTAGGGTTGGTGTGTAAACCCCAACTCCATTTCTTATGTTTCTAATCTAAATATGCAATGTCTTGAAGCCAAATGAAATCATCTCGTGTCATGTTTTGACCCGCATTCACACATTCCCACCAAATTGCTTTATGTTTCTCATATATTTGTTTGATTGTGTAACCTAAGCTTAATTGGGCCCATATGTGATCCTTCAATGCTTGTGACATGCATGGAGCATAATGGGACATACGAAAAATGGATTCTGGGTCATGCTCACCATGTGCAAATGACCCATCAATTCGTGTATGGGCGTTATGATAAATTGTGATCTCAGCCACATCAGGTTGTGTGTATAGATGTTTGATTAAGAATGACGTTAGGCATCCTTGTTTAATAGATCGAGGCTGGGTTAAATTTTTCCCGATAGTCTTCTGGTCCATAATCGCATTGATACCTAGACCAAAAAACTTTCAAAACATAAATGATTACATTTTTGGTATATGAATAAAAAAAATTAAAAAGGTTAATGCCATAAATGTTTACCATGTATGCCCGAGGTGGTTTTTGATAGTTGGTTGCTTGACATTTGTTTGGCTTGGAAATTTTTTGTAAACATTCCATTCCATAGGGGTGCTCGATCCCCTTGTTCACCTTCTAAAAATTTCGAGATGCAAACATATGAAATATAAGCAAATTGAATGGTCACTTTATTTTGCCCTCCATGGCGTATACCAGATGCCCACACCAAGTCTTTGTTTGGTAAATGTGACTTGGTGGGGTTTTGGACATGAATGGAATGGGATTTTGGAACCCTTCCCATGATTGAAAGAAGTAGGACAAATTCCTGCACTAAAAGAAATTATAATTTTATAAACATTCATCATTGAACAAAAACTCAAAATGCAATACATACATGGCTACTTTAAAATCAATGTTGTGACTTGGAATTCCCATTCCAATATACTAAAACAAACTTTGGCAATACCCACATTGAGCTTTTAAACCTCCTATCATTGAAAATCTTCACATATGCAATACCTAAATTGTACTTTAAACCCACAACGTATGAAAACCCCATGTAGCAATACCTACAGAATGATAAATTAATGCACACTGTTGGAGAGGTGTAAAATGTAATACCTGCTTTAAGCCATAAAACCCACACTGGTTATGGGTAGTTAATGCATTATTCGCATATAGGTATGAAAAAATAAACTACAAAGGGATATTGAATATGAAATATCCATGTAAGGTATAAAACCTTTATTTATGGTTGTATACTTAATGAAACTTGACACCTTTTCTACATCCAATAACTAGGAAATGAAAAGAGGTTGAATTGTGAAATATATATATATATATACATATATATATGTATATATATATATATATACATATAGATATACATATGTATATATATATATATATATACATATATATATATATATGTATATATATATAGATATATATATATAAAGAAGTAACAAGAGACAAATGCATACTTTTAGGAATAAAAGATGACAACGTGCCACGAAAGTTTGTAGTCCCAATTGAAAACGCAACCCTAAAAAATCATAATTCGTACAAAAATGGGTTGTAAATATTAAACTTTTATAATTATGGAACATATGGAAACAAAGGATATTCATAATTATGGTACATATCTAAACAAGTGAAAAGATCAAAAAACCAATATAATGAACAAAATTTAAAGTATAAACCTTAGGTTCTAAAATATATGAACCAAATTCTTGTACATTAAATTAATTAAACGTAACCCTAAAAATCCAAATGATATTTTGCAAAACCCCACGTAGCAATACCCACATAATGATAAGTTAATGCACATTATTAAAGAGGTGCAAAATGCAATACTTGCCTTAAGCCATAAAACCCGCACTGGTTATGGGTAGTTAATGCGTTATTCACATATGGGTATGAAAAAATAAACTACAAAGAGATATTGAATATGAAATATTGGTGGTTTATGATTGTATATTTAATGAAACTTGACGCCTTTTCTATATCCAATAACTAGGAAATGAAAAGGGGTTGAATTGTGAAAATATAAAAAGAAAACAAAAGAAATAACAAGAGACAAATGTATACCTTTAGGCATAAAAGATGATAACGTTCCACCAAAATTTATAGTCCCAATTGAAAACGCTACCGTAAAAAATCATAACTAGTACAAAAATGGGTTGAAAATATTAAACTTTAACAACTATGGAACATATGGAAACAAAGGAGATTTGTAATTATGGTCCAAATATAAACAAATGAAAAGATCAAAAAACCAATACAATGGGCAAAATTTAGAATATAAACCTTAAGTTCTAAAATATATGAACCAAATTCTTGTACACAAAATAATAAAGCGCAACCCTAAAAATCCAAATGATATTTTTCCTTAAGCTTTATTACAACCTTTACAAAAAAAAAGTCTTAGTGATATATGCCCTAAACCCAAAAAACTATACAAATTATACAAATTATATAATGAAAAATAAAAAAATTTAAAAGAACATAGGATAAAATTTAGAAACCGATTGAAAGGTTATAAACTATAAATATTTATTGATTGACAGAAAATACATTAATTTTTAAAAACAATTCGTACAAAACCAAAAAAGAAGATATGTCTTTTACCTTTGTGTGATCTCTTTAACCTAATTTTTTCCACTCTTTTTGAAGAAGATATAAAATGAATTGTATTACTTCACATATGTGTAAACCCTAAAATTTTCCCCCCAAATTTAACCTACTTTAGATTAATTACTGTACATTTGTGAAAAAATTATTAATTAGTTTATGTGTTTCAACCCTAGACCTAAACCATAATCCAATAATACATAGTTATAATAATTACATGAAAATATGTATTGTAGTCCATTCAATAATAAATTAGGTAAATAAAATTTAGTAAAATATGCATTAACTAAACCAAAATGGATGCAATTATGGTATTGTTTCCATTATAAATTGTTTGTAATACTTACATATGGGCGAATCTTAATAAATTGATAGGTAGGAGTGAAAGGGGGGCTGGGGTGCAAAAAATGAGAAGGTAGTTAAGTAGATAGGCAAGTTAGTGCATAAGAAAGAAGTTACCTTATCAAGGTGACTAGGTTTGTAAAATACTTATGCCAATAGGGTGGTCGTGTATGTAGGGTAAGTAGGTCAATAGGGTACGTAGTTAATAAGGTATGTAATTAATACGGTAGCTAGGTTAATAGGGTAGGTGGTTAGTACAATAGCTAGGTCAATATGATAACTAGTTATTAAGGTAGTTGTGCCAGTAGGGGATAATAAATACAATAACAAGGTTGGTGCAATACTTATGAAGGTAGGAAAGTGAGCAGAGTAGCTATGTGTGAGGTCAGGTCCAGGGAAAAACGGCCAAGAACCAAAAAAAAGAAAAAAAGTACAGTGGTCAGCAGGAGAAAAAAAAAAGGGACTGTGATTGAACTCCGTCCGGCACCGAATGAAAAAACGCAACCCATCCAGTGGACAAAACGGCCAACTGGTGCATTGGTGGCTGCTGGTTCAGTCTGGCCGGTTTGAACTATGGATGAAACTGGTAAAGCTGAATTTGAGACTGTACCCTGTAATAAGGTTGGATCAGCTGTTCCACTTCTGATATGCATCGTCTCTGGGTTTATCCATCAGTCAACTTGCATCTTTTCACTGGAAGGATCTGTCGAATCGTTATGTCAGATGTCATACAACATCGTACTCAAAAGACATATCAAAAACAACATATATCTCATCTCTTTGATGTTACTTTTGCTTTTAGAATAAGCAAAAGTTCAAAAGCCCACACCAGAAAAAAGAGTTAAGGATTTAAAACTCAGAATTAGCACTATGTTAAAAGGGCAGCCTTTAGGCCTTGGATTGGCTTCTTTTACACGTGATTTGATCATTATCTGTATTAATTTCCTATTCACTTCAATTGTAATTTTTTTAATCAGTGTTTTAAATTGTATCGGTTAAATGTAGTGCTTTTCTCTCCATTTTGTGAAGTTGCTCAAGTGCTGATCATAAGTATATTTAATCAAATTTGGAAACATTCAGATATGAAAGTAGAAAATCTTAAGCGCCCTTCTATATTGTAGGTGGTTGCGATGACTTTTGGTGATTTTTCTGATTTAATTTCTTTTGAAGATTTTACAAATATTTCAAAATGGCGACACTTTGCCACCAATAAAGTCAGTGGTTATGCGTTTGACATTTTGAATGAATGTGTAGCATATGAAAGATTCAAAGAGGAGTTGGGACGTTGCAAATCAGGAGGAGGTGTTGCCCTTTGCAAGATGTGCTTTTATTTTGTTTGATAAAGTCTTCAAGTTCAATCTCCAATCTTTTAATTCGAAGTCTTTGAATTCTGTTTTTTTTCCAGTTGTCGTCAATTTCAAGTCACCCACAGATTGATAGACAAAATATTGCCCATCAAAAGACATATAGGAACCAGTTTGGTCCCAAACCAATTCACTGGAATATAGGATCACCACACGTGTTTTCTTAAGGATTATGACAAGTGCGTATGGTGAGACTGTCTGCATCATCATCCGGCGGCAAAAAACACATGCGCGGAGGCCAGTAGCCATCAATATATATTTCTCACATTGTTACAGTATTGGTGAGTTTGGCCAAGGAAGAGGCCATATCTCTGGCGATCTCACCATGATGCCTCAACAACAACCTACCCCCAAAATTTGTGTGCACTGGTTGCCAGACCCATTTCGTGCCATAAATGTTAAGACATGTCACGACAAGAGAACACTGCGACCACCAATGTGCAGAACCAAAAACATACTCTACCAATTTAGATACATACTATCTGTC
>Ga0209208_10010813_pt1 | contig 11759 bp, 8 predicted proteins | sample S1TSphfallax_3_FD_187694 | JGI IMG/M metagenome (GOLD analysis project Ga0209208, IMG submission 187694) | Host-associated microbial communities from peat moss isolated from Minnesota, USA - S1T2_Fd - Sphagnum fallax MG (SPAdes) (version 2) | ecosystem: Host-associated > Plants > Peat moss >...
ACTGAAATTGGTCATTTAAAATGTTTGTTTGAGCTTTTCCTTGATCCATTCTATTTTCTCAATGTTATTTCTTGTAATTAATTGATCATTTACGTACAACATCACTACAACAAAAGGTGTCCCTATATGTGAAGTGATTTCACTAGATTTTGAATGGATTCATTCACTTTAGTAAATGGGGATTAGTTGGAAAGTAGTGAATTCATTAGTCTAATGAACAGGGATAGTGACCTATACCCACATTTTGTAATATTGCATGAAAAAAATCATAGAATCTTCATTATTCATGAAATACAAATTATGGTCAGATTTTGTTCTTCTAAGTCCCTTTGTTAACAAATGTTCATCAATTTTCATGTACCAAGCCTTTGAAGACTGGTTCAATCTATAGAACACTTTATTGAGTTTATAGACCATATTTTCCTTCCATGGCTCCAAAAATCTGTGTGGCTGCCAAATGTAGACCTCCTCTTTTAAATTGCCATTCAAAAAGGCCATATTCACGTCTAGTTGGTGTATGCCCCACCCATGATGTGCAACAATTGAAATCATTGATCTGATCGACCCCATTTAATAATTAATGCAAAAGTTTCGTCAAAGTCAATGCCATGTTGTTGTTTGTGGGTAAGAATTTCCTTGGGTGGTACCACTAGGAATCATCACACCTTGATTTTTTGGACCATCAAACTTTGAAAAATCATAAAAAAAATTTCAATAAATATTTTCATATATTTTTTAATGAATACATTTAGTAGGTTCCATAGATTTTGAATTTTTAATAATATTAAAAATATTGTGTATTTTGATGTTTCTAATCATTGCATTTAGAAAAAGTTTCAAGAATGTAACACTAGTTCCTTTCCCTAAGGTAATTTGGAAGTCATTTTATTTTTAGGTTTTTATTAGGAAATTAATTGAATAAGCATAATTTAATTATGTATTTCCAAAGTTAAGGCTATTAATTTATGAAGGGGCCATTTTAGTTTTTAAAATATATTTTTAACAATTTCAAAAAAAAATTCCAAAATAAACTTCAAGCCATATATTAGTGCATGCAATTGATAAACATCAAGAAAAAATATTTTATAGTTGTGAAAACATTTAAAGTAAAGGGCCCAAAAAAATGATTTGGTTATTTTTTGTTCTCTTTTCCTTCCTTGAAGTGGTCCTTAGTACTGCTTAAGGATACTTTCACCCTTGTATCCTTGTGCCATTAGCCTTGTTTTATGTTTATGAGATCTACCATCTACTCCAACTTTTAATTTGAATACCCACTTTGCTGTAATTAGCCTTTTGCGAACTGGAATTGGCATTAAGCTCCATGTTCCATTTTGATGTATTGAATCAATCTATGATTACATGGTTGCCTACTAATTGGGATCTTGTGTAGCCTATTTGAAGTTTGATGGTTCATCACAAATGGATTCCTTAGCAAGTTTAATAAATCCTACATAATACTTTTGCATCCAATTAGGCAATTGTGGTGTTCTTCTCAGTCACACATGTTGTTCATAGCTAATTAGTAGTTGCTTTTGATATTCTAATACATTTGATGATTCCAAAGGTTATGACTGACTCCTTGTGGATGTTGAAACAATAGATGAACTCGTGTTATCTTAATTTGACTATTCGTTCAACTAGATTAGAGTTCCAAGATTATGTTGTTTTAGAACATCCCAAATTTTTTTTTCTTGGTTGGATCAATCAACCATGGTTCCATCGGCTACTACACTCAATTTAATGGCTCCCACACATGGCTCCACTTTGGCAACTCCCGCACATGGCTACATTGATTTTCACCCATGTGTCTGCATAAGTAGAAAACCCATTTTGTGCTCATTAAATCGTACATCTTGTGCGATGATCGCCTTTCTTATAAGTGGATTGAAACATCAATAGCCTTTGGTTTACTCATCATAGCCCACTGGAACACATTGAGTTGTCTTCGAGTCCAACTTCTTGTGTTGCTCTTTGGAAGCGTGCATAAAAGTCTCACACCCAAAAATATGAAGATGTTGCTACAATGTGGATTTGTGGCCAATGAAAAGTTTTTCAAGTGATTTTCTTGAATTTGCCTTTGTCAAAGTTTTGTTGACCAAGTAATTTGCCATGTTCATTGTTTCAAACTACAAGGATTTTGGTGTTCTGCTATCAATGTACATGTTCCTAGCCTTCTCCATGATGCTCTCATTCTTGCACTTTGAAATTGCATTCTATTCTGGCCTTTTAGTAGCGGCGAGTTGTCTGCATATTCCTTGTTCCTCACAAAACCTCACAATGGCTCTTGATGTAAACTTTCCCCCTTGAACATATATGAAAACTTTTTTTTTTGGCCAATTTGGATTTCCACTTCTTTTTTATAAATCTTAAACACATTTAAAGTTTTAGACCTAATTTTGAAGAAAAATATAGATGTCCTTCTACTAAGATCATCAATAAAACTGATCAAAAAGAGTGTGACCTCCAACTATTTTGATTTGAATTGAATCGATGGATTATTTTAGTTTATTTAATGAGCCTTTATTCCCATTCACATGTGTTGAAGCTCTTGAATCGATGTACCGTGATTTTGGTTCATCTACTTCAAATGTTGTCACTTCAAACATGTTGTTGATTCCTTCGACATGTTCCCTTCAACTTGCTCACCATGAATTGAGTTAACAATTTCCTTGATTTTTGTGCCCTTGATCTTATTTGTCTTTTTAGGGGGTTTGTTGTAGTCTTTGGCCCAATGGCCATGTTTACCATAGTTGAAACACCTCCTTGGTCGACATTGGTTTATTTCTTTGACCGTTCATTTGATTCCTTTGAACTCTTTCAATTTCTTTCCATTGCCAATTTGTAATTATTGAAACTTCAATAGTTAAGCTTCATCCTTAGGATGCTTGGAGTTTTTGAGATCTTTGTAGTGGGATTCATTGAACAACTTTCCCACTAACTTATTAAATTTGGGGAGATCATCTTGTACAACAATTCCCTACACAAGTGTTCCATAGCTTTTTGGAAGTGCATTCAAGACAATTAATACAACATCATCTTAGTTAATGACATCACCAATGTTTGCTAACTGGATAATGAGATCTTTTACCATGAGGAGAAACTCATTCATGTTTCCCCCTTCCTCCATGTGAATGCCTTGTAGCTTGTTGCAAAGCATTATTCTTTTAGCTATAGACTTTGTATCAAATAAGCTTTGAAGTTTCTCCCATGATTATGCAAGATGATCGATATCATGTATGTATGAGATGATTTCATTTTTTACTGATAGACTAATGATCATCATTGCTCTTTGCCATCCTTGTACAATGGTAACTAAGTTTTCCATCACATCTTTGTTTGGATCTAAGACCATGTAATGGTATGCATTTTCTTGAATCAAGATGTTTTTGAGTTAAAAATGTCATGTTCTATATTTGGTTCCACCCAACTTGTCATTATTGCTAATTTAAGTACTTTTAATTCCCATCATCCTAACATATTGTGGTATTAATGGTACTCTTTCTGCTCCTCTAGACATTTGTGATTAAATCTCATCCTCACCATTTGAAGCTATAGTTCCCTTTGGATCCATCCAATGCCATAGTGCACAAGACCATAAATCTAGATAAAAAGGGAGCAAAGCTCACTTAATGATTGTTCTATATCTCCTTAACCTTTCTTTAATAACATGAAAGAAATTGAAAGTTGTGTGTGTAATTGGTATTTTTTTTTAAAAATGAAATGATACATTATATGACTTTATTTTATACACAATAAACTTAATCTTCATCACCAACAATGACTAATCAACAAAGTTTGATTATTATGATAAACCAATGATTAATTATCCTAGTGATTATAATCTTTTTTCTATTGGTCCATGCACATGTTTGTTTATCTTGTGTACTTTTTCTATCTACTCCAATTGATTTGCTTTAATCAATCCATTTTCAATATTTTGAAGCATATAATTTTTTTAATTTCTTACAATTGGTGCACTCGTGCATGCTAGTTCACTTTAACCAATGATTTTCCATTACCGGAAATTGTTATGTCTAATAAAAAAAACCACTAAGAATTCCACACTTAATTGTCCTCCTATGAACTCTAATCATTGCAACTTGCTAATGTTAATGACTTCTATGGTTGTTCACATGATTTTTGCTTCAACAACTCCACAAATTTACATGATGGGCTTGTGGAATGAACTCCATAAGAAAATAGAAGAATCATCATCCCATGCATCAATTGACAATTGTTTTTCATATTCAAGTTTTGGACCCATAATACTTCTAGTCTAGGATAAAATTGTACACCTCTAGTTGTTGTGCTAATAATTAGCTCAATAAAGAATCGACATCAAGGCATAATTAAAGCAGGTTTAACCTAGTGATTTTTTTGGTGGTGCATTTTTGCCATTTAGTGAAAAATATTTTGAAAAAAGAATTTTCTTTCACAAATATTTTGTTCTATTAAAAACAATTTGTCAAAAAAAGAAATTTTTCTTAAAAAAGATTGCAAAAACTTTCCACAATTACTTACAATATGAAAAGGTGCTTAAGATTTTTCTACTTTCATAGTTTGGAGATTGCCAAAGTTGGTTAAACATAGTTATGGATGATCACCACTTTGAGCAACATCCAAAAATTCAAAAGAAAAATAGATTATTGATCCACATGTAGTAATAAAATGGCCCATAGATGGTCTTTTAGAAAGAGCTTTCAAATAATGTGAAAATAGGTAATTTGGTAAAAGTATGAACTGTGGCACTACATGATGTGCTAAATTATCATTAAGACAGTTCATGTACATGTAACTTCAAAAGGCCATTATGAAAGCCATTCAATTTACCAAATTCATAACTTGTTTATGTGACAAGGTTCCAACCATTGATAATGATCCATGGATTTGTGTTCATGTTTATGTGGTTCAATCTTGGACCAAGGTTCCCAATTTGCTTTTTGTTGAATGTATTGTGGATGGATTAGGTTCCAATAATCTAATTTAAAGTCATCATGGTTACATTGGTGAAGAGTGGGGGGTTAATTAGGGATAATAAGTCAAGAATGTTGTGTTTTGGTGTTGATGGGGTTTTTATATTTTGGAGGGGGAACAAGAGTCATATGGCAAATAAAAGACCTTGGGCACCATTTTCAATGGGCGTACATTGTGTTGATCATAGGACTAACCTTGTGATTAAATCTTTGTTTAATTTTGATTCTCATTGCTTGGATTGAAGCATTCATGATCAACCTATACCACTATTTTAATCATTCACTTAAATGCCACTTGGAGTTTCAAAACCTTGTCAAAATGATGGAAACCAAGGGGAGCAAGAACCTAAAAAATGTCACACATGCTAGATGTTGATGTTGAAGTCTTTAAAAAGGATTATGTTAGGGTACAAGCCATGAATTGAAATCATGCAAGCTTATTGCAATTTTATCCAAATGGCAAAAACAAGTTTATTGAACCTACCCCCCCCCCCCCAATTTTCTCACATTAAACATTGCAATTTTGGTTGTATGAAATGTTTGGGGCTCATTTAAAAGGCCACATTGACCCTTTGCATGTAAAAATAACCAATGAATTCCATACAATTGAAACCTAAAACTTTGGATTCTTAAATAACCCTTGTACTATTGCATATGATTTTGATTAAAATAAATAATGATTAGATTGGTCATGATAAGTATACAAATAAGGTTGTATTATAATTCCATTGTTGTTACATAATGAAGTTTAATTAGATTGGTCATATATAAAGTATTAGAATGGGGTTACAAAATGTGATTGTGTCAAAATACTATTGTATCAAATGGGGGGTTTTATTGGGTTTCCATTCAAGCTTCAATAAGTAATACCTTGTGTAGTACGTTTTCCATGGTTTTTTTTCCTAGTGGACTTTTAGAGAAATGATTAATATGGTTTTTTTTTTTCTTGTTCTAGTTATTAAAGTTCAATTAGATTGGGGTTATATTTTCAAAGGCAATCTAGATTTTAATGCAACATTTTATTGGAGAGTGATTTCATTGCAATTCAATTTGGGGCTTTTCATAAACATCCATTTGCTAGTGGGGCTTGCTATTATGCTTCCTTTTATGAAAGCAATGTAATCCCTATATAAAAAAGGATGCATTTATGTATGATTTCATAGTTATAATTAAGGTTTGCCAAAATCAACTACATAACCTTTGTTATGACAACATTTCATTTGTTTAAGGTGGTGAGTTTGGTCCTTCCATGGGTTGATGCAATGTGACCATCAATAAATCCACATCAACCAAGTCATTAATTACAATTTGGTTTCTATACATCACCTTGCTTTTGTTTTGAATGATGGGAAAATCTAAGCTTCAACATAGGTTACAATTGCACATGTAGTACAACTTGTAATTGCAAAGGGCCAATGTAAGCTTCTAAAATTTAAACCCTTTGAATTTGGCAAGTGGGGGGAGGGGGTTGTTTTGGTTGTTTCAATTGATTTCAATTGATGATGTTAAGATAAGAAACTAAAAGAGTGTTGAAATCAATGGCATGTACAATGGGGTAGGATCCAATGTTGTTTTGTTTGTTAGTTGTTACATAATTCATAGGTAGTAAGAAATGTAAAGATTGTTCTCAAGGTTGTTTGAATTGTTTAAATAATCACATTGGAATACAAAAATGTTTTGTTGTCTTGCAAGATTTTGGCATGTTGTAAACTGTAAAATCTGGTTTTTGTTTTGGATTTTTGCAACTTGACTTGTCCATTTGTAAGTTGTGAACTACATTCAAGTGCATTAGATGTGTTGGGAATATCATGGAACGTTTATAACTAATTTTTAAAAATTAATGAAAAGGTTTTATGTTGTGGGTTGAAGCTAGAAATAATAAAAGGTTGCTATATGTCTCATTGGAAAATTGAATGCGCTCTTTTTAACATTTGCTATCAACCACCACTAGAATTGTTTGTCCATAGTATTGGTTCTAGGTAGATGTGAGCAATATTTTTCCTTAATACTTGGAGGTTTTGAAAGCGTTCTATTACACCCCACATCCATGAGTACTTGCGACATATGATAAATCAATTCTAATGGTGGTTGCCATTCTTTTAGGTTGGGACTTGGATAGGGACTTTTCAAGCTAACCATGAACTCTAATGTTGTTCTAGCAATGGCAAGAGCAGTGGCCCTAGCAAGTAACAAGGCACACCCCTTGATTGTTAATCCTCTCACCCATTCATGGCATGTGATTAGTGCTTTTTAGCTCTTGCGACATACTTTTTCAAAATGCTTGAAATTGGCAATGATTTCTATGAGTTACATTCTTGGATTTGTTGAAGGTGAGTAATGTTTTTTGAAAAACAAACTACACAATTGTTTGAATTTGCATTTGTAATTAGTTGTTATGTATTCACACTACTTTTTCACACTTGACAAGTTTCTAAAGTTTCTATATGCAAATACCTTTGAGATGTGGAAAAGTCTTCAAACTGAAAATGGTTGAGGCTGGTATGAGTGATTTATGTAACATTTGTTTTGTCCCTAGTTTGCATAATTGGAAAAAAAAATTGTTGTTTGATAACACTTCATGTAGTCATGCTTCTTGCCAAATCATTAGGACAATATTAATATTCATAGCTAGAAAGCAACAAAATTGGAGTTTTATTAGCCAAAACATATAGATGGAACAAAATGAGTAAGTGTTAGGATGAGCTATGTATTTATTTACAAAATCACCCAATGACAATTTGAATATAATGGGTGTAACCAAGAATTTTTTGACATCAAGCTTCTACTTTCACCACATGTGTCCAGCAACTAATAGGTTTTTGCCACCTACACAATGAGCCAGAAATGAATAAAAAGAGAAAAAAGCTAGTTTACCTCATACGAGTGCCATGAACCGGGGCTTCTTATGAAAGGAAAATCCACATTATGTTGGAAATTGCTGGTCATCAATAGCCATTCAATAGCAAAGACATGATTTTGTGGAGTGCTTTGTGTTAGTGCTCTTGACTCTTAAGTCTTTAATGGTCTTCCTTACTATGTGTGTATTGAAGGCTCAAACTCCCCACTTTGGGAATCAACAAACTCTTCAATGCCAGGAGCAACTTGTGGTCTTTGCTATTGGAGTGTTCAATATGTGACCCTGCAAAAATGTTTGTTTTTTACATCCAAATTTAGTTGTACACTTATTTGCAACCCCACCCATAAAACTGAAATTAGGACAACAAATAGGTGGTTTAGGGTTTAGGGTTTAGGGTGGGGGACTACTAATAACAAACCACCTGGACCAATCATTATGAGCAGTACACTATTTGCACACCCTTTGGATCAGTTGGCCCAACTTGCTTCTCTTTTGTTTCCTAGTCACCAATTTCATTTGAACAATTGGTTGGTTGTTTCCAATTCACAGATTGTGGTGAATGCTGAATTCAATTAGTATGTACATTTTGTAAAATCTAAATGTGCTCATGTTTCTCACACAACCAAGAGAAGTTAACATTTTTTTTTTGGGTTTGTTGAACAAGCATGAAAGTATGGGAGAGGATATACTGTATTTCTGGCTACAGTTTAGCACTTCTTTGTCAAATATTCATTTATTTTAAAAAATGGTGTTCAATAGTTTCAAATTTAGTTTTTAGATTAGTTTTAGTAGTTGGGGAATAAGTATGCAAAATACATCTTGTCTTGTGCATTTGTAATCATAACCCAATGGTTTTCAATTATCAACAATTTCAATGAATATTCATACAAATTTCTTTTCTTTTTGGCTAGACCTTTTTTGAATTATTTTGGCCTTCACTTGGTTTTGATTGTTATGGGCATAGACCAAAGTTCTTTTGAACTGCATTTGCTCTTCAATATGGATGCTTTCGTTATAGAACTAAATTTCATTTTTCATTTATTCCACCACTAATGACAAGTGACTTGAACAAAAGCAATAGGTTTTAAAAAACCATCGTTATCCGTCCTCAAAACCATTCATTTTGTGCTACCTCCCTTCTCAAGGAGTTAAAGTTGATGAGAACCCATAACATCCACCTTGTAGACAAGTTGGTTAAGCTCTATGAGTTTAAGCTCATTTTACAACCATTTTATCTCTACTTGAGCCTTAGTTAAAAAATTGGTCCAATATACCCATCCATGAATCAAGCTACAAGTTCAATCGTCAAATTCAAAGTTTACAAACTTGTAGTTTTTTAATAAGAATTTCAGCCAAAATTAAGCAAGGAGATGATTTACCGAAATTGGATTGAGCTCATATAGAATTGAGATGGTGCTATCCAATGTTGGATTTGAAGTTTCATTGGTTCAAAAAAAAACTTTTGACATGGATTAATGGATGCACTCTAATATGTCACTCATGATAAATAAATTAGCTACTCAACAATAAGAAAAAACTTTCAAACAAAATGTGATTCTTTAAGTAAGATTGAAGCTTTGCAAGTTATGCACAATCCCCTTCTCAGAAATGGGAAAGTGGATACCTTCCTTCTTGGAAGGGGGTATTTAGGTTTGGTGAAAGTAGGTGACAAAGATAGTTAAAAATAGAAATTATGTTAAACCAATGAGGTGTTGCAACATGCACTCAAGAAACTCAATTTGTTTTCTTTTTCGGCATATGGGTGGTGTTCAAATTTTTGGGTTGTTTTTGTTCTTAGTGTGAATCACAATATACTATGATATATTGTGAATATGGGCAAAAGGAAAGCATAAATAAGTTCATGCCCTTGTCATTAACCTAGGCCAAATATGGCAAAGAATATAGGTAGACAAGAAATTTCTTGCAATGCGACCAATGAGGGAGGTGATATGCACCTTTGGGGAACAAGTAATTATGGAAGCAAGATGCCACTTCACTAAAGACAGCTCTTGCTTCATATCATTACACAAGTAAAGTCATGACCACTTCACTCAAGCAAGATGTTACAAGCAAGAGCCCTCTTGCTTCACATTGCCCACACATTCTCCTCTTGCAACTTATATAACCAGTTAAAGGAGGAGACTACAATATGTTTATTTTGGAACTCTCCAAAGCTTGATTATTTTTAATTTTTGTGATAGGCCAATTAAAGATGCCCATTACCCCCACCAAAAAAAAAAAAAACTTAACTTTGGGGGTCCCCACAATAATTAACATGAATCACAATTTTATTTGCTTATATATATTATTTGTCAAGTCTCAACTTCTTTGTTTCTTCTACTTGAGTTATGGAGGTTCCATTGCACTATGTTTACACATGTAATCAATGTAACATTGTGCAAATGTATGATTGATTAAATTGGCTTCAAATATTTCCCACATTAGTGAGTGCTCATTTTAAACTGAGGATAGTGGGAAGATAATTGAATGAGAAGAATTTCAATTGTGTTAGGAGTTGTCAATTCAAAAAGGGGGAGAAAAAAAGAGGGGAAAAAAAAAACACTGGTAGCACAAAAAGGGTTTGCATAAGGTGAAGGGAAGTTTGCCTGTTGAGGTTTATGAGAGTGAAAATGGTGTGCAATTAATAAGGTTGGTTGACAAGAGATTTTGGGTCTTGATTTCAACAAATTGAGCACAGTTAGATGCTTAGTTGAGAAAACATTGTTCCACATTATCAACCTACTTTCAACAAGGAAATATGTTTTAAATCAATATTGAGTTCATAGTTGTAAGCACAGCTAAGTTTTATGGGAATAAAAAATCTAGCTTATGAGGTCATTCCATCAAATTAAAAAACTACACATGAATAGAGATAGGATTAATTGATTCGAGGACAAGGATTTTAAACAAACCTAATATTGTTTTATTGTCAAATGGGTATCAAAAATTCATAAATCGGTTCATACCAATGTTGTGTGGTTGTTTAAAGTTTTAAAGAGCCATTAATTTCAATTTTAAAAATATTTCAGATTCAGAGAACCTTCATCTCTGGTTCTTTGAAAAAAATGCAAATCAAAGGACCATCATTCTAGTTATTTCAAAAACCTTAAAAGAACTTGCGGTTTATATGAAAGAACTGCTTTAAAAAATGATGGCTTCATCACCAGTTATTTTATTTAAAAACAAATTGAGAACCATGGTTATGTACCAAACCTGAGTATTTTGATTTCTTGAGAACCACATTTATGAATCCTAAGAAAAGCCACTAATAACCACTAATGGTTCATTCCTAATGACTAGTTGGTTCTTCCTCTCTTTTTTTTCATAACCATCAGGGCAAGGTCTTAGTGAAATTACTTTCTCTCTCTCTCCCCCACATGATATCAAATATCCAGATTTTGTAGTTTTTTTGCTACCCACCTATTGTCAATTTGATAACTCAAAGATTTTAATTGTGTTAATGATTCAAAATATCTATTGGGACAATAGGTAGTGTGTTCTTTGCAAGGGGTATTAGCTCAGGCCAAATATAGTGATGAACTCTTCTGGGAAGAGAAAAATCATGCAGCCAATGGGAAGGCCCAGGCATGCACTCAAGGTGGCTTGCTTTTTTCATTTTAAAGTTGGGGGGGAGGGGAGCGGGGGGTGGGTAGAAGGATTTTTTTTTCATTTTTCCCTTGTTCCCAATGTGTTCCCTTTAAGTTCCCAATGGGTTCCCATCAGGTTCTCAATATGTTCCCCAACATGTTCTCCATAGCACCTCACTTTTATCCCATATGCTTTGGCAAATTGTTGTAAAATAAGTTTGTAGGTAGGAATATATAACACAATGTATCATTGTTAAGGATGGATATGAAAATATTTATACACCCTAATTCTTATTCTTTGCAGACAATAATGAAAAATAAATAAATTATGCAGCCTTTTTA
>Ga0209208_10010814_pt1 | contig 11759 bp, 6 predicted proteins | sample S1TSphfallax_3_FD_187694 | JGI IMG/M metagenome (GOLD analysis project Ga0209208, IMG submission 187694) | Host-associated microbial communities from peat moss isolated from Minnesota, USA - S1T2_Fd - Sphagnum fallax MG (SPAdes) (version 2) | ecosystem: Host-associated > Plants > Peat moss >...
ATTCGGCGTGGGCACCGCACTGCCCTACAATGCATTGGGCAACCTCAGCGGCGGCTCGACGCTGAGCACGATTGCCGGCAGTGCGTTTTGCTCGACTGCCAACTGCTCGGGGAACGTCTGGAACAACGATACCACCGACGCCAACTTCGGCATCACCGCCGGGATCTTATTGCAGGATATCAACACCTCGACGGGCAATGTCGATAACACGGTGAACGTCACCCAACTGGCGGCGAATGCCGGCGTCAACCTGGTCACGAGCTTCTCCTCGAAATCCGAGCTCGCCATCAATCTATCACCCGATGGTTCTTCGTTGACGTTCATGGGCTACAACAGCACCACCGGCCTGTTCGACGTGTCGAATGCGAATACGCCGGGCTCTCTCGAGCCGGGCAATACCGACATTCAAACCGCCACCTATCGCGCCGTCGGGCAGATCAGCCTGTCGAGCAATGCCCTTAAGGTGACGACGACCAACGCCTATAACGGCAACAATGGCCGTGCCGCGATCGCAACCGCCGGCGGTTATTATCTCGTCGGCAATGCGGGCAACGGCAACGGCAGCGCGCAGACCACCCTCAATACCGGCGTACAGTATCTGACGGCGGCGACCACCAACGGCGGTCTCGGCACCAACACCCAGGTCGGGCAATTCAACACCACGCAGGTTGGCAACCCCGCCGACAAAATCGGCAAGGACAACAACTTTCGCGGTGAGACCGTGTTCGGCAACACGCTCTACGTGAGCAAAGGCAGCGGGTCCAACGGCATCGACACGGTGTACCAGGTCGGCACGACGGGGAGCCTGCCGACGGGCACTTCGAACGCCATCAACGTATTGCCTGGATTCAACACGGCGCCGGCGAAGACCGATACGGATGGTCCGCACCCATTCGGGCTGTGGTTTGCCAACTCCACCACATTGTACGTGGCCGACGAAGGCTCGGGCGCGTCGACCGATTTCGGCGCCAGCCCCACCACGCAGGCCGGTGGTCTCGACAAATACAGTTTGGTCAACGGCACGTGGCAACTCGATTATGAGCTCAAGGGCACTTTGATCGGCAGCAGCTACAGCGTGAACGGCAGCGGCGCGGTCTGCGGCGGCTTGAGTTCATGCGGCCTGACCACCACGACGGATGGCCTGCGCAACCTCACCGGCCAGGTGAACGCCAACGGTACCGTCACGCTGTATGCCGTCACCTCCACCGAGGGCAGCCCCTTGGGCGACGCGGGTGCGGATCCCAACCAAATCGTGTCGATCACCGACACTTTGGCCGATACGACGGCCGCACAGTCGGCATCGGAGAATTTCAACGTGCTCGATACCGCCGCTCTCGGTGAAGTGTACCGCGGCGTCGCCGTGGCACCGGTGCCACTGCCGGCGACGGCGTGGTTGCTCTTGAGCAGCTTGGGGCTGGGCGGACTCGGCATGACGCGGCGCAAGCGTCAATTGGTTTGAGCGTCAGCAACCGAAACGACTATGTCAGCAATTTCGCATCTTAAGGAACCTTCCATGAGCCACATCAACTTCTTGGTCCGAGCTGGACTCGCAACGACAGCGCTTGCGACCTGCGCCGCTGCGCATGCCTCCGTCATTACCGATTGGAATTTTGGAACGCTCGCTGCGGTCGCTCCGGATAACACGCCCGCCCCCACGACGGGCGCTGGCAGCGCGACCTCACTCGGCATGACGAACACTTACACAGAGACCGGTGGCGGCGGCAATGTCTCGACGACCTACGACGATATTACCGCTGATACCAACAGCACCATCGGTAACCAGAATGTCTGGCGCATACGAGGCGCGGGCCCCACCCCCGGCAACGGCTGGAGCATCAATGCTCCTGAATACACGCAAGGTGCGGAATTCGATGTCTCGACGTTGGGTTTCCAAAACACGGTGCTCTCGTTCAACTGGGCGTCGACCGCGCAGGGTATCGCCAACCTCCAGGTGCAATACAATACGAACATCAACAACGCGAACGGCTGGACCAACGTGGGATCACTGCTCACCGCCACGGTTGCCAATAGCTCCAAGGGAGGCACGTTCCAGACCGACACCATCAATTTCGATTCCCTGGGATTGAGCTCGGTCGACAACGACGCAACCCTTGGTGTACGCCTGGTTTCTGCCTACAACCCCACTCTCGGCACCTACGCGTCGGCCTCGTCGGTCATTGCGGGAGCTCCCGCTGATTACAACAACAATTCCGGCAACTGGCGTTTCGCCGATGTGCAGATCGACGGCACCGCCGTGGCGCCGGTTCCGCTTCCCGCCTCCGCTTGGTTGATGCTCGGAGGATTGGGTGGTGTGGGCTTTCTGTCCCGGCGTCGTAAGACAGTCTCAGCCTGAACCAAAAGTTTCGGCAAGGTCCTCTCTCCGGTGTTCGGGGACAGGGCCTTGCCCACGGCAGCAAAGTGGGGCGGCGAACGTCGTGCAAATGTCACGATGGCGCCACATGGTTGAGACCACGTCTCGCTAATCTCCAGGCAAGACACCGCCAAGCCCGTCGTTGCCACATCAGGAGATGACCATGAAATTGACTGCCCTCGCCGCGTGCCTGAGTACGGCTCTCGCCGCGGTGCCCGCGCTCGCTGACACGATCGATGTCACCTACACCGCCACGGTGTCGGATGCGCTCGGCACCTCATCGAATTCGGGCTATGCGGACGGCGCGACGATCACCGGCGGCTTTCTCATCGACAGCGTGACCGATGCGGTAACCGGCTCCTACCTCGGCACTTTGTTTCCCCCACCGAGTTCGGCGAACATCAATGCCAGCAATCCTGCGGCCTCTTTGAGCTCGACCGATGCCATCTACAAGCAAGGTCTGTTCATCTCGGGCGGGGACGCTGTCAACAACTCCATCAGCGTCGACTTTTCGGCCCTCAACAGCTTCACCGGTTCCGACCCCGTCGCCTTCCTGCTGCAGACTCCTGCAGCGCTCGCCGCTCAGATCGATTTTACGGGCGCCGCGAGCAGCTTTCCCAGCACGGTCACCTACTATCAAGGCGATGCGCAGGGCAACAACATCACACAGGTTGATGCCTATCTCGACAGTGTCTCGGTCTCGGCAGTACCGCTGCCGGCCGGAGTTTGGTTGATGCTGTCGGGCGTTGGCGGGCTATTCGCCTTTGCCCGCCGCCGCAACCTCGGCTGACCCGGAGGTCACGCCGACAGCGGCGAACGGCGGGGTGTGCACGCGCAAATCCTTGCCCGAGCGGCGCGTGGGATAGGGTGCACCGGGTCGCACGCCCTTCCATTCGATCTTGTTATAAGAGCCCTCGTCGTTCACTTTGCCGGCCACCTTGTCGGCGTCCGACCAGTCGAAGCCGCGGGTGGCACGAGCCCACCATTGGGCGCTGCGCGCCGGCTTGGCGGGCAGCGAATCGGCGAACCGGAGCGAAGGGTTCAAGGCGGTGACAGTCTTGCCGATCAGCGTCGGCGCGAGATACGCGGAGATCGTACCGGTGTAGGTCCATGCAGTCTGCGACAGATTGAACACATTCGTCATCGGCGGTTGATACGCATCGTTCAAATTCAAGTGATCCAGACCGAGAATGTCCTCGATGGTGCGGACCAAATTCACGGTGGAGTAGCGTGTACTGACCACCGCATGCTGCTTCACGTAGGGACCCACGATGTAAGCAGTGCTGCGATGTGCATCCATGTGATCGGGACCGTCCTGTGCGTCATCCTCGAGCACGAAGATCAGGGTGTTGCCGGCAAAGGGGCCTTTCGCAACCGTCTGCACGACCTGGCCCACCGCATAATCGTTGTCCGCCTGCTGTAGCTCGGGAGTCGACAGCCCGGCGACCGCGGGATCCGTGCCGCCGAAGTTGCCCGTGTGATCATGCATGATCCGCAGAAGGGTCAGGGTCGGCAGCGTGTTACCCGGAACGTAGGTTGGGCTGCTGGGATTATAAGTGGCGTAATCGCGCTGCCACTCCTGTACCCGCCAAGCGTCCGGATAAGAGTTGTCGAATCCCCAATAATAGGGATCCGTATAGGGCTGCAGCGTCGGGTTGGTGGACGTGGCCACCTTGAGACCAATCGCATACGGACTCTCGAGATAGTTGTATTGCGGATAGGCGCTCGGTACCAAGCCGCCATCCGCGGTCGGCAGGTTGTAGAGGCTGATGTCGATGAAAAACCCATAATTACGAACCGAGAGGCCCGCGCGAACGGCGGCGTCCCACAGATAGCCGGTTTGCGCGAGTCCGTTCGGACCATCGGTCGCGAAGTCGTTGTTGGTGCCAGGGAGCAGGTTGGCGTAGCCCCCTTTGAGGTTGCCCGCCACCGCATAATAAAGTTCATGGCCGCCCAGCGCTGCATCGCGGCCCGCCGGCGTCGGAAAGCCCACATCGACGTCCCGGTTGGTTCCCTCGGAGTCGTTCGATGCACCGCGGTTCGCATAATTCAACGGAATGCTCTTGGTGCCATGATCGCTTTCGCGGCCCTCGGTGCTCCAGGCCCAGCCATCACCGCTCACCTCGCCACTGCAAAAGAAATTGTCGAGGGTGACGAAGTTCTGTGCGAGGGCATGAAAATTCGGCGTCACGCGCTTGCCATACATCACCAGCGCCGAGTCGGCATTGGCGCCGTTGGTCAGATCGCCGAGTATCTGGTCGAACGTGCGGTTTTCCTTGATGATGTAGATGATGTGCTGGATTTTCTCATGCAGCGCTGCCATCACCGCGGCGTCGTTGACGTTGCCGAGATTGGTGTAGCCATTGTTGGCAGCGACCTGGGCGGTGAGCGTCGGCAGCACCGTCGGCGACGGAACGGGAATGGTGGTGAGACCGCCGCCCTCCAGCTGCAGTACGTACTGATTGGCGGAACCGGTCTCGTAGAGCGGATCCGAGCCGGGATCCGTCTTGCCGTTCGACACATAAAGCATACTGCCGTCCTTGCTGACGCTGACGGAATGCGGATACCAGGCCGTCGGAATCAGACCGGACACGGTGTGCGGCGCGGGACCGGCGAGGGAAATGACGGCCACAGAATTCGCACCGCCATTGGTCACGTACAGGGTATGGCCGTCGGGTGAGAGTGACAGATTGTTGGCGGCGGCGCCGGTGTACTTGGTGCCGCTCGGGACGAGTCCGGGCGGCGCGATGGTCGAAATTTCCTCGGTCACCATGTTGGTCGTGGTGTTGATGACGGCGACGCGATCGCTGTTGTCCTGGGTGACGTAGAGAGTGGACTGATCGGCGCTCAAGATCAGACTGTTGGGGTTCCCGGGCAGCGGGATGCGCGCAATCAAGCCAGGCGTGGTACCGGCGATGCTGACGACATCCACTTCCCGATCACGGATCGAGGACACATAGGCGACCGAGGTGCCGAGCACTGCCACGGTGAAGGGCGCCTCGCCCCCGGCGACGCCGCTACCGGTCGCCGGCGTGGTGTTGTAGGGCCGCAGATCATACTCGTAGCGGACTTTGTTGGAGGCCGTATCGATGACCGAGATCGAGTCGTTATAGATATTGGCGGCCACCAGCACCGTCCCGTCCGCCGACAGACCGAGACCGGCCACCGTCGCCTCTTCCTCGAAGCCGATACCGTTCAGGATCAACCCATAGTAAGGACTGGTGGTGGGTACGAAAGGCGTGTGTCCCAGGGGAATGGTGGCACTCAATGTCCAGCCGGTCGTGCCGTGCGCGTACACGTACACGTTATCGGTCGTACCACCGGACACATAGAACTTACTGGTGTCGGGAGCCCAGGCGAGGCCCTCGTAAGTATCCGGCACCTGGACGACTTGCGAGAGGACCGGCGATGTCTCGTAGTTACCGGCGATGTTGTAAACGAATACGTACTGGTTGGTGGCGTCGTAGCCGGTTCCCGCGGCGTTGGTGAGCAGATTGTAGCCGCTGGTGAGCACCAGCAAGGTCGATCCATCCGCACTCACGGCGGTCTTGATCGCACCATTGGCACTGAAGTTCGGGTGCGCCGAAAGTCCTGGATTGAGCGTCGTAAACGTCGAGCCGGGCGCGGCCGTGGGCGTGACGTACTGGCCCGTCGGGAGCGGCGCCTGGCCGGTGTTGTCGATGACGCCGTCGTCGGCCCAGCCGGTGGCGACACCGGCCAGCATGCCGGCCAGTATCAGCGAGGCATTCAATGTAAGAGTGCGTCGAGTGGTGCACGATGATCGATTCATTACCCTTCCTTTGGAGTGAGACGGCCACGGTCCTTCGCCAAAACCCACGATCGGCGCAGAGAGCACGAAGTTCCCTCCACAATAACGCGCACATCCCACGCCTGGGTTTCGATCCAGTGAAGGTTATGTAACACGGCGCTGGCGCTCGGATGGCGTCGTCCCTCGCGTCCCGAATCGCGGCCGCTCGACGCGCCGTTGGCGACCTTGTTATGTAAATTTCACGAGCCGGACATATGCCGCAATGTGTCCTCCGTTATTTTTACTGCCGTGAGGCTGCGGCTTGACACGTCGCCGCGGACATCGGGTCCGGCACATTGGAATTCAAAGTGACAGGGAGCACGTCGACCGGTGAACCATAGGCCCATCAGATCCATGTTTGACGGTGCTCCCCGCGCGCGGCCCGCGATTCTTGGCCGTGCGCGCCGCTTCACCCTCGTTGCCTGCCTGAGCGCAGTGCTTTACGCGACCGCAGGCGCCCAGACGGATGACAAGATACCCGACAACACGGGCTTGGAGCCGCTGCCCTCCCAGCAATACATCACGCCCACCTTCGCACCGGGGTCGACGTTTTCCGTGGTCTCGCCGACGATCGTCGAATACACCTCGTCGGTGGGCAACTACCCGAACTTCGAGCCCGACGGTGCGATCGCCTCGACGTTGAGCCCGGATGGCACGACGCTCGCCGTGGTGACGTCGGGTTACAACACGCTGAACAACAGCAGCGGCGGTCTGCTGACGACCCCCTCGGGGTCCGGCATCGCGGCGGGTTCCGAGTTCATCGTGCTGTACAACGTGACGACTCCCGGGTCTCCGACGATGATTCAAACCCTGCGGCCGCCGAACACCTTCGTCGGTCTGATCTTCAGCGCCAACAGTCAGACGCTCTACGTTTCCGGCGGCAACGACGATCAGGTTATCGTCTACACCAAATCCAACGGCACCTGGGCACAAAGCACCAAGATCGCGTTGAAACACGAATACACCGGCAACGGCATCGGACAGTATCCGCAGGCGGGCGGCTTGGCCTTGTCGGCCGATGGCACCAAGCTCGCGGTTGCCAACACGCTGAACGACAGCGTTTCGGTCATCAACACCGCCACCAACAGGGTGTTGTTCGAGTACGATCTACGCCCCTACAACACGACGCCATCGACCGGCAGCGGCGTCGCGGGCGGCGAGCGCCCTTACAGCGTCGCCTTCCTGGGCAGCAACACCCTGTATGCCACCTCGTTGCGTGATCGTGAGGTCGATGTGTTCACGTTCACGGGCACGACACCGACTTTGGTCACGCGCATACCGGTCCCCGGCAACCCGAATAATCTGCTCATGAACGCGGCGCAAACCATGCTCTACGTGACGCAGGACAACAGCGACCGGGTCGCGGCGATCAGCACCGCCACCAATAGCGTCGTCGAGGAAATCGACGCCATCGCACCACCGGGCACGCTCGCGCTTGCCTCGACGCGCTACACGGGCGCGGGCACCAACAATCTGGCGCTGTCGCCCGATCAACAAACGCTCTACGTCACCAATGGCGGCGCCAATGATCTGGCCATCATTCCGCTGTCGGGACCTGCCCCGCACAGCGTGGCGGCCTTGGTCCCCACCGGCTGGTACCCGACCACCGTGACGGTGAGCGCCGACGGCTCGACGCTCTACGTGTTCAATAACAAGAGCGATCCGGGCTCGAACCCGCTGAACCGCACCACGTCGGTCGCCGATCTCGAGTACTACACCTACCCGGGCGGCAACGCCGCAGCAACTGCCTATTCCACCAATCAATATGTGTTCCTGCTGGAACAGTCGGGAATGTTGACGCTGCCCGTGCCGGCGACCAGTTCTTACGCCGCGCTCACCGCCCAGGTGGCCGCCAATAACAATTGGAACAACGCGGGCTACGCCGCCGACCAGACGGTCATGAGTTTCCTGCACCAGAACATCAAGCACATCATCTACATCGTCAAGGAAAACCGCACCTTCGATGAGATCCTCGGTGATCTGGCGAACGGCTCGAACGGCGACCCGTCGCTCACCGTGTTCGGCAAGCGCATCACGCCGAATCTGCATGCCCTGGCGAACAACTTCGTAACGCTCGATAACTTTTTCGATCCGGCTGAAGTGAGCGGCAATGGCTGGGCGTGGTCGCTCGAGGCGCGCGAGACCGACTGGGACGAGAAGACGATGCCCATGGACTATGCCTATGGCGTAACGCGTGAGAATGCCCCCTACGATTCCGAGGGCCAAAACGAGAACGTCAGCGTCGCCTACGTGGGGGCAACAGCGTCGGCAACCGTCGCCGCGCGAGAGGCCGAAGCGGGGGGCTTCGATTATCAAGGCACGGCCAACGGTTTGGCCGGCGGTGCTTTGAATCTCCTGCCCGGGAATGCCGATATCGGCGCGGCGGACGGTGCGAACGGCGGCTATCAGGCTGGTCACATCTGGGATGCGGCACTGGCCGCCGGCCTCACGGTGCGCAACTACGGCATGAACTCGGACAATAGCCACTATGGCTTGAGCTCAGGATCGGTCGGTTATCCGCAACCGGTGGAACATCCGTATGCCTCGGGCTCGCAGCAATGCTGGACGGCGGCATCCGCGCTCATTCCCTACACCGACATCTATTTCCGCGGCTTCGACAATTCCTATCCCGATACCTGGCGGCTGGAGGAATTCGAACGCGAGTTCGCGCAGTTCGTCAGCAACGGCAACCTGCCGAACCTGGTTCTGCTGCGTTACATGCACGATCACATGGGCGACTTCGGCACCGGGAGCCTCGCGGGCGCCGAAGCGTACCCGGAAACGGAACAAGCTGATGACGATTTTGCGGTGGGCATGACCATGCAACTCCTCGCAAACAGTCCGTACGCCGGCAATACGCTGGTGATGGTGATCGAGGACGATGCCCAGGACGGCGCGGATCACATGGACGCGCATCGCAGCACCGCCTACATCGTGGGGCCCTACGTCAAGCAGCATGCCGTGGTCAGCACCCGTTACTCGACCATCAATCTGCTGCGCACAATCGAAGACATTCTTGGATTGCAGCACCTGAACCTGAATACCGCCTATGCGCGGCCAATGACTGATGTGTTCAACACCAACCAAAACCCGTCCTGGACCTACACGGCGACAGCCTCAACGGTCTTGAAGCAGACCACGTTGACCACGTATCTGGCGCGACCGGACCATCCGGTGCAATTCGCCGGCGGCCCGGACATCAAACCCCTGCATGATGCCAAGTGGTGGGCGGAGAAGACCCGCAGCTTCAACTTCCGCGACGAGGACCGGCTACCCGCCGATAAATTCAACCGGCTCGTTTGGCAGGGCGTGGTGGGTAACCGGCCGTACCCGGCGCAGCGAACCGGCAAAATCCAAGCCGCCGCACAGGCGCGGCGCGCGGAGCGGCGTGAGCAGACGGTTGCCGGCCGTGTTGCGGGGAAGGCAAGTACTGTCGGCCGGCATCAGCCGCCGACACGGCATCGGCCGATGAACGACGACGACGATGATGGCGTATAGCAGATATGTACGATTAACTTTCGGAGGCGGAACATGCGAACTTTATCTAAAGCACTCATGACCTTGATGGGAATCACAGCGGGATCTTTGACGGCGCATGCGCAGTCCGAGGCATTCAACGTCACTGACAACGTGCAGGATTTTACCGTGACACAAAGCGGGCTGTACGACATCAACGTACAGGGCGCCGCCGGCGGTCTCGCGAACTCGCCCTCGGGCGCAAGCGCGGGCGGTAGCGGCGACGACATCACCGGCGAAATTTATCTCACCGCCGGCACTACGCTGGGCATCATCGTCGGCGATCAGGGCGGCGCCGGTACCACCTACATGGCCAAGTCCACGAGCAGCACCAGCTACTACGCGGGCGGCGGCGGCGGCGGCAGCTTCGTCTACATCGTGGGCAATACCAACCCGTTGATCGTCGCCGGCGGCGGCGGCGGCGCGGGCTATGGCGAAACGGGTCGAGATGCCACCGGCACGACGTCTGGCTCGAACGGCGGCGGCACGATCCCAGGCGCGGGCGCGGGTGGAAGCGCCGGGAGCGGTGGCTCTGGCGGAACCTATGCCGGGGCGACGTACGGTGATGACGGCGGCGGTGGCGGTGGCTGGCTCTCCAGCGGCACGGCTGGCGCGGCCAAGAGTTCCGGCGGCGGCGGCGCGGGCGCCTTCGTCTTCACAGGAGGCACCGGTGGAACGTCCTGTCTCGCATCGGATTTCAGCTGCACCGGAACCTCGGCGGGCGGTTTCGGCGGCGGCGGTGGCGGCGGCTATAACGGCGGCGGCGGCGGCGGCGGCTACTCGGGCGGCGGCGGCGGCTCGGGCTCCGAGAGTGGCACGGTCTTCGGCGGCGGCGGCGGCTCTTACATCGATGGCTCCGTCAAGGAGTTGAGCGAAGCCGTGGATTCGGTGGGACAGGGCGTGGTGAGCTTCACTGACCTCACGCCGGTACCGTTGCCGACAAGTGCCTGGCTGCTCTTGTTCGGTGCCGGCAGTCTCGGCGTTTTCGCCCGCAAGCAGCGTAAAGTCTGAAGCAGCGGGTCGCCTTGAATCGGTGAGGCAGAGGATCTTATCTTGAAACCGACGATTGGGTTCTCTGTCATCCCGCTGCTCGCCTTGAGCGGGCTGACATCGGCCGCGCCGATCCAGGTCAACGTCACAGGAACGGTGTCCATCGCCGCCCTCGGCACGACCGCGAACAGCGGCTACACCGAGGGTCAGGCGATCAGCGGACAATTCACGATCGATAGCGTGACCGGCATCGTGACCAATGCGACGCTGGGGACCTACAGCGCCGCAGCCGACGACGGCGACTCGCAAATTTCATCGTTGTCATCGACGAACGACATGATCTTCACGCAAGGTGCATTCGACTCGGGTGGCGCTTCCAGTAATGATTCGATTACGGTCGATTTCTCCACGCTGACGAGCTTCTCCGGGACGCCGGTCAATTTCCTGCTGCAATCCCCGTCGGCGCTCGCCCAGCAGATCGACTTCACCGGCGCCGGCAGTTCCTTCCCCAGCACCGCCACTTTCTACTCGGCGCCGGCGAACGGCACCGGCATCACCGCGGTCCGTGCGTACCTCAACTCGGTGACCGTGCAGGCGGCGGCGGTCACGGAGACCTCGTCCGTGGTCGATTCAGGGCAGACGTCCACACTCACCGTGACGCCGGCCGTCACGGGAACCTATACGTACCAGTGGTACATAGGCACCAGTGGCGTGACCGCCAATCCGATTGCCGGCGCGACAGGCTCGAGCTTCACGACACCGGGACTCAGCACCACGACGAGCTACTGGGTACAGCTGACGAGTTCGACCGGCGCGGTAGAGGACAGTCCGACCATCACCATTACGGTGGCAGTCCCGCCCGGCGTCACCGATGGACCGCTTCCGCCGTGGTCGCTGTGGCTTCTCGGGGCGGCGTTCGTCGGCATCGCGTCGAGGCGCCAGACCGTACGGGCGCGCTAAGGTCTGCGCGCCGATTGGGATGCGGACCAGTGAAGTCTCAACCACGAACCGACCGCGTGGCCATCCGCAATCGTCGGATTGAGCCGCGCACTCGTCATCAGGCAATGCACCAGC
>Ga0209208_10010815_pt1 | contig 11758 bp, 13 predicted proteins | sample S1TSphfallax_3_FD_187694 | JGI IMG/M metagenome (GOLD analysis project Ga0209208, IMG submission 187694) | Host-associated microbial communities from peat moss isolated from Minnesota, USA - S1T2_Fd - Sphagnum fallax MG (SPAdes) (version 2) | ecosystem: Host-associated > Plants > Peat moss >...
CAAGATAAGTATCTTTTTCCTCCAAATGGAGAAGCATTTTGGTCCTGGTTTGGTAACATATGATATTTGATTTGTGCTCATGATGACAATTGTCATATTTGCAATCCTATTCCCCCTTTTTCATGTTGGTGGCGTGTCCTTCAAAACACCCAAAAACAGACAAGTCCATGCCCCCATCATCACTATTTAATAACTGAGAGTGGGGCACTGCCAAGATGCACACTAATGTGATCATTGACCTTGGGTGGAAGGTGGGGATGGAAGGGGGGTGAAAACAAATTCAGACATGAGAAGGGGCACCACAACTTGAAAGAATAGAGGAAATGCACTGAGAGAGAAAGAGGGAACTTTGAATTAAACATGTCACAAATGGACAATTTCTGGTTAATGTAAAATTAGGGTAACATGGTCATTAGGAGGGCTTTTAGTACTTTGATGGTAGCCAAAGTGATCATGATCGAGCCGCCTCTTCTTTGCATTGCAGGTATCAAACTCCATTTAGACTTAGATGGGTGTATTATCTGTATCAAATTGATTCTATGAAACCGTGCTAGTTTGTAAACCCTAGTTTGTAAACTATAGGAATGCTTATGAAGGTGGATATTATTATTGTTATTGACAAACAGCCTTTTGTTTAGACCTTCCCAAGATTTCCTCATATTTTTTGGGGATCTGAATTCAAGTTTTGGACCGTTGTAATAATTTCTTGTTCCATATGTGGGATATCAGTGAGAAAAGAAGATGCTTCCACCTAAATTTGAGTTTATTTAGAAGTGTTTTTGCCAACTGACCAATCAGAAGCTCATCATCCCATGATCACTCCATTAGTAGCACGGCATGCAGCCAAAAAAAGCCATCCTAGAAGTATTTGATTGCTTACCTCAACTCTCGAAACAATTGGGTTGATGTATACCCCTCACAGATGGTTCTCAAAATCAAAGAACAGGGTCAAAGAACCTACCCAAACTGGCAGTTCTTTCATGAGAATTGTCATTTTTTAATTTATTTTATCTCAAAACCCATAACAAGAGGTTATTTTGATTATACAAATACTAAAGAACCAGAATCACATAAACCAATAAACATATACAAAGTTGCAACCTAGGGTAGATAGGCTAGTGAGCAAACATTTAAGCTCTCATAGAATGTGCACTCATTCTCCTGTCACTTTCAGCCCTGGAAGTTCAAAGGGTCTAGGCAACCCTTCACATGGTGCTCCTATGTCCATTTCCAAACCTCCATTCGGGTTTGAAACAAGTGGCCTTGGGTGAAACATGGTAAACCTTGAGGGGGTCAAAGCAGAGCATTGTGCAGCATCCACAAGCTTGGTAAAATGTTGGTGAAGGTTTTCATTAAATTGAAAAAAAAACTCTTGTAATGTGATGTTCATAAGTGGGCTACTAGCCATTAGTTGTTGTTGTACCAAACTAGTGCTAGGTTCAAATTCTTCTCCTTGTAGCAGAACATGAACATGTGTTTTACTTTGCAAAACAACTGTGCTACTGCATAGAACTACGAAGTTTGATGAGGGAATATGATGTCTTGTGTTAAAAACCCCCTTCGAACTTTGAGTGTATAACATTGGAAAGTTAAAAACCCCCTAGGAACTTTGAGAGTGTTAGTGATGTGTCCTGTTTAGCCCCACATAGTTCTGATGTCCTTGGTGGTGTAATGAGGAGAACAAGATGAAAGGATCCAAATGTGTCAGCTGCAGTTTTACCGGTGATCCACCCATTGGTGGTTTTCCAATTTTTTTAATTTTTAATGTTTCAGTTGCTTTTGTTTTTTAATATTTTTTGCCACAAGTTGAAAGTGGAAAAAAGTTACCATTTCCCACTGGAGAGAGCCTCTGGACTTGGGTCCGTAAATCAATGTTAGTCCACTTACACATTATGTAATACACAAGCATTGTGTTATGTTCAACTGACCTTAGTGGCCAACCGTTGAATTAGGGTGTGAATATATGATAAGTGTCCAATGGTCAATTGTTTGTGGATATTTGGGCGCAATGGCTAAAAGATCGTCCCTCCCCTGGCACCCCCTTTACATGCTGCAGGAAAAAGCATAGGTAACCCAAGCCCATCCATAACTGTGAAGGGCCCATCACCAGATTCATTTCTCATCCAAAGATGACTAGAGTTAACAATAAAACAATCTACATTCCAACTAGAATAAATGTTGTCATTCCCAAGAACCCTTGAATGCGTAGGGATGAGAAGAAGTGGGGCTCTTTTGGCTCTGCTGCTAAAACATCAGAAGTGGTCGAGCCAGGAGAGCTCCCCCCCCCTTAGCACTTCTGCAAAAATCAAAGTGCATTTGAGTAAAAATGACTTTACTTGTGAATTGTGCAACTCATGGCCACACATCTTATTTCTTTCACCCCCTATCCCAAAGAAACAGGCACAGAGTACAAAATTTGTGACAGGGCCACCACAGTACCTACATCACTCCTCTGCCGAGCAGCAAGAAACTCATGGGCATAATATATGTGTACTTTAAAAGAGTTTTTTTCCCCTCCTCTTTTGCTGACTCTTTCCTCACCAAGGCTGAAAAAGCTCCCCCTTCACTATGAATCATTTCTTGGGATGGACTTCTATGGTTTTTGGCCTCATGTAAAAATTGGGTGACTTTGTATCCTCCATTGCTTTCTGACACCCACTCAAGCCTTTTTAAATCTGCAACTCAGCCTCTACGACCCCCCGCCCCCCCCTACCCCCCAAAACCCACCACAGTTCTCCAAACCCGCCAGAGTTCATGTCCAGGACTTTTGAGCCCTAATGGTTTCGGGATTTCTGCACAATAGGTAGCTCCAAGGTGTGTTTGTGCATGGTGGTGGACTCAGGGCAAGAGTGAACCAGCTCACCCACCAGCGCACCAATGTGGATGGATGGTGCACTGATGGGTGTACCTTTTTCGTCCCTCCCTGTCCCTGGGCTAACCAAGGTGGTGAGCTCAGGTTGACCTTTTTCAGTGTCCCTACCTCAGCCCAGGTTGGTTTTTTTGGGAACTTTGTTTTTCTCGGCCCTCACACTCACCTCCCTACCTACATTTAGACTACCTGTTTATGCTCCCTGGCTTTCTCCCTCATGACCTACCTACTCTCCACACAGCTACCTACCTACCCACCCATCTGCCTACCTACCTCCTTACCCATCTACCTGCCTACCTTTGTACCTACACACTAAAGTTCCACCAAGGCACTGACGACCCATGTCAATGAGGGTATTGCAATATACCAAGTAGGTTGCTTTGTCGCCCTTCCTACATACCTACCACTCCTGGCAACTTCGCGACTGTTGAAAACAGTGTTGCAATGACCCAAATCAGGGTATTGCAACTACATTAGATTGTTTCACTGTAGCCTTATAAAAGTCAAGAATTAAATTATTGTCAACACCCATATGAAGGTATTGCAAAAAAAACTTGATACCTTTACTCAACCCACATTAATGGACGGATGTAACTGTTTTTGCAATACCATCCTTGAACTTCCTCACTGCCATACCCTCAAGACAACTCGTAAAGCACATACATAAATTAACTAATCATCACATTACCCTCATAAAGGTCATGCAAACCAACTGGATGATTTTTTTTAATGCAATACCTCTAGGGCAAAGGGAAAATATCATATTGTATTTGATTTCTTTTTACAATACCCTCACTAAGGTAATGCATAAGCACAACAAAATTTCACTTTAATACAAAGCCTTAATCTTACAAAATTATATTCATTTCATTTAATTCAGCAATTCAATACCCTAAGGATCTATTGAAAATAACATATCTACCCCAATTCAATTGTGCATTACCTCATCAAGGTAATGCAAATACATTGAACTATTTTGTTGTTGTGCAATACCCTCATCCTTCAATTAATCTATTTCATTTCATCTACTTCAACATGTAATACCTTGAGGACAAATTGGAAATAACATATCAACGTCAATTCACTTGTGCATTGCACTACAAATGCATTGGATTATTTTAGTGTTGTGCAATACATTCATCCTAAGGTTAAATTTATTTCATTTCATCTTATTCAACAATACAATACCCTAAAGACAAATTGAAAATATTATGTCCAACCTAATTCCCATATGCATTACTATTGTCAAGGTAATGCAAATGAACCGAATTATTTTATTTTTGTGCAATACATTCATCTTGAGGTTAATATATTTCATCTCATATAATTCAACAATGCCTTACATTCATCAAAGTAATTAAAATGCACTAGATAATTCTATTGTTGTGCAATACATTCATCCCAAGGTTAATCTATTTCATCTCATTTAATTCAAATGCATTGAATCATTTTATTGTTGTGTAATACATTCATCGAGAGGTTAATCTATTTCATCTCATCTAATTCAACAATGCATTACCCTCATCAAGGTAACACAAGTGCATTGGATCATTTTGTTATTTTGTAATGCCCCTATGCCTAGTTGTGACAATTTTATCTCATCTATTGCATAAGTGCAATACCTTGTGGATATATTGGAAATACCTTATCCAACCCAATTCACTTATGTGTTACCCCCATTAAGGTAATATAAATGCATTGGATTAGTCTACTATTTTGCAATATTGTCAAAATTATTTTATTTTATTTTATTTTATTCCATCTAACTCATTCAATACCCATGGAAATTACTTGGGACTTTGACATTGATGCATTATCTATATCTAGTGATGTTAACCCGTCATTTTGCATGTGAATGTTGTAAATAAATTATAAATCTTCTTTTATAATTCACTTCAATTTAATCAAGACGAATGTTTCACCTACCACATTAAAAGAAGTTTAATCAATTGGTAGTCACAAATATGTGGAACATGGTATATTATTTTTGTGGTCCTTTCCTTTAAATCTAAACCACTCCCCTACTTTCAAATCCTCTTGCTATGATAATTTGCATGTTCAACATAGTTTTAAGCTAATCTTTCATCCAACAAATTAAATTGCCCAATTCGTCGTTTGTTAAATTAAAGATCATGTTGAGTTGCATTGATTCATTACCATGTGTGATACAAACGTTTCAAATCTCTGATGCAACAATTTGAAAACATGTTGTTGCATGGTCACAAAGTTGGACACTAGTCGACTCCTTGCACTCATGGGAAATTTCCATCATTGTCTGCCATAACCAGAATAGTGTTCATTCCATGGGGGTAGATTACCCTTCAGCTTCAACTTCATTATAAGAAAAAGGGCCATTGTTATCCACCACTAAGAGACCACCAATGTCTATTACATTGGCCCCTTCAACCATGTTTTCACTGTAACCCTAATCTTATAAAGACCCATCATCAACTTACAAATGTGTCAAGTTCGCAAATATTGCCTTGAACCCACTATGGTCAATCCCATACCATGTGCCATAATGTTAAGGGAGTAGATAGATTACATAGTTTTTGGGCTTACAAGACATTACAAATAGGAATAAACCATTAGACACTTGAAGGAGTGGTTTTGGAGGAATTAAATCCACATCTACCATTTGGCAACCATCTTTTAGGAATTTTTTTTTTTTTAATAGGAACAAGAGGGTTTTGTGCATTTTTCATTGTTTGCACTATAGATGAGGGTGTTCAAAATAATGGTTTAGTTTCAATTCAAATTTGGAAGGGGTGTGTTAGAAAATACCATAAGTTTAAATAGTTAAAGCCATGAGGATTACAACGTGATCTACAAATTTTGAAGAATAAAGGATTATGAAACAAGATGAATCGGATGGTGATTCGGAGATTATAATGGCAATCGGATTTGGAGGCAAATCGTCCAAGGTCTTGAAGGAAAAAAGAAGATAATCATGAAAATGGAAGGGAGTATGCAAGTATTACACAAACCCCATATCAAAATATGATGTTGGATAGGCGAATTTTGAGAACATAAGAAAAACTTATAAGACAAATCTTGTTTCTACCACAAGAGGTGGTAAGGTGTGAAATATGGACTAATGGTCTTCAGAAGGCACAATTATAGATGATGATCTCCATGGAAAGAAATGCATTTGAATATTCACCCAAATGAGTGGGTGCGGTATACTTTTCACTTGTAATCTATGGTTTGAAGTCACAGAAATCAAGACGGAACAAGGACTTCTATGGTACTTGATCAACCACAAGAAATCTTAAGTCCAGAATCGATGATTAGCCAAAAAAAAGGATATTATGGGAAGTACACAATCTAGGTTTGTGTATTGATTTACATTTCCAAATAATTGTGAACCAATGGAAGATTGGGAGGTGGAAGAAAACACCAATATCAATGCAATTGAGGAGATTAAAGAAAACTACTTAAGACCATCTAAATATGTAGAGGCACAAGTACATGTGCATTTTGCCAAATTATAATTATGCATTTTGTGAGGAAGAAAGACATGCAATCATGGATTGTCCTTTTGTGCCTTTTCACATCAAAATAAACATTGCTCGACATGTGGGGCTATAGAATGTGGTAGTAGCATTAATGGATCAACCACAATAACAATAATTAGGAATTCCTATACTATAGAACATATTGAAAGGCATGGAATTGGGAGGCCAATTAGGACCACATAATAAACATATTAATCCATCCATTCAGGCAAGAATAGATTACCAAAAGTTTATTCACATCCTCATTTTGCACCACAAAGGATACCAATGGGTAACCAAAGAATGGGGAATTTGTCAAACTCAAGTCACTTCAACTTCACCATCAATGTCAAAAGTGGTAATTGCTAAAATTTGGAAATAACTTGTTGAAATAATGGTTATTCAACAACTTCATTTTATAATACCAACCATAGGAATGGAAATTGTTGTTACATCCACCACAAATTTTGTCAACAATGGAATACTAATTGGATCACATTTAACTTGGGTCATGGATCGGGAGGGGTGTCAATGAGAAGGAATTTGAGTAGAAGCTTAAGAGTACCAATAGCAACTACTGGAATTGTTGGAACACCACAAATGGTGTTTATTAATCCAATGATGACTACTCATGTGAACAAGATTGCAAATCAACCATCGATGATATTAATGGTTGTTGGAAAGTACATAAATATGTACAAATGTTGGAAATCTAGGAAGAGGATATTGAGAACATCTATTGTAACTACAGGAATCCCCAATAACAAAAATGGTCATTCTTTGAGGCCAAATGGGGTAGCTTTTAAGTACCTTGACTTTAAAAAATGTTAATTTAGATGTTCATGTCAAAATGTTCCATTTTGCAATGAAAGCAAATGCAAAAACTCTAAAAAGTATATCATCAATGCGTTTAGTTATATGCCAAAAGATACAACATCAAATTGGTGCCACGATTACATGTTAAAGTTTCTTGACTATATTTTTTCAAAGCTCACACAAGCATTTTGCACACATCATCAGAAGACTTGAAATGACAAGCAAATATACATGGAACTCAAAAATATGAAACATGAGGAGACTAAGAAGGTGGAGGTTTACTATGAGAGGATCTAGAAGTTAGCTCATGGTTTACAAATACCAACCACAAATTTTTTTCTAATTATTGTGTTTAAGGAAAGCTTGTAATCATACTTTAGAATTATGACTATAGGGATGAAGTGGTTAACACTACAAGAGCATAAGAGGCAACAATGTTGTGTGAATAAGTAATGACTATTGCAGAAGGGAAGAACGCATTTTCAATACCACATAATACTAAACAAGTAGCACCACCAAAAACACAAAGTAATACAAGGAAGAATGACAAGTATTGCACAAATTGTGGAATGAATAATCACAATGTGGAGACATGTAAAAAGAAAAAAAAGGAGACCACAGTGACAACCATAGAGGTAGCACAACTGAGTCAAAAACCACATAAGACATCTTCATATGCATGCCACATTTGTGGTTTGAATGGACATAAAATGACAAATTGTCCGAAATTTACTAAGATGCAAAGATGTTTCATGGGAAATATGTGACAATTGCAAAAGTTCAACTTGTTACTGAGATAAAAATAGTCACTACATATGTGAATTTGGTGGATGTTATTGTTACAACAAGAAGTAAGGCAACTGAAGAACATGTGTTCAAGGATAAAGAACCAAAGAAAGCAAAAAATGTTTCAAACTGGGAAAATGAAAAATGATTGAAAAAATCAATGGTGGAGATAATTCAACAAATTCAGAAAACACAAACCCAAACAAAAGGGCCATCCACATCCATGGAGGGATGGAACACAACATGGTTAGGTATGCCAAATGTTATTTTTGTAAAGACACAAAAATATCAGGAGGTAGTGATTTCACAAGAAAATTTGATTATAATAAAAGAGATTTTTCAAGATATTAGTCAACAAATGTTGGAAACAAGTTATACTTTAAAATTTGGATGGTTACTTAAAATAGCTCATGAGTTTAAAAAGTATCTTTGGTAGAAGCTAAAACCAAAAAAAAAAACTCAAAATTTGAAGAGAGTAACCATGTAAAAACAAGTTAGTTCTTCAGTACTAAAGGTAGAGATAGCTACTATAACAATAAATAATCATATGGCAATTATCCAAGTACAAATTGGGAAGACTGCAATAAAAGATATGTTGTTGGATGGAGCTTATAGAGTTAATATCATCACAAAATAATTGAGATTGAGGTTGGGGCTTCCAAAGCCTAAACATGCACCATATAATCTGAGGATGATAGATCAAACAACCACAAAACCAATGGGTTTGATTAAAAATATGAAGATTTATGTTCACGACATTCTTTACATAACTACGTTTATTGTACTTCAAAACAATGTGGTAGATTCCAAATATTCCATGTTATTGATAAGACCATGGTTGAGGTATGCTAAGGTGGCACATGATTGGGGGAGTAACATTGTTACCATTTTGGAATGGGATAATCAAAACAATTATTGTCACCAAAAGTCTGGGAGGTGATGTAAGAAGACAATAAGTGTTATTGTGCTACAATTATCAAAATGGTATCATAAATGAAAAAGAAGATATCATGTTTCCTACAAAACTAGAATTGTTCTCAATAAAAACAATCAATTTACTTGATATAATTTGGTCTATAAAAACCACAAATGTGGAGATCATGGATATTAGTGACAAGACTAGTAATTTAGAGTTAAAATTAGGGTACATATCACATAATAGAAAACAATTGGCAACATATATGAACAAGAAGTAGCTTTGGAGGATAAGGTGTATCCTAAAACGTAGTCATCAACTAGAGAGTGTTGCAGTGGATGAAATCCAACAAAAGTAAAAGCACATGAATTATAAATATTTGGATGGACGTTAATTGAGGACCAACAATTAATGAAACTCAACTTGGGAACTAATTTAGAATCACAAATAGTGAAGATTAATGCACAATTGGAGATAATTAGAATGTTGGAAGTGGAGCAATTGTTGAAGGAATTCAAAGATGTTTTTGCATGGACATACAAAGATCTGAAAAGGATTCCACCAAAATTGGCACAACACAAAATTGAACTGGATACGACTATACGACCGACACATCGAACTAAGTACAAATTGAATCCAAACTATGCTACAATAATTAAACAAGATATTGATAAATTGTTAGTAGTTGGATTCATCCAATCCATTGAAGAGGCTACATGGTTGTCACTCATAATGGTAGTACCCCAAAAAAATGGAAAACTTAAAACTCAAAAAACTAAATGTAACCACAAAGAAGGATCCATACCCATTACCTTTTATAGATGAAGTTTTGAACACAATAGTAGGGTATGAAGCATATTCCTTTTTAGAGGGTATTCTAGATACGATCAAATTTTTATAGCTCTGGAAGATAAATACAAGACTACATTTGTTACAAACTAAGAAGCTTTCATATGGAAAGTGATGCCATTTACAGTTTTGAATGGAGCTCCAACATATCAAATAGTTGTTACTAAAGCATTCAAAGAATATTTGGACAATTTTATAAAGATATTTTTGGATGACTTTATACTATATTGTGACATGGATAGTCATTTGCAAAAGCTCTGATTATGCTTTCAAAAGTGCAAAAAAATGGCATTAGTTTGAATCGAAACAAATGTACATTCATGGTATTTTCAAGAATGATATTGAGTTTTATTGTTTCCAAAGAAGGGAAACTACCAAATCCAAAAATATATATAAGCAATAGTAAACATGCCACCACCCAAAAATCCATAGCAAATTCAAGTATTCAATGGTATGGTGTAATTTTACAAATGTTTCATCAAAAAAATTTCTGCTATTATGGCACCTATTACTAAATTGACCAAAAAAATAGAGACTTTTCTCTAGACAAAGGAGTGTCAAAAGGCTTGGGAGTTGATCAAACAAAAGTATATTGAAACATTAATATTGATATCACCAAACTGGCAAGTGGAGTTTCATGTTCATACAAATGAATCATTATTAACTATAGGAGCTATGTTATTTCAAAATTTGATAGGGAAGAGTGATCAACCGTTGGTGTATGCTTATAGACTTCTTAATATAATAGAATAAAATTATAACACTACAAAACAAGAGGCTTTAGCAATGGTTTTTGCTTTGCACAAGTTCATATATTATCTGCTAGGTAATAAATTTATTTTCTATGGAGACCATATGGCATTGGTATATCTAGTTAACAAACCACAGGTTTCAGGGAGAGTAGCTAGGTGACTCTTATTGTTCTTAGACATGACTTCACAATAGTGTATAAGCCAAATAAAACTCATGTAGTTGTAGATATTTTGTCAAGACTACCAAACACTACAAAACCCACAAGAGTGCCAAATCAATCCATAGATGCAAGTTTGTTTTACACAAAGCTTAAATGGCTAAATGATGTAAAAGATTTTATGAGGGGAAAATTAAAACAACGTTATTTGTACAATAGAAACATAAATTGATTAGGAGAAGAAAGCCTTTCACATTTAAAAATGGTGAATTGTACAAAATGGGCCAAGACAATAAACTACGAAGATGTTTGACAACTACAGAAGCATAGATGGTGATGAAAGAATTGCACAAAGGACCATCAGGAGGTCATTCTGTAACTAAAATCACACAAAGGAAGATATTGGATGTGAGATATTAGTGGCTAACAATGTACAAAAAGGTGAATGATTATTATAAATCTTATGCATGCTAAATATAGGAGGATTAGCAATTCAAAGCCTTTTACAAAGTTTGTCGTGAGCCCAAAGCTAAAGTTGCGACCCTAGCTTTGGGCTCACGACCAAGGCAAGGGCTTACAAAGGTGTGGGCCAATAGTGAAGCCTGAGAGTCACATTTCATGCTCCCATGAGTGTAGGAAAATGTGAGGGAATGAACCCACACACTCCCAAGTGGGCTCCCACTTTGGGAGTTGGAGTCATGATGGACTTTTGAATCTTCATAGGGCGATTGCAAGGGTCAAAACTCATTGGATTGAAAGGTTCCTTATACCATTAAAAAATCTTAGAATTTAGATGTTTAAAATGGGCTCACATGACCCATTTGAGTACTTAAAACATAAGTTATGACCAAAAAAAGAAACCAAATTGCCAATTTGACTCCTAATCACTAAAAGTCATGAATTGCCTTGATTTCCTAACATGTAGGTAACTTACCACATGCCAGTGGAAAACTCTTGATGAGGGTTACAACCTTTCTTCAGACCGCATCTCAATCGAAGGTTTGCACACAAAATTATGGGACTCCAAAGTCATGGGAATCCCAATTTTGAAAATTTCGAGACTCCCAACTTGGGAGTTCCAGGACAAACTGACATTCGGGTGTAAGCCTTGTGGC
>Ga0209208_10010816_pt1 | contig 11755 bp, 9 predicted proteins | sample S1TSphfallax_3_FD_187694 | JGI IMG/M metagenome (GOLD analysis project Ga0209208, IMG submission 187694) | Host-associated microbial communities from peat moss isolated from Minnesota, USA - S1T2_Fd - Sphagnum fallax MG (SPAdes) (version 2) | ecosystem: Host-associated > Plants > Peat moss >...
TGGGCGTTGACGCGGTCGAAGTTACCCGCGCCGGCAACGTGCAGCCGCAAGGTGATCGGATCGCCAGCCACGGTTTGGCTGTCGGAGACATCGCTCGACACCGTGAAATGGCCTACTGCGCCCGTGAAATCCGCCGGCCGGCCGGCGGTGGGCAACGCCAGCACGGTAAACGCGGCTGGTGCACTCGCCACGGTGATTTCCTTTTCCGTCTCGGTGCCGAAGAAATTGCGCAACGTCGGATCGTCGAGCAGATCATCGAGACCGGAGCCGGCGAAGAATGAGTCTTGCGGGGCTGCGTGCCGGATCTTCACGGTCAATGGGGTCTCCATGGTCAGCGACAACTTGCCGGGTTTCACCGCCTCGAGCGCGCTATGCCAGGTGAATACGGTGTACGGCCGGCCGTTCAACACCTCCGCGGTGCGCTCCGGGTTGGCCGCCAACGGCTCGAGCGTGAAGGCGTCGCCATTCAACGTGGGCGCGCCGTTGAGCGAGGAAACCATGCCGTCGCGAGTACCCACCTCGATGTCGACGGGGATACGTTCGCCGACGTACAGCTCATGAGTGGGCAGGCGCAGCCGAACGAAGGCGCTACCATCCGCGGTCGCATGCGCCTCGCCCGAGCCGCCCACGGCCGATGAACTGGAATTGCCCGTGGCGTTGGCGGAACCGCTGCGGTTGCCGGCGCCGTTTGCAGTCACCGTGAGTTCGAGCGCCGTGCCGCCTTGCTGCGGCACCGGAATTTTGAAGACGCCCGCGTGCTGCGGAATCACTTGGTAGGTCACCGAACTGGTGGACCGGGTGACGCCATTGATGGCTTCGATGCGCTGCGACTGGCTGACGGCCAGGAATTCGAGCCCGGCGACCATCGGCGGCGTGATCGCTGCAGCGCCGTCGCCGGACTCGGCGATGGTCAGCTGGGCGGTGTCGCCCAACCCAATGGTCGAGGGTTCGATGCGTTGCGTGACCGACGGGGTCGCGGCGTGGGCGGCGCCTGCGAGCAAGGCGGCGGCCACGGACACGATGAAGGCTGCGCGACTCTTGAATGTGGGAAAGAGCATGGTGATCACCAATCCTTCTGAGGTTCATCGGGCGACGCGATGTTCGGCGAGTTCGTGGCGTCCGCCGCGATCGGCGGCAGCTGCTTTGCGTCCTTGACGGAGTCGAGCAGTTCGCGCGCCTCCTCGCGGCTCATGCCGCCGGGCGTGCGTTGGTCGTCATTGTTTTGCGCGACCTGCGCGCCGGGCGAGCCTGGGCTCGCGCCCGCGCCGACCGGAGTTTGGCCGCCGGGTTCGCGGTGAGCCTGGGAAGGTTGCGCGCCACCCGGCGATGGCGGGTTGTTCGCCGCCTGTTGCGGCGCCTGCGAGCCCTTGCCTTGGGGTGAGGCGTTTGCCTGGGAGGGGCCCTGGGGCTGGCCGGGCTGGGACTGACCGGGCCGCGACTGACCCTGCTTGTTGGACTGATCGGGCTTGTTCGGCTGATCGGGCTTGTTGGCCTGATTTTTGGCGCTTTGCGTAGCCTTGGATTGGTCCTGTTTGGATTGCTGTTGTTGCTGTTGCTGTTGCTGTTGCTGTTGCTGCTGCTTTTTAAGTTTGCGCTTCACCAGGTCGCGATTGAACTTGTCGTCGGCGTCGTCGGGCCGCAGTTCGAGGGCTGCATCGTAGGCTTTGAGCGATTGGGTCCACGTGGCGATGGTCTGCTGCGCGTCGCTTTGCCGGGTCTTTTCGCCTTCGCGATACAGGGTGTTGCCGAGATTGTAGTAGGCGTCTTCCTGGTCGGCGAGGCGCTTGGCGGTGCCGGACTGGGCGGCATCGACCGACGCTTGAAAGGCGTGAGCGGCCGTCTCGTAGGAGCCTGCCTTATAGGCCGCGGCGCCGGCGTCGAACTCGAGCAGCGGCTGCTGTGGCGTGTGTGCGGCCGCGGCCGCGTAGTCTTTCGCCGCCGTGGCGTAGTCGCCGTGCGCATAGGCGGCCGCCGCGGCAGCTGCCGAGGGCGAAGCTGCTTGGGCGGAGGGCGCGTGCAGCATGGCGGCGATCGCGAGCAGTGCGGCCCCGGTTGCAACTGCCAGGGTTGGCGCGGCAACGCGTCCCACGCCGAACGCTGCGGACGTTCCCGCGGGTACGCCGTGCGCGGCGGCGGTTCGGCGGGTCGCCGCTTGGCGCGCAGCGACGGCTCGGGGATTGCGACGGGTGCCCACGACGAGGCTCGCGAGTAGCAAGACGATCGCGGCACCCAAGGGCCACTGGAAGCGCTGCGTGTAAATTTTCTGCGCGCGCGCGGCAATGGCATGCTTGGCGAGCGGCGCGATCGCCGCCTCATAAATGGTGTCGAGACCGCGATTGTCCGCGCCCAGGGGCGCGTAGATGCCGCCGGTGGCGGCCGCCAATGCCTTGAGAGCGGTTTCGTCCAGACGCGATTTCACCAACTGGCCGGCGCTGTCCTTCAAGAAGCCGCCGCCTTGTTCCTGCGGCAGGGGAATGAGATCGCCATTGGCAGAGCCCACCCCGACGGTGTAGATCTTGAGGTCGTCCTGGGCGAAAGCCGCCTTGGCGGCGGCGAGCGAATCACCTTCCAGATCCTCGCCATCGGTCACCAGGATCAGGATCTTGTCGCTGCCCGGACGGGCGTGCAGCGCCTGCTGTGCGGCGTGGATCGCGCTGGTGATGTTGGTGCCACCGCGCGGCACGATGCCGACGTCGAGTGCCGCGAGCGATTCGCGAAACGCGCCGTAGTCGACGGTGAGCGGGGTTTGTATGAAGGCGTTGCCGGCAAATGCCACCAAGCCGACGGCGTCACCGTTCAGGCGATCGACGAAGCCATCGATGGCCAGCTTGGCGCGTTCCAGCCGGCTGGGCTTCACGTCGGGCGTCGACATGCTGCGCGAGGTGTCGACGGCGAACAGGATGTCGTTGCCGCGCTGGGTGAACGTCTCCCAGCGGAAGCCCGCCTGCGGCTGGGCGAGCGCCGCGAAGGCGAGCAGCACGGCTGCGGCGAACAAGGCGCGCTTGAGCGTGCGGCGGCGCGCGGACAGCGACAGCGTCAGACCGGTGCGCAAATGCGGCGCGACGAATTGCTCGAGCGCTTGGCGTTGCCTCTGGTCATGCCGGCGCCAGGACCAAAGCATGCCCAGCACAACGGCGAGTCCGAGCAAGGCCCAAGCAGGATGGGCGAAATTCAAGGCGGTCTCGTTCAAGGCAGTCTCCGAAAGCGGTGGGTGTCGAGTCCGAAGCCGAGCCCCAGGAGCGCGATGCCGGGCAGGACGGCCCAGGCGAACAGCTCCTGCTGGTGATCGGCCACTTGCGCCACTTGCGTGGTTCTCTCGAGCCGGTTGATTTGCTCGTATATATGCTCGAGGGATTGGGTGTCGGTGGCCCGATAGAAGGCGCCGCCGGTGAGTGCGGCCACCTGTTCGAGGGTTTTCTCGTCGACGTCGACCTTGGCCATGACCAGGCGGGTGTTGCCGAACTCGTCGGTGACCGGTATCGGTGCCTCGCCGCGCACGCCGACGGCCACCGTGTAGATCTTCACGCCCAAGGCTTTGGCCGCTTCGGCCGCCGCCATGGGCGACACCTTGCCAGCATTGCTCATCCCGTCGGTGAGCAGGATCACCACCTTGGATGATGCATGACTTGCGCGCAGGCGGTTGACGCTGGCCGCGATTGCCGAGCCGATCGCCGTGCCGTCGTCGGCACCGCCGACGGTGACGCGATCCAGATTCTGCCGCAGCCAGTCATGGTCCAACGTCGGCGGGCTGACGAGGTACGGAGCACCGGCAAAGGACACGATGCCGATGCGATCGTTGGGTCGTTCATCGATGAACTTCGTGACCACGGATTTCACCACGTCGATTCGATTCACGCGCTCGCCGCCTTGTTTGAAATCGAGCGCCTTCATGGACCCCGAGACGTCGAGAGCGAGCACGATGTCGATGCCGCTGGCGGTCATCGGGGTTTGACCCAGGGCGCGCTGCGGCCGCGCGAGGCCGACGATCAGAAAGGCGGAGGCGAGCAGCGGCAACAGCCATAGCCAGCGGCCGATGCGGCTTCGCGTGCTGCGCGCGACGCTGCGTGCCACTTGGATGTTGGAGTATTGAACGGCGGCCACGCGTCCTTCGCGGCCGCGCAGGATCGCGACCACCGGCAACAGCGCCAGCAGCCAGAGCCACTCAGGTTGAAGGAAATGCAGCATAAGAGTTTCTCGCGGGTGATGCGGGGGACGGACTCGTCGACGTTTCCTGGGACGTTTGCAGGGGCGAGTCGGCCGGGGTCGGCGCCGACTCGGTCACGAAGCGCATCGCGCCCGCGCTCAAGGTCTGCATGTCTGCCGCTGACAGATTCCAGCCGCCGAACTTGGCGAGATCGCAGGTCTCGAGAAATGCCGCCAGGGTGCCGCGGTGTGCGGCCAGCACGCGGTGCGCGGCATCGGGCAGCGCCGGCTCGACCAGGTCGTGCAGGAACTCGTCGGTGGTGCGGTGCGCGGCACGCACCGCAAATTGCTGCTCGATGTAGTCGCGCACGATACCTGAGACTTCGATCGAGAATGCCCGGCCGTTCTGCGCATCGATCAGCACCTGGGCGGCGGCCAGGCGCGCGAGCGCGGCCTCGGCCGGCGTTTGCGCCAGGCGCCCACGACGGCGGCTCCACAGCCAAGAACCATAGGCCGCGGCGCCGGTGAGCAGCCCCAAGACCACGATGACGGGTACGGTCCAGCTGCCATCCAAAGGCTTCGGGCCGCGGATGTCGCGGATTTCATCGGCACCCGCTTGCGGGGCGGGCGCCTGCGCCTCGGCCGCGAGAGCCGCCAGCATCAGGGCGAGGGCGGCAAGCATTCGTGAGCGATTCATGCGCGAGCCCTCCCACGGGATTTGAAGAAGCGTTGCAGGGCGGGCAGGTACGGAGCGTCGGTGGTCAGCTGTAGGGCATCGAGGCCTTCGCGCCGCAGGTCGCCGAGCAGGGCTTCCGTGTGCGCCGCCGCCGCCTCGCTGAAACGTTGCCGCACCTTGGGGTCGGCGGTATCCAGCTCGACCAATTCGCCGGTTTCCGCATCCTCCAACGACACGAGGCCCACATCGGGCAGCTCGCGCTCGCGCGCATCCTCGATGTGCACGGCGATCAGATCATGGCGGCGATTGGTCTGGCGCAGGGCGCGGCGCAGCGCCGGCCGTGTCTTGGCGGCGTCCTCATTGGATTGAAAGTCGGAAATCAAAAATACGATGGCCCGGCGGTGCAGCAGATGGCCGGCGACGTCGAGCGCTTTGAGCACGTCCGTGCCCCGACCTTGCGCCTCATGGAACAAGATCTCGCGCACCACCCGCAGCACGTGGCGGCGGCCTTTCTTCGGCTCGATGTATTGCTCGATGCGATCGGAGAAGAGCAACAGACCGACGCGGTCGCCGTTACGGATCGCGGACAGGGCGAGCAGGCTCGCCACCTCGGCGGCGAGTTCGCGCTTGCTCTGCGTGCCACCGCCGAAATTGCCGGACTCGCTGATGTCGATGACCAGCAGCAGGGTCAACTCCCGCTCCTCGGTGTATTTTTTCACGAAGGGATGGCCGGTGCGCGCGGTCACGTTCCAGTCGATGGTGCGTACCTCGTCGCCCGGGACGTATTCGCGCACGGCGTCGAAGTCCATGCCGCGGCCCTTGAATACGGAGTGATACTCGCCGAGCAGGCTGTCGTTCATCAGTCGCCGGGTGCGGATGTCCAACCGGCGCACCCGGTTCAGCAGCGTCTTGGTCTGTGTGGCGTCCATAATCTAGGGCACCGGCAAGGTGTCGAGGATTTTGCGAATGATGTCCTCAGCGGTGACGTTTTCCGCTTCGGCTTCATAGCTCACCGTCACGCGATGCCGCAGTACGTCGAGGGCGATGGCTTTGACATCCTGCGGAGTCACGAAATGCCGTCCGCTCAAGAACGCGGTCGCACGGGCCGCCAGGCACAGGTTGATGGTGGCGCGGGGTGAAGCGCCGGTCTGAATGAAGCCGGTGAGTCCCAGCGACGTGGCGAGCGGCGGCCGGGTGGCGAGGACCAGATCGACGATGTAGTCGCGAATCTTGTCATCGACGTGCACCGCGTTGACGACCTGGCGAGCGGCGAGGATCTGTTCCGCGGTCACCACGCGGCGCACGGCAACCCGCGGTTCGGTGGTCGCCATCGCATCCAGGATCGTGCGCTCCTCGATACGGCTCGGATAGCCCACGATCACCTTCATCATGAAGCGGTCGATCTGCGCTTCGGGCAGCGGGTAGGTGCCCTCCTGCTCCAAGGGATTCTGAGTGGCGAGCACCAGGAAGGGATTCGGCAAGGCATACGTTTCCTCGCCGATGGTCACCTGGTGTTCCTGCATGGCTTCGAGCAAGGCGCTCTGCACCTTGGCCGGCGCGCGATTGATTTCATCGGCGAGGATCAGGTTCGAGAAGATCGGGCCATGCTTGGTGCGGAATTTACCGTCCTGGGGACTGTAGATCATCGTGCCGACGATGTCGGCCGGGAGCATGTCTGGAGTGAATTGCAGCCGCTTGAAGTTCAGCGCGATGCAACTCGCGAGCGTCTTCAAGGAGAGGGTCTTGGCCAGTCCGGGGACGCCTTCCAAGAGCACGTGACCATTGGTGAGGAGTGCGACGAGGAGCCGATCGACCAGCTTGGTTTGGCCGACGATGACGCGACCCATTTCCTGCTGCAGCGGTTTGACCCAGCTCGACTGCTCTTGCACCACCTCGCGCAGCGCCTGGTAGCCGGGATTGTCGGCCGGCGGCAGAGGCAGCGTCAGCGTGTCGTCATCGGTGTCGTCGACCTTCGGCCGGAAGCGGGCGTTGCTGAGGCGCTTCGCATCAGCGGTGGATTGTGCGGTGTTCATGGATCGGGACCTCGGGTTGCGTTTTGTTGCCGAGACTCAGTAAACGGCAGTCAGATGGCTCGTGCCTTGCTGCAGAATTACAAAAGTGAAAGGTGGCGCCGGCGGACTGCGGTGGCTCGAATCACACGAAGTTCATTGACTCGGCAGTCAGCGTCGGCATAGATTCGCGGGAAAGTACACGAACCTTAGGATGATTTAACCAAGATGGCCATCGCGTTATTGGCGGCGACACTCCTGCTAAGTTCGATGGCAATCGGGCAGAACCTCATTTCGAACGGCAGCTTCGAGACGGTGGTTCCGCCGCTACCAGCGAACAGTTATTGCGGGACCCCGACTTGCACGGCATCCGATTGGTCCGGCAGTTACCAGATTGGCAATGGTGCAGCGTCTCCATGGGACATTCCGCAGCCCGATCCGAATGGCAGCAACGCGCTGATTCTTCAAAAGCAAGCATCGGCCGGCCAATCGATTACGCTGCCCTTTGCTGGTACGTATGAATTGAGTTTCTACATCGCCAATCGGAGCTTTAGTGGCTACAGCGGTCCGCAGACGGTCACTGTCTCGCTCGACGGTGTGCTCATCAAGGGCGGAACGTTTGACGACTTGCCTTACACGTGGACGCAGGAATCCCTGTCGTTGAGTGCATCTGCCGGGGCTCACTCATTGACATTTACCGGTCTTGGCGACGATGGAGGGGACGTTACTGCATTTGTCGATGAAGTCTCCTTGACGAGGATCGACATCCCCACCACCACTACGCTCAAGGTTGTACCCGCAACGGCTCCGCAGGGTACGCCCATTTCGCTGACGGCGTTGGTGGCGGCCGCGAGCGGGACCACGACGCCCGCCGGTACGGTGACTTTCGGGTCAGGCAGCAAAACACTCGGCAAGGTCACACTCAACGCCACGGGTCAGGCAACCTTGACGACCAGCGCCCTGCCGGTCGGAATCGATCCGCTCGTCGCCGTATACTCAGGTAGTTCCACGTTCGACTCATCGACTTCGGCCACGGTCAACGTAACCATCGGCGCGGGGCCGGTCTTAAGTGTCACGCCAAGCAGCGTCGCTTTCCCTGCTACGCTCGTCGGGACGTTCAGTGAAGATCAACTGGTCACCCTGACGAATACGGGTTCGAGTCCCGTGTCGATCAAGTCGATCGCGGTCACGGGCGCTCAAGCCGGCTCGTTCATCGACATCAGTGGTTGTGGTACGTCCCTCGCGGCCGGCAAGTCCTGCACGATTTATGTCGGATTCGCGCCCAAGAACTCTGGCAGCGCCACGGCGACGCTCAGCGTCGCGGACAATGCCCCGCAGTCTCCGCAGACGGTTACCTTGACCGGCTCAGGGGTGGCGGCGCATGCACTCACCATAGCGCCGGCCTCGTTGGCGTTTCCTGCGACGGCGGTTGGCGGGGCGTCAACCGGGCAATCGGTCACTCTGACGAATTCCGGAACGGCGGCAGTGTCGATTGCCTCCATTGTGCTGAACGGTGTCGATCCGCATGACTTCGTGACACTGAACAATTGTGGCGCGGTTTTGGGCGGCGGCGCGAGCTGTACGGTATTCGTGGCGTTCACGCCTACGGCGACTGGATCGCGCACGGCGACGGTGAGTGTGGCGGATGATGCCAGCGGGTCGCCACAGTTGGTCGCGTTGCGCGGCACGGGGAATTAGTGCCCCCTGAACCTTTGCGCGAGGCCGCGGCGCGCACGCTCCGCTGGGTAGCGAAGCCCCTGCAATGGGCGGTTCTGCTGCTGGCGTCGCTGGTGCTCATCGTGCCGCTGCAGGCCATGCGCCTGCCGGCCGCGTTGCTGCTGGGGGCGATGGCGGCGGGCATTCTGGTGGCGGTTTTCGAAGGCCGGTTGGCCGTACCGCACTGGCCGTTCGCTATCGCGCAGGGGCTGATCGGCTGTCTGGTGGCGCGCAGCATTGGTCCGACCATTCTGACGACCATGGTCCGGCAATGGCCGTTGTTCCTCGCCGGCGTGTGCGCGGTGCTGGCGATCAGCACGACGCTGGGCGCGCTGCTGGCGCGCTTCAAGGTATTGCCGGGGACGACGGCGGTGTGGGGTTCGGCACCCGGCGCGGCCACCGTCATGGTGCTGATGTCGGAAGGCTTCGGCGGCGATCCGCGGCTGGTGGCCTATATGCAGTTCCTGCGCGTGATGCTGGTGGCGCTTGCCGCGTCGATCGTAGCGCGACTATGGATTGCGCCCGGCGCCACCGCGGCGCTGCCGGCGATGCATTGGTTCCCGCCACTCCCCGCCGGGCCGTGGCTCGAGACGATGGCGGTGGCGGTCATCGGCGCGATCGCCGGTGACCGATTGCGTATTCCTGCCGGCGCGCTGTTGGTGCCGATGGTCGCGGCCATCGTGCTCGCCGACACCCATCACTTGGGCGTGACGCTGCCGCCGTGGCTGATGGCCTTCGCGTACGTGCTCATCGGCTGGTCGATCGGACTGCGCTTCACCCGTGAGATCGTGATCTATGCGGCGCGGGCGCTGCCGACGATCGCGGCTTCGACCCTGACGCTGATCGCGCTGTGCGGCGGACTCGCGTGGGTGCTGCACGCAACCGTCGGCACCGACCCCCTCACGGCGTACCTCGCCACCAGCCCGGGCGGCGCGGATTCGGTGGCGATCATTGCCGCCTCGTCGCCGGTGGACGTGCCGTTCGTGATGGCGATGCAGATGGCGCGTTTCGTGCTCGTGCTGCTGTTGGGGCCGAGCCTGGCAAAAACCGTGGCGCGCTGGACGTGAGCGCGCCGTCCGACAAGCTGCGTCTGTTCGTCGCCTCGCCGCTGCCCGAGGAGGTCAATCGCGATCTCTGTGCCCACTTTGCGGCGACCATTGTGCCGGGGGCCGATCCGGTGGCGGCGATGCACGCGTCCGGCATCGAGTATGAGGCGCTGTTGGTTGGCGTCGACTGTCCCTTGGACGCGGCCGTGATTGGCGGGCTGCCGCCCAGCATTCGTGCCATTGCGACCTTTTCGGTGGGCTTGGATCGCATCGATCTTAAGGCCGCGGCGGCGCGGGGTATCGCGGTGTTCAACACGCCGGACGTGCTCGACGATGCGGTTGCGGAGGTCGCGATGTTGCTGCTGCTCGGTGCCGCGCGGCGCGCGACGGAGAGCATCGACTTGATCCGCAGCCGGCGGTGGAGCGGATGGACGGCAACCCAGCTGAACGGCGTGCAGTTGACCGGTAAGACGCTCGGGATTTTCGGCATGGGCAGGATCGGCCGCAAGATTGCTGGCCTGGCGCGTGCGTTCGGCATGACTATCGCGTACTCGAACCGCCGGCCGCTGGAGCCGGCCCTGGCCGCGGGCGCGCGCTACTTCGGGCGATTGAACGACATGGTAGGCGAGGTGGACTGCGTGGTGCTGGCGGCACCCTCGAGCACCGAGACGCGGGGGATCGTTGATGCCGGCCTGCTGGCCGCCGCCAAACCAGGTTTGATCGTGGTCAACATCGGGCGCGGCGATTTGATCCGGGACGAGGATCTGATCGATGCGCTCGAGTCGGGGCAGGTGCGGGCGGCCGGCCTCGATGTGTTTGCGGGCGAGCCGCAGGTGAACCCGCGCTATTTCGAACTGGCCAATGTGTTCATGCTGCCGCACATCGGCAGTTCGACCATCGAGACGCGGCGCGCGATGGGACGAATCTTGATTGCCGGCCTCGAATCCTGGCGCGACGGACGGGCGTCGCCAAATCGCGTGCTGTAGCGGCGGGGAACTTGTCGGTGGCCTGCGCCTCATAGGTTACGCGTGTCACTCATCGAACCCATCAAGGTCTCAATCGTCAGCGACGTGCGCTTGCATCGCGACGGCTTGGCGCACCTATTGTCGGCGTGTCCGTCGATCGACGTGCTCGGTGCGCATAGCGTCCCGGAGGCGCTGACCCGGTTGCCGACCTCGCCAACCCGGGTGGCGTTGCTCGACGTGCCGCTGCGCGGCTTCTCGGCCACCATCGATGCACTTCGCCGCATCCGCTCGTCGTTGGCGGTGGTTGCGGTGGGGATCCGGGAAACGGCCAGCGAGTTGTTGTCATGCGCCGCGGCGGGTGTCGACGGCTACCTCAAGATCGACGCCACGGTGGGCGATATGGTGTCGACGGTGGAACGAGTGGCGGGCACTGGTCCTCAAGCACCCATCCTCGACCGGCCGGCGCTCGCGGTCCACCGACCGCTGACCCAGCAAGAACTCAAGGTGGCCGACTTGCTGAACTTGGGCTTCGGCAACAAGGAAATTGCACGCCGCTTGAACATCGAGCCGTGCACGGCGAAGAATCACGTGCGCAACATCATGAACAAGCTCAACGTGCATCGCCGCGGCGAGGCGGTCGCGACCTTGCGTGCGCTCATCGCCGAGCGCTTCAGTACGCCGGTGAGGCGCTGAAGCGCGCCGCTGCCGCGGCGATTGCTGCTTAACCCCAGCCGGCGGCGGCCGAGAGCGGCGCTGCCGCGAACGGATCACCGCGCAAGCGGGCGTAGCCCGCGAGCGCGGACATGCGCAGCGGCATCAGCGACGGTACCCGCTCGAGGTCGGGCAACCCGGCGCCGACGCGATACGGTTCCAACGGCGCGAGTGGCACCGCCATGGCGCGAATCAGTTCCTGCAACGCGGCGACGCGGCTTTCGGGCCGTCCGACATAGTCGTTACGCTGTAACGCGGGATGATGCGACAGCAGCAAGGCGGCCAGGCCGGTAACGTGCGCTGCCGCCATGGACGTGCCGTCCCAGGCGGCGTAGCCGCCGCCCGGTACACTGGAGATGATGGCCACCCCGGGGGCACAGGCCGCCACTTGCGGACCGCCGCAGCTGAAATAGGTGGGAAAAATGCCGCCCGATACCGGCCATTGCGGCAGCGCGCGTTGTGCATGGCGGGTATCTGGCGGAAATTCGC
>Ga0209208_10010817_pt1 | contig 11755 bp, 4 predicted proteins | sample S1TSphfallax_3_FD_187694 | JGI IMG/M metagenome (GOLD analysis project Ga0209208, IMG submission 187694) | Host-associated microbial communities from peat moss isolated from Minnesota, USA - S1T2_Fd - Sphagnum fallax MG (SPAdes) (version 2) | ecosystem: Host-associated > Plants > Peat moss >...
GCAATTCTACAATTGGATTCAGGGTCCACACACTTATCAGTGTGTGCCTAACTTATGTACTTTAAACTGCTTACTGATTTTGTGAATTGCCCATGTGTAATGGAATCATTTAAGTCTTGCAATTTGCATCATTTGCATGCAAATCATGGGCCTCAAAGGTTCTTTTTGAAGATAAGATATCTATCCTATTCCAAAAGAAAACAGTGCCTGAAATACGACCTCGCAAAAAGCTGGAGGAAAATATCCGGAGATGTTGGACACGGGAGATGCTAACTGGTTAGTTCCATTTTGTGCATTATGACAATTCCAAGAGTGAAAATGAAGCATGGCTTCCTATGCTACCACTTCGGACTACTTACCGATTTCATCAATTGGCCATGCAATTCTACAATTGGATTCAGGGTCCACACACTTATCAGTGTGTGCCTAACTTATGTACTTTAAACTGCTTACCGATTTTGTGAATTGCCCATGTGTAATGGAATCATTTAAGTCTTGCAATTTGCAACATTTGCATGCAAATCATGGGCCTCAAAGGTTCTTTTTGTAGATAAGACATCTATCCTATTCCAAAAGCAAACGGTGCCTGAAATACAACCTCACAGAAAGCTGGAGGAAAATATCCTGGCACATCAAATACATTTTCTTTCCTATGTGGACAAATTAAGCAAACTAACATGAGATGAATACTCAAAATTTGAATAGTTCTTGTTAGTGGATGTCCCAACAAATTTGGTCAAATAATGCATCAAACTAATATTGCAAAATACACCATTATTCTCTCATACAATTAGTTTTGGCTATATCATTTAGTTACATCTAGGGTAGAACAGCTCATGGGCGATGGCTTAAGGTAGGGTTTGCTTGCCGTTTTTGCAGGAGGGCCCATTGTTTATGGTGTCCAGAGAGTAGATGGAGCCCTCCTCTTGGTGCATTTATCGCACTAAAAATCAGCAAAGATGAATTGGAGGCGAGAAAGTTACAACCACCCCCCAATAGGGGGCATCATTTTTGCAGAAAATTTTCGACCCAACAGCTCATAGTCTATTTCTGATCCCCTCAAAAAAATCTTTAAATATTACTCTATTGCCTTTAGAGTTAGAAGATGAATTGTAGAGCTTAAGATGGCGATTTCAAAGCAGTTTAAATCGCTTAATTTGAACAAATATATGAGAAAGTTATGCACCAATGAAGTAGGAGGGGTCAAAATGAAGAAAAATGGAAATAAACGCATTTTGTATTATAAAAATATTTTTTCTTTACTGCTCTTTTACAGCTGCTTCTTTGGCTTTGCATTTCAAAGATGGTTTGTAGAGCTTGAGAAGGCCCTCCTATAACATTTTAAATCACTCAAAACGGAGAAGAATTGAGAAAAATTTGCCAAAGCAATCGGTCATAGGCTAATGATTGGTGATGGGCCGCTCTACCCTAAGGACAAAATTTTGTTGCTTACAATACTAGCACAATACCACATACATTCATAGGTGTGGATACATGAACACATTTTTTGGACATGTTTGGTACATATTACAAGATTACAATTTCAAATTTTCAATAACAAACATTTGGCTTAGCATTTTACAATATTTTGTCCAAAAATTGCACAGAAAACTAAGTGGGACAGTATGTTCATGACACTCAAGCAAACTGTCACCCCAAATTTTTCTAGAACCAAACCATTTGGGATGATAAAAATTCTCAAAATAATTATTCATGAAATACCCTACATTGTTATAGTACACTGACTGTAATGAAAAACAGTAGCATAGATTATTCATACTCTATGATATTAAGGAGCCGTTGGGTGATTTTATGACTAAATCTATAATTACACTTGTAATAATATGTGCCAACTGTGACTACATGACTGTTTAGTCAAGTTTAGTCAATTGAGACTTGTTGCATTTGATCTCCAGCCATGGCTATGGTTGTAGTCACAAATGGTAGACCATGTCCTACCATTTCTACAGTCATTCCAGGCACATGACTTTAGTTGTTGCGGACCATGATTATAGACATGTTGGACACCAAGAATAGTCATATGCAATATACAATTATAGTCACAATGGGCTTTGATTCAATATGGATCGTTGGATTTGCAGACTCATTTTTCAAATTAATTTTTACACACCATCCACTATTCACCACATGTCATTTAATGTATTTTTTCCATTAGAAATTTGGGAAAATTGCATATCCAATCTTTTGGATATGGACGTGTGGCTGTCCAAAAGCACATCAAGGGACACCACGTTCAATATTAGAGTGGTTTTCAAAAACATATTGGACCAATAATAAATTATTTAAATAAATAGTAGTTCTTGTTTATCAAACATGTGGCATTTTTTTTGACTAATTATAGTATGCCATGTGTTTATTGGGAGGGTTTTAATGAAGCTGGAAATATAATTTTAATTAAATGTAAAAAATTCAGTCCATGGTGAAAATTTACATGGCATCTAGTAAGCCAATCAGATAGTGACACGTGTTTGGACCGGGGGTGGGGGGGGGGAAAGAGAAGCTAGGGTGAAAAATTAGGATTAGGGTTACATATTTAAAATATTACAGTTACAAATTAAGGATGTAATTTTAGGGATGCAATTTTAGGGTTGAGGTCACAAATTTAGGGTTACACCTTCAAGGTTAGGTTTATAAAGGAGGGTTACAAATTATGGGTACAATTTTAGGGTTAGAGTTATAGATTTAGACAACCATCAAATCACATTTTGCATATATATGTCTTGTAAACACTCATACATCCTTATTCAATTTTGCTAAAATTTGATTTTACATGACAACAAAATGTGAAATGTAGATCTCAAAAATATTGTTATGTGCAAATATACATTTTCAGCCACTACTTGTTCATTTTTCATTTGTATTATTGCATCTTCAAAATATTTTATGATCTTTACTTCATCTTGTTTAAATACATTGATAAATTGGCTGGCTTGATGTATTTAGGTTTTTGCTTTTCTTTTTTGAAAGATAAATACTCATCTCATTGAAAACATCCTTGTAAAGGTATAAGTGGATGTGTATATGATGTTTAATTGAATAATATCAAACATCAATATAATTTTGTAATTACGTATGAAGAACATTGACAAATATTTTGGTTCACTAAATCTTCCAATCTTTTTGTTTCACATAAACATGGATAATGAAGTGAACATTAACTGTTATGTAACATTTTAAGTGCAAATCATAGTGAGAGAAAAGAAAATATGTGTTTGACCAAACTTAAAAAAACTATGACAAAATGTTGCATTAAAAATCACAATTTACATGATAAAATATAATTTTAGTATTTTAATTTTATGATCAACTTTCATTCTTGTTTCTTGTTCAATAAGCATTTAATTGGATCATTATCATACTCATTGCATGTTTTCACACTTTTTCTCACTTGTCCTTTGTAAAAAGTCCACCAAAATACTGGAATTTGATGCATCATTGTAAATGAAATTTGCAAAATAACATTGATCACTCATGTAAACCTTGAATTAATGCAAAGTTTTGTCCTAGCCACGGGGTTATAGGGTAGCCAGGCATCTTACACCCTAAAAAGAATGGGATTATTTTTGCTCTTTTTTTTTCCCAACAACTCTTGGAGATGTAGTGGCATTAGGCTCATTTTTTTCTTTTCATTTTCACAATTATTGTAATTCTAACAGGTGGCTCAATCTCCTTTTTAAAAAATAATCCCCTTCACAACTCTTGGGAATGTAATGACAAGCTTGTCCATTTAAACTTTTTTTTTTTTGCCTGCATGCAACTTATGGGGATGTAATAGTGACACACAAAGACCTTCCAGAGGCTCAACACTTCATAAAACTAACCAAACACTCACAACCCATGCTTCCAGTTGAAATCATTAGCTTTTAACAGCTGTAAAGCTTCAGCAACCTGTCACTTTTCAAACGAAACACAAAACCAACTCAATACTGAAACATTTTCACACCAGCACTCGTTTTAGGTCACGACCAATTAAATCTCGTCAATCCCAATCTCTGTAACAAGTTACTTCCTGAATTTAATTGAACCAAGGCTAATAATTAGCAATTGGGCCATGATCATTGCAGCAGTGCAGTAGAATTAGAACGTGGAAGACATCGCAGGTGTGGTGAGAAGCCGGAGATTGATCTTACAGAGAAGCGACAACAACAGAGAAGCTTCAAACATTAGTTTCCTGACAAGTTAGTTTGAGCAGATGTATCATATCACACGGTCGAACAATGGTAGAATCAGAGATGCAAATCTGGTTGCTGATACAAAGATCGCCTTCAGCTCATATTACACCTAAGATCACACCACACTTGACTGCACATGCCACGCACATTCTTACTATCTAGCTACGCTTCTCTACATGAGACAAAACTTTCCACGAGGTCGTACGACGTACTTTACTAAGTCGGGTCTTGTGCTTAGGGAGGGTGATTGAACATTTTCGATTGTTGTGTAAGGTTGGGTGATCAAAAATTTTGGCCGTCACAAGGTTTTGCAATCATAAAATTTATTTTCTGTACCTTGTGGCGACCAAATATTTTTCCAATCACCATAGGGTTTATGACAATCGAAACAAGTTTAGTTTTGATTTCCCATAAGCCTATGTCAGGCATCTCGAGAATGCTTTTGACCTAGGTTGACCTTACATTGACTTGACACAAAGGTGCGTCTGCTTGAAGATGTGCTTGTTGCATTGTGATAGACACATGAATGCGATGACAATCCTTACATCATATCATATGAAATACAAAAGTGTAGTTTGTTTGACATTTGATTATTTTGGCTTTTGACCTACCATAATATGTCAAAACATTGCGAAAATCTTTTATAATAATGATATAATTGAAATTTAAACATGATAATTTGAAAATTAATACAATGTGACAACAATCTTGACCGCTGGGTCACCCAATTAGCTAATCTCTCCTTATAGATAGGATTAAACACTTGATCCAGTAGTTTATAGACAATCTTTCCTTTAGATAGGATTAGTGGATAGCTCTTCCTAGATTGAACTTGCTGATCTTTCTTTAAATTGGTTGATTATTCTTGTTGCTTTTAAATTTTTTTAATATCAAGCTTTCAGAAAATTGATTGTTGTTGTAGTTCAACTGGTAGAGTAATTGAAGAATTGTAGGAGAAAGTTGTCAAGTGTGCTTTTCCCATAGTTTTCAGCTGCCACTACCAAGGAGATGGAGTTATGAACTTATGAAGAGATATTCTGAAGTTTTGGCAGATCTGTTGTTTAAAGATATATGTATTTTTTGGATCTTACTTCATAGTTCTAAAAATCAGAATGAAGACCTCTGATATAATCCAGATGTAGTGCATACATTGCATGTATTGAAATGTGAGTTTCTTCATTCAACCCCTTCCCAGACCCGGATCCTTCATGGAATTGACCATTGAACTCCTGATCCGACACCGGTAGTTTTTAAGAGGATCCTTCAAAACCCACATCGCCAGGGTTAACATAAAATAGATAACCCCCAACACTGGTGCATACAACAAAGATACAAACAGTAGAGATCAGCCCAGCTGAATACTTGATCTCCACCTGCATGCATACTCTTATTCTCACAGTGGCATAATTTACTATCTAATTGCTGCGTGGACCGAGACACAAAGACCTTGCAGAGGCTCAACGCTTCATAAAACTAACCAAACACTCACAACCCACGCTTCCAGTTGAAATCATCAGCTTTAACAGCTGTAAAGCTTCAGCAACCTGTCACTTTTCAAACGAAACACAAAACCAACTCAATACTGAAACATTTTCACACCAGCACTCGTTTTAGGTCACGGCCAATTAAATCTCGTCAATCCCAATCTCTGTAACAAGTTACTTCCTGAATTTAATTGAACGAAGGTTAATAATTAGCAATTGGGGCATGATTATTGCACCAGTGTAGTAGAATCAGAACGTGCAAGACATCGCAGGTGTGGTGAGAAGCCGGAGATTGATCTTACAGAGAATCGACGAAAACAGCAGAGAAGATTCAAACATTAGTTTCCTGACAAGTTGGTTTGAGCAGATGTATCATATCACACGGTCCAACAACGGTAGAATCAGAGATACAAATCTGGTTGCTGATACAAAGATCGCCTTCAGCTCGTATTACTTCTAAGATCACACCACACTTGACTGCACATGCCACGCACATTCTTACAATCTAGCCACGCTTCTGTACATGAGACAACACTTTCCACGAGGTCGTACGACGTACTTTACTAAATCGGGTCTTGTGCTTAGATTGAAACTTCACGATCGGAATGCTACCGGCATGTTTCTGTATGAACTCGTATACTAATCCAACTCACACAGCTGAACGATACAAGTTTTTACTCTACTCTTCCAATTCAAAACTAGGAGCCTACATCGACGCTGAATTTTCATCATCGAAAAGGTTTTTTGCAGTGACGTCTTTTCCTTTCAGAGTTTCAAGATCCCAGTTATCTTCGACGGTGCGCAGCAGTGAGTAATGGTTGAAGGCGGTTTCACTGAGGCTGCCTTCAGGGATACTTCGCCGCATCTCGCCTAAAGGAATGAGTGCTGTGAAGACTTTGCCAGGCTGGCCGCCTTGTAATGAGGCGAAGGTCACGACGACAAGTGTGCGGCTACTACTGACTGCATGGTCCGTGATCGTGGTCATCAAGGCCTCAAGGTGCTTGCCAGCACTACCCTTCTTGCCTTCCCCATTGTGGCAATTGTTAGGCACGTAGAAATTGAACTCCGGAACGTCGTTCCGACTGGCGTCCTCTGCTAGATGCGTGCCAGGAACTATTTTCTTGCATCGTTCCGACCTCGATCGAATGCTGTCGAACGATATGAACGGGTTGTGGGCCCTGACGTACGAGATACCAGTCCTGTCGCAACGTACCTTGCCAATTTTATCAGCAGTGTTGCAGACACCTTCGTAGTCTTCCAAGTAAGCTTTCCACGAGATGACCGGTGCATCAAAACGGGGTTGTAACCGGTCGATCAGAGTGAAACCCGCCAAGTTCAGACTGGTCTCATTGTAGATATCATGAGTTCGACCTGCTATCATGGAAATGTAGTTCGACTGCGCGCCGTAGCCTACAGATGTGTAGTTAGTCAACAGCCTTCCTCTAATTGCCCATTTTTTAAAGGTGGGATCACCGTAGGCTTCATTGAATTTCAGCTTGTCGAAAACGATGATGTAGATGCGGTCGAACCATTTCCCCTGCCCGGCCGCTACCGCACTCGAAAACAGCCAGATGGCCAGTGCCATCATCAGAAGAACGACAACATTCGTCCCTGCACGCGCCATTGTGCTGGAGCCTCCGCAGTCTCCCTGCACTACGTCTTGTGAATCGATGGAAACAACCTTAGCTCCGAACAGAATTCTTTTGGACGAACCCGATATCTCAAATACACTGTTTAGATTTGTCGTTCAGTCAAGAGAGGGGTGGTATGAAGCTGTAAGAATTGCTGAAGACTATGATATAGCCGATAGTGAATTAGCATCTACCTACTCATATACTTCTGCTCAAAAGGGTTGCATGAAAGATCCGTGCGGCACTTCGACGTATGTGTTGGCCGAAGTTGATTCGTTTCATGGTGCACCTAATTAATACTGCTGTACAGTGCTAGGCGCCGAAACACAGCTCTTATTTACAACATGGACAGTTCCGAGGTCGTATCATGTGTGTATTGTTTTAGAACCCTTTGCTGGACGACGGGATGGCTTGCACAAATAAACCACGTGTGGCTTGAGGAGTTTTCACAGGAAGCTTCTTGCTTTGAAGTGAGTATACACTTGGGCTTATTTGTAAATCTCTATCAAAATGGATTACCGTAGAGAAAAGAATGCATCTCTCTTTATATTGCGAGTTATTTATAAGAAATCCTCTTATAAACACCTCTCTCATAGATTCGTCCACATCTGCTAGGCCCGAAATGTGCGCAGCTGAACTCTTAAATTAACAATTATAGTTTTCGCTTGAAGACAACACACGTGTATCTGGTGAGGATTAGGAAACTCAACACGTTCACTCATAGAGATTATTACACGCCAGGATATAACTTCCTACTACAGACTCAGTACAGAGCACACTATCCAAGACTAGTTGTAAAAAAAAGGAAAAGTTGTCGGAAACATGGCAAGCACTGAACAGGTGCAATGAATTTAACTTAAAATATCAATCTCCTACGGATGAAGTATGCGTGAGTTGAGTATGCTGGCAAGTGTTGCCCAAGAGTAGATTTACATTCCTTAATTTTTTTGAATGTACCCTGTTTTCTGATTTCATGATAATTATGTTTGAACATATATGTACTTTTTTATTGAAGGGTATACATGTGGTCCATCGGTTTGAGATTAAACCTTCATGTTGAAAGATGGAGGCACTGGACAAGTCTGATGGTGATCACCAACTAATACTCATTTATCCTCTCTAGTGCAGAATGCTTTAGAAATCTTGGAATATTACACAATGGATGAAAATTTGAAAAACTTGGGCACATTAAATCTTAAGGAGAACATCCAAGGAAGTTATATATATATTAGAGGTTGGAAGCACATTACGAGGGGACCACTTTGGGCACTTTCACAATATGTACGTAAAGTATATTTTTGCAAAACTTGATGCATTTAATTATGGGTTTCACTTTTGGTTTTTGGGTTTGATATTTTGATTTCACAAAGTTAATAACATCTAATATAATTTAAAAGAAATAAATAAATTTTAAGAGATTAAATTCAAAGAATAACTTGGGTATATTTATGCTATATGCAAAATAATAGAGTTTTTTTTTGGGGGATTGCAGTAGGTTTGGGTTTAAATCAGTAAACCCAAAAATGTTTGAAATAAAAATTTAAAAAATGAGCCATTTCAAATATCTTGTCATCTTCCATTTGAAAGTGATAATTGTCAAAATATTAATTTATCACATACTTATGGTCATCGGCTCCAAAAACATTCATTTGTGATATGATTTATGATATGATAATATCAAACTCTTCACATGGTTCACAAACTTATTTCAATCATATGGAATCACAATGTGTAATAAATGTTACAAAATTCATGAAAATTAAATATCATTTTAATCATTTTTAAAATATATTTTTATTTTTTAGTATGTTGTAACATATATTTTTGTAGCACAAATATATTCTAACATCACATCATATTAGATTAAAAAATGTAATTATTTTATAATTTAATTTATTTGGGTTTTGACTTATCATAATATGCAAAAACATTATAAAAATATTTCACAATAATGATATGCTTGAAGTTCAAACTTGAGAGCCCTAAAAAAAACAACACAATGTGACAATAATTTTGACCCCTTAATGTGCTTTCACCCTAGATGAAAATCATAATAAGTTGACCTTAGTTGTGAGAAAGGCATCCCACATCAACAAAATTGCAAAATGGATGAAAATTTGAAAAACTTGGCCTCAATTGTTTGAGCAAGATGTTCAAGGAAATTGCATAATGAATGAAAAATTGAGGAATTTGGTTCCACTTCCCCAAGAGATCATCCAAGAAAATTACATTTAACCAATAAAATATCCAAGGAAGTTGGCCCAACTTCGTTGGACAATTGGGACAATGGATGAGCTCGAAGATGTTTCAAGTTTTTTGGGAAAGTGTCCTAGTGGATGAAAGGAAACCCCATCATCCAACATCCTGGGATCCAATTTCATGCGTTGCTGAACAATTACAACTTTTTCATTTTCCATTTTCACAGACCATTTGTCTTAACTTTCCAAAAGTGGAATTGTGGTTTGCAGTGCACACCCTAGCTGTGCACTTACCTATGGACATTGTTGCCCCTGAAATCCAGGGGTCAAAAGTAATGGCCAGCATCGTAAGTCATGAGCTCCATCATTGTCTGGGATGGGAAAAATTACATATTTTTAGAGGTCCTGGTGTCAAAAGTAATGGCCAGCATCGAGCCATGAGATCCAGGGGACATGTGCTTCACCAATCGAGGTAAAGAATGACATGTCTAAGACGATTTGTGCACGAAGCTACGACATTATTAGCTTGACAGTTGCAGAGGTTTGCAATTTTATGGGTCATTAAAATGGTGCAATGAATTAAGTGCGGTGTAGACCAGTGGCCTACCACACCTCTTCAAGCCTTGTTTTCTGCAAGGACGTACATCACATGGTCTATAGATACAATATAGGAAACCAAAAAGTCAATGCTTCCCATGCCTACCATACCTTTTCAAGCTCTGTTTTCTGCAAGGACGTACATCACATGGTCTATAAATACAATATATACAACTAAAAAGTCAGTGGTTCCCATGCCTACAACACCTTTTATTTCTTTATTTATTTTCAAGCTTTATTTTCTGCAAGGCCGTACACCACATGGTCTACAATTACAATATAAAAAATTAAAACGTCAATGGTTCCCATGCCAACCACACCTTTTCAGCCTTGATTCCTGCAAGGACGTACACAGCATGGTCTATAAAGACATAACAGATAGGAAATCAATGTTGCCCATGCAAACCCAAATTGTTCGGTATGGTATGAACTGGTAAAGCGCATTGATTTCCTTCACTTTGGGAACCCATTTTCTTCTAGGATTTTGATTCTTCTATTTGCTCTATTATTGAACTTTAATGCCACTGTCCAAACTAGTACAATAGCATTTACGTGTTCAACATATGCTCCAAATTAGTAAACATGTTACAATAGTATGAATTTGAATTTGGTGCAACATTGAATGTGGTCCACTACATTTTATCATTGTAATTGATATTTTATGAAATTGCAATACAAGTCATCCAAGATAATATAGATGGAAGACCAAATGATTTTTTTTTATCACTTATCACATTTTTGATATTCCAATATCTTCTTTATTTGAACTACCATTAGAAAGATAAAGGTAATTTGGAATGAAGCCAATAGACCAAGCACTCATGGCTAACTTACAAATGGCCACAACTCATTAGGCCCATGCACATGAAAAACATTGTACCACCATTTGGTGAATATGGGCTAATGCGCCCCCACCGGAAAGACAAATAGGTGGCGAACCATTTGCCAACAAACAAGTAAATGGTAGCAAACAGCCTTAAGCTTATGGTTAGCCAAAAACTTTTCACAAAAAATAAATATCTCAAGGCCTTTTCAGATAACACAATTTATAGAGAACATAGAGTCCTCAATTTTCAAAGATTCCAAGCTTTTTTTCTTTCCATCTAGAGACTCCAAACTTTTTCATGTTTTTCATACTTGCTCAATGTTTCCCCTATTCAATTTTGTGTTTTAGGTTTTTTTGTTTCCATATGTTTTCATAGATTTCATAATCTCTCGTATTTAGTTTTTAGTTCATTTTTTTTTCTTAGTTTTCACACACATGGTCAATTAGTTCAATGTGAGAACATCAACCATAAAAAAATATGTGGACATAGTGTGTGATGTCCTATGTGATAAAAACAAATTATTTAACAAGTATATTAGTATTCCATCTAGTGATTGTTTACAAAAAATAATAGATTATTTGCATGATATTACATGCTAGCCTAATATTTATGGGGCCATAGATGGTACTCACATACCATTAACATCATTCCTTAACAAAAGAATGACATTTGTAGCTAATGATTTTTTTTAATAGGAAAAAAATTCATAGCATTGTGATGCAAGCAATTTGTGATGTAAACAAAAAATTATGTAATGTCTATGTTGGCCAACTTGGTGGAGTCCATTGGAGTAGGCAATTCAAGATGTTTAATGCTTATAGACAA
>Ga0209208_10010818_pt1 | contig 11755 bp, 13 predicted proteins | sample S1TSphfallax_3_FD_187694 | JGI IMG/M metagenome (GOLD analysis project Ga0209208, IMG submission 187694) | Host-associated microbial communities from peat moss isolated from Minnesota, USA - S1T2_Fd - Sphagnum fallax MG (SPAdes) (version 2) | ecosystem: Host-associated > Plants > Peat moss >...
TTTTGAAGATGTTTATTTCTCTATCTTGACTGTGAATGATTGTGACTATTGAAGGATGTGGGAAGGCTGAAAGCCTTTGTGCCAACCAGCTGAGATAATCCCATGACAGATTGGTCATGTCAAGCTGTGGCAAGGTCTGTCAAAATGCCTCAGAAATGAAAGAAGCCAGTTTGTGTTGAGAGAAACTTTGGTTTGGTGGGTAGGTCGGGTTGTGTATGACAGTGCAATTGGAAGCAGGGGACAAAGATGGCCATGTTTTCAAGTCTTCTCAGGTGATTCAAGCTTCAAACTGCAATGTTTGTGTGTATCATCTTTTTACTCTGCTTCCATTTTTTTAGCTAGATGGTTGCAGTCAATTCATCAGAAAATTTGTGGCATCATGGTGGTTTCTATTTTGTTTGCAGTTTCCATTTATGAGCATTCAAGTGCATGTGGAAGATGAGGTGCTAGCCATAAAGCCCAGAGGAGATACCACTGCTCCCGATGAGATTGTTGTCTGTGGAGCTAATGTGGGCCTTACAACCACATTCCATGTGAGAGAGCCTTCAGGCATTTCTTAGTTATCAGATCCAACAATTGGCACATAAATCATGCAAGCTTGTCATTCTCCATTCACGAGATAGCCCCGGCTAAGATAAAGCTTTTATCATGCAGGTAAGTGTGCAGCAACATTCGGGGAAAAAGGCGGTGACGGACTTTGCAAGAGTATCAGTTTATGCTCCTCTCTCCATCCAACCTTCTTCACTGGTTCTTGCACCGGGTGCCAAGTACGTGGTAAATGCAAAATTCCCCCTTCCATAAAACTCTTTGGATTGACTGGCTTAATATCTACATCATGAAGACTGGTTGCCATTAAACTGAGTTGCAATATGTGTGAAAAATTCTGCTGTTTACAGCTGGTGATTCATGGAGGCCCCCAGACAAGTGTAGTGGTTCAGTTCAAAACCTCCCACCCTGAAATTGCCACAGTTGATTCAGTTACTGGACTGCTTGAGGCAAAGGGTCTTGGAAACCTTGTAAGTTGTAACTCTGTTGTTTCCAGCTTCTCATTCTCACAACTGCTGAACTAGTGCATGCTTTTGTGCTCTTCTATCTAATTTGTGGTGACATTTGTTGGTAATTTTCTGTCAAATTTGGTGGTGAATTGGGTGATGGCAGACAGTTGAAGCTGAGGTCCACAGCAATGGTGGTGAGCTACTGAGTAAAGCAGGGTCGGCAGTGAGTGTACAAGTGCCATCTGCCATGAAACTGAACGTGAGGGGGGGACAGCTTGCAGTTGGACATGAGATTACTATCTTCCCATTTGGAACAGAGGTACACAAAAATGTCAGCAATTGGATGAACTGGACCTCTCTTTTTGTGTACATGAAAAAACGGTGATGAGGGGACCAACAGATTTTATGTACAGGTGTGTTCAGATACAAAGCTGAGAAGGAAGAAGTCCTTTCTTCATCAACATAAAGCAAGAGTATATTGTCTAATGAAAGTCTCTTGAAAGGTGGTCAGTTTGAAAGCTCAAGTTGTTTGGGGGAAGTAAAAGTCTTTGTTTCAAATTTGGCAAATCCTGGCTGGGCTTCTCTGGTGCAAACTGTTGACCAGTTGTTGTTGTTCCGAGCAGGAGAACCTGTTCTCATTCTTTGATCAATGCAGTAACTACAAGTGGTCTATTGGAGATGAGCAGGTGAGTTTTCTTAAGTTTAGAGAGATACTTAAGATTAAGAGCAGAAGATGGAAAGACACAGATGACTCGAGGAAAGGTTTGGGAAATGCATATTGTGTACATACGTTGTGACGCAGTGAGAGGTACTCTTTGGGGCAGGGGTATAATCTCTTCTGCAGTGATTACCACTAATCTTCTGCAACTAGAAAAGAGGCCCATCTTTGTATAGATGGCACACATCCTCTGAAGTTTCTGCCATGTGTTTTTAGGTACTGGGTTTGCGCACCACAGATCATACCTTTGTGAAGTATAGTAGGGCTATGTCATTAGCGGGAGACCCATCAGAAAGAAGCAATTTGAAAGGAGAGCATATAGCTGGCACGGATGATGGATTCTCTGCTAGAGCTATTGGCAGGTAATAGAAGCTGTCCAATCCAGCCTCTGTGTCTTTGGTCTTGTGATGAATTTGTAGTGGTGTTTGTAGATATTGAAACAATGGTTACCTTCAAAGGGTTGTCATGGAGTTTTATCTGCACATTGTATTTTATATGTTTGTAGATTTCTTCAAATAAACCAGTACCTTGGCTGGTGTGCAGGTCTGCGGGAAGGACACTTGTGACTCTGTCTTTTAGTTGTATCTTCCATTATGGAGGCCAGGAAGAGCATAGAGAGTACACACCATCTGGCACATTGTGGGTGGTTCCCGATCCCCCATTGGCTCTAGGTATGAAAGCCACATGGGTGCTGCCACCTGACTATACAAGCTCTCCTTTGCTTCCCCAACGGACCAAACACTTTCCAGTGCGCACAGATGCTCTCAGTAGTGGACACAACATTGTCTACTCAGTTATGCATGTGAGTAAACTTGTATTCTTGTTGAGAAAGTTCAGGCAAGGACAAGAAAGATTTTCTTTTCCGCTGAAAGTGCAAGGCTGGTGGAATGTTTGTTGACATGGTAGTGCTGGAAGCTAACTCTGGGATGGTCACTCAGCCTGAATGGCCTTGAGAGATCCTGGCATCTGCATGAGAGCAAGCAAAGCCTTATTTTTCTGTCATTCATGGCTGTCTGTGTGCTGTTCCCTTCTCGGTTTCAATTTGAGAAGCATGTTGATTTGAATGTCCTGCATCTCTTTTGCAGGAGGGAGATAATGATGCTGGAGTAGTAGCAATCTTGGACAAGGGGCGTGTTCATACATCAGAGAGGATGGATGTGGCATGTATCCATGCCAGGGACCACAGCACAGGACGATCTGAGATTGCCACATGCATACGTGTTGCTGAGGCATGATCTCTCACTATTCTGCTTGAATTTAATTCTATGTTGGGCTCTTCAAGCAATGCATGCGGCCTTGTATGTCCCAAACAATGTCATTTTCATGGGCTAGACTCCAATCGGTCTCAACACATGATTGTGCTTTTTTGTGATGCTAAAAATGGCACAAGTTGTTGAGTTTCTTCAGGTCACACAGATATTCAAAAAGCATATGTTGGCCTGCTGCATTGTTGGTTTGCAAGTCACGATATTACTTGGTTAGCTTGACAATTTATACCTGCATAACCTTCAGAAATACTGTTGTGAAAATCAGATACAAGTTGCCTGTCCACATGTTGCTTCCCCTGTTTATGGTGACCTCTGTGTGCGGGTGAGACCAGGTTGCCTCATTCACTGTTGGAGATGATGAGCTAGCAGTACATGTGGCAGAGCTTTCTGTAGGTACTGACCAGCAATTTGTCATCGTCTTCCGTGACAATCTTGGTAAGTGATTGAGTGCAGTAGGTCTGCTGCATTGCATGTTTTTACCCATTTCTTCAACTTTCATACTTGATCTTGTCCTTTTTAACACTTGTGAAATGGAGCTTGTTGGGATACAGCTGGTTTACTGGACAAGCTTCCCATCAAATAACTTCAGCCTTCTCTCAATTTGGGCTCTCTAATGAAGGGTCAGATTGAGTGCAAGGCCATAAAGCAGTAAAGCTCATGCCTGTTATTTTCCATTCTTGTGTTAGGCATACCTTTCTTGGAATCTGGAGATGCTATCCCTATAGTGCTGGATACCAACCGTGCGGATGTGATCTCAATCAAAGTTGCCGATTATGATCAAAGTATGGATTCAACGAATGTCACAATCATTGTGCAGGTTCGTAGACACATATATTCTCATTAAATTCTTGTCTTGGATGCATCCACACTTTTAACGCCATTGTTGCAAGAACTCACAAGGCCTAGATGTACTCTATGAGTGTCTTTGTATTCTTTGTATTATCTGATACAGCCCCATGGATGCATATTGATGCTTAGGATTGACATCAGGACTTTAAAAAGAACTTGATGTTCTCATGGTTGCAGGCACTGAGACAAGGCACAGCATTGGCTCGTGTAATATATAAATCAGACCCGCAAATTGTCGACTGGATTATGGTAGGGTTGATAGATATTTTGAACCTGTTTATACATCATCTATTGGGCTGCATCTGGTTGGAATATGTGGCATGGTGGTCTTCAGCTACTTTTTGCTGTGTTTTATCATGTGTGTATTATTTTGTCTTTTTATTCTTTTTCTGGACAGCTGCCTTTCAACTGATACAAGTATTTTCCAGACACTGTGGTCCACCACAAGCTGAACCTGCTGTTGCTTTGTGATGTTGCATGATGCAATTGTGCAGATTAAAGTGGGTGCATATGTATCTCCTCAGAGTGCTACTGTGCACATTGGTGGTCATGTTACATTCTCCATTATAGGCAAAGGTATCAAAAGCTCTGTGCAGCATGTTTGCTACAGCTGTTTTATCAAATTATTGTTCACATTTGAAGCACAATATAGAGTGAATCAGCTGGGTAATTCAAACTTTTTCACTCCATCACTGACTTACCAAGGCTGGCTAATTGCAGACTTCAGTTTTAGCCTGTCAAGATGTGTAGTTATGAACTTGAAGGTTTCATGCCTTCTCTTCATTGATCCTTTCCTATCAAATGGGCCCAAAGTTTTACAACTGGATTATGTGTGGGGTGAAGGCCTACATGGGTTGCCCACAGGTGAGCGGGGAAGCTGGTTGAGCGGAAATGAGAGCATTGTACATGTCAATATCCACACAGGAGAAGCAGTGGCCATTGGAGAGGGCACAACAACTGGTAAAGAGTTCCTTGGTGCAATTTCATTCTGTTGCATTGACTCTTCGGGCTTAGATTCATCATCCTACTCAATTCTAAATGTAGATCAGCAGTTGCTCAACCTTTCTATCCAGGGTACAGGTCTTCACTTTATGCAGTGATTTGTACTGTCGAGACTGTCTTTGTTTCCTGGCAGAATGATTATGCTTGAAGTTTGTAGACCAGATGAGTCTAAACAACTTCAATGTGTTTGTGTTGAATTGAGCAGTCAGCTTCAATGGCTCTCGTCTTACAACATACGGAACCATCACAGTTATTCAGGTGGTATCCATCTCCATTGGGGGACCCTCGAGTATCACATTAATCACCAATGTGCCTATGCCACGACAGGGCATTAGGTTTCCTGTTAAATTCAGGTGCAATTTCTCCTTGAGGCCTTGTGCCTTTGTGGGCTCTTTAGGGCACACAACTGGGAAAAGTTCTGTGACATACTTAGTAAACTCTCCTGGTAGCACAAAGTAGCAGCTTGGCACTGTCCTTGGTTCACTACAGAATCAATATTGGCTTTCCCTTATCAGTTACTGTATTTTGTGTTGATAACAGTGACTCAAATGGACATGACATTGGACTTGCTGCGGATGGCCATGAGGTTTCATATACCTGTCATGTTGAGCCAGCCTGCATTGGGTAAGCTTTGTTATGTTAAGTTTGGCACACTGCTATGCTAGACCTGGGACTTCGCTAAACAGCAATGCAAAATCTGCAGTGTAGTTATATACTGCCTTCTCATATGCCTCATGGTACTGAACAATTTTTTTTGCAGAGAAGCAAAGGCTTGGCGAGAACCAGGGGAGAGCATGTTCTATTGTGTTTTCTTCCCAAACAGCCCAGAGAAAGTACGATCATGTGTGCAGAAAGAGGGTATACAGATACAAAAGTCACGAGATAAGAGATATAGGGATGTAGTTATGAACATCTCAGCTGTGGTTGAAGGAACCCCATTTGTGAAGGGGACGCGAGAGACAACATTTGGAGGAGGATTTGCTATTGTGGATTCACCAACTGAGGTCAGCATGTTATATCAGAAAGGTTTGCATGAAGATGTTGTCTTCAGATTTTCTAGGATTGCTTGTTGTCTATGAAACTCATTGTCTATCACTCATGGTCTGTAAACAAACCATTGGGGTAGACAGTGTTCCCCACCAGGATATTCAGTGTCCTGTCTGATTCCATAGCTCATTTCAAATCAGTTCTGGCAAAATAGAAGATTGACAAAATAGAGAAGAATTGTATGGGTTTTGTACCAATGCCACCAGTTGACACCAGTCTTCTGAACTAGATTGGTCTGGTTCCAATCAAATACTTTGTTGAGAGTTGGCCTAATGCATCTGATGTGTGTATCTGTGATGTGGCAGCTTCGTCTGTCACCAAGCTCAGACAGTCTTATCACCTTAGTTGGGAATGTGCATCCAGGTGAGTGAATAATATGGGTATTTTTTTCTCTTTTCCAAAGCTCCATTGGACCAGACACATTCTCCAAGGTTTGCTTTACTAGGTTTTGGTAAGCTGTACAGCTTCTGGAAGGGTGTTTTGTGTTTGCAGATGTCGTCACACTTAGATCTGATAGACCAGAAGCCATAAGGATTCAACTGGACAATGAGTCTGATACAGCTGGACCGGGTGGGTGTGCTGTTTACAAGGTGTGCAAAAACAAACTCCTTATGATCTTGGTGACCATTCAATTCTGTTGTAAGTTATGTTACTAGCTATTGGACATGCAATATGAGGCATGAGCAACATCAGGTACAGTTATAGATTTGTTCCAAATTATCTCCCATTTTGTTCAACAACCAGTTTACTGGATTGCAGCTGAAGGTTCAAGAGGACAGTAGACCTTTCAATGGGAAAGTGAAAATCAGCTCTTCTGTTACAGGCATGTCCCATCTTTCAGAAACTGTGTATTTTTCTCTCTTTTCATTTATTGTTCTCTCTCATTGCTCTTTTCCTAGCTTCAGTCCTGCTCCAGTTCTCCCCTCTTCCTCTTGGACTTTCACCAAACAATTCAGCAAGCTGTATTGTTTTGTTCAACAGGTCAGCAGAAGGAGATACCAGTGGTGTATAAGGCAGGCCAACAAACCGTAGCTGCCCTTTCTTTTCAAGTACTGACAGCAGTAGTCATAATTCTGGTCTTGCTTGTGCTTCCATTGATCTTCTTTGCCCGTCAGCTTGACCTGCCTCGACCAGTGGGATCTGCCCAGGGTACTGAAAACTTCCTGGTAGAAGAACCTTTGATGAACAGAGCTCCTGTCAATGGCAGCACTCCACTCCGATCACAAGGGCAAAGAGGTTTTACTTCTCCAAGGACTCCAAATGTGTCAGACAGCACACCACCAGCAACTGCCCGGAACTTTGGCAGTCGGAGCCCTCCACCACCCTTCACAGAGTATGTAAGCAAAACAATAGAAAATACACCATACTACAAGAGATATGATCCATCTAGGACATATTGAAGAAGCATGGTTATTTTGTTTTAGACTTTCTTGCTTGCACTTTAGAAAACTACAATTGTGTGCACAACAAGCATTCCATGTAGTAGTAGTACTTCTTCAATTGAGAGTACCTCAGATTGTTTTGCCTTCTTATGATCTTCAAGTTCATAACTCAGGGCACTGTGACAAATATGTTTAACTGCCAATTGAACAGAAACACCAAGTAGAAAGGATCAATCTCACTTTCCTACATGACATCTTGCAACAATCCTGCACATCATTACTAACACCAAAATAAGAAACCCCTTGATAATGTTTCTGTATTCTGTAGAGGCTGCAGCCTGGTGTTTGTACATAGTTTATGAATGGAGCATAAAACTGACTCCATCTTTGCTTGATTAGATTAGACTAACTTATGAGACAAAACTTGCAAACAAATCTTTGCAATTCTCACTTGGGAGATTGATGTAATAAATGGATTGAACAGCCAACTTGGAATGAGGTGATAATATAAAAAGCTTTTTTGTAGTAACATTGCCTAAGAACCATTGTGTTCTCCATTTCTCAGCTATCAGAAAGGATTAGCTGAGAAAGTGTGATTACACTGCATTACACAGCATTAGTAAACCACAGTTTCTTAAATAAGTAAAGAAGTTCGTCCAAATTTGAATGCTGTGGATTGTCTAGATCTTGTTGGAAGACCTGTGAGTTAAATCAGCAGTAAGTCTCCAATAAGTCCACCTCATTCTGCTTATTCTGCTCCATCTTATTTGGGACTCCAATTCAAATAGCTGCCCAACCAAATGAGCAGAAAAAGTCCCAATTAAGCATGCAAGGGGTCAAAGACCAGAAATGTGAACTGCATGCAGGTTTGGACATTTAGGGTTATGCATTATTAACTGAGGGACAAAGAAAAACACTGATAGTAGACCACCAGAGCAAACTGAGTTGACCTGACTAGATTTTGTGGCAAGCACCAACATTTTTGCAGTTTCTGACTGACACCACAATTGAGGAATTAGTACAACAGTTCCTGGCACTGTAAGGAAGTTCTGACTAAAAATCACCTGATTTGCCATGGAAACCATTAAAAAATGGCTTAAACCTGCCAAACTTTACTGCAGGTAAACTACTCCTGTCCATCTGCAGATGAGAAGGAGGTGATGTCAATGCTGTCATTTCCTGTGACAAAAGATTGAGGAAAAAGTCATCAGATTATCAGCCTATTTGGTGTCCTACAGAATTTGCTGCAGCAGGTCTTCTTGGAGGTGGGAGTTATACATGGTTGTGACACTTAAACTTACTGGTTGGCCACTCATGCTAGAATGGTTTTCCAGCCCATTACATTTAACAGACCTTCAGATTAATATGGCATCAGATGATCACACCTCAGTCCCTAGAGGTGATATATGGTGTTTTAACATGGATAGGCATTTCTTTCCCATCCGTAGTATACTATGCAATCAGATCAAATGTCTATGGTTCAAAATTGAATTTAGAAGTAAACACCACAACAGCCTTCAAAATAGATAGGGGACACAGCTGCAAAGTATCATACCTTGATTTGGCAGCAATAAAATGAAATAGCTTTGCTCTCTCTTGGACAAAGAGATTTGCTGAAGGACATGGAGTTGGCATCTGATGTCCACATATACCCTTGTTACCAGTAATCACTACAAGAGCACACCCCATTTTTGAAATGATGGAAGCGACTGACATCCCTTGCCACAATTTCTCGTCCTACAATCTTGGAAATAAACTTAGTAGCAGTATGGCAATCACCACAGACACGTAGATTCTTGAAGATACGAATTGGTGTACCAGGTGGGGTGCTGATGAGCCCATAAGCAATGGCCAGCCTTTCACTATGACGACAAAGAACCCATTCCTTCTGCCACGGGTCCACATCATGCAATATGAAGCGTGTGTCAGGCACATATCCTGCCTCTTTCATCTGCCTTGTCAATCTTGCCAATTCTGCATAAATTTCTTCTGTCTGTTGGTGAGTCTGGTCCTCTGAAACAAATGAATGAACCTTGTTCTTGACCTCAATCCAACTCCGACCTGGCTCCTTTTTTACACCTCTCTCCTCCATCAATAATCGCACATTTCTAGCACCATCCCACCGGCCAGCTGCAGCATATATGTTTGCAAGCATTACATAGATTCCCGATTTCTCTGGTTCTAATTTGAAAGCACTGTCTGCAGCTCGTTCAGCTATTTCAACAGCTCCATGTACTCTACAAGCACTAAGCAATGCCCCTAGTTCCAATGCTCCCGGCTGAAATGGCTTTTTATTAAGAATCTCTTCAGCCTCATCTAGATGCCCTGCACGGCCTACAAGATCAACCATGGTCCCATAATGCTCTCCAGTTTGCACAATACCATAGTCTTGAATCATGGAGCAGAAGTAATGACGCCCTAAATCTATGAACCCAGCATGGCTGCAGGCCTGAAGCACAGCTATGAATGTGACCTTATCAGGCCGGACTCCTTCCAGTTGCATTTTTTCAAAGAGGTCAAGCCCCTCGTGACAATGACCGTGGTGGGCATTTCCTGAAATCATTGCATTCCATGAAACAACATCCCGATGTGCCATTCTATGAAAAACTTTGCTTGCCTCATCCAGACTCCCACATTTGGAGTACATGCTAATAAGTGCATTCCCAACACTAACATCTGGCTGCAATCCAGCCTTGACTATCAGGTCATGCAGCTTTTTCCCCTCTTCCAGAGCTGATAGACTGGCGCAAGCATTAAGAACACTGATAAATGTGACCTTGTTTGGTTTCACGCCTTCTTGTTGCATCTGCTGGAAGAGGTCAAGGGCATCCTCAGCATACCCCTGCTGTGCAGATCCTGAGATCATGGCCGTCCATGAAACAACATTTCGAACTGGCATCTGGTTGAATACTTGGCAAGCATCTTCTTTACTTCCACACTTCCAGTACACACTAATGAGCGTGGTCCATGAGAACACATCTCGTTGGTGCATTCTGTCAAAAACTTGCCGTGCACTCACTGCACTCCCACACTTGCCATACATGCTAATAAGAGCATTCAAAATGACAGTATCCGACTCCAACCCGGCCTTGATTATGAGTGCATGGATTTTCTTGCCCTGTACCAATGCATCTGGATTGGCACATGCATTCAGTATGCTGAGGAATGTGGCTTTATCAAGTTTGATGCCTTCAAGATGCATTTGATCAAGGAGTTTCAAAGCTTCACCCTCATTGCCTTGTGTAATGTATCCAGCCATCATGGCATTCCAAGAAACCACATTACGTTTACACATGCCATTGAAGATCTGGCGAGCATCAACAATGCTGTTGCACCTGGAATACATACTAATCAGAGCATTTAGTACAGACACATCTGAATCTGCTCCAGTTTCAACAATAAGGGAGTGAATGTGCCTGCCTTTTTCCAGAGCTGCTGGACAAGCACATGCATTGAGAATGCTCATGAAGGTGATCACATTAGGTTTCAGGCCTTCTTGTTGCATTTGCTGAAATGCTTCAAACGCACCTTTCACATCCCTTTGCTTAGCTACTCCTGCAATCATTGCAGTCCACGACACTACATCTCGTTCAAGCATTGTGTTGAAAACTTGCCGGGCTCTAGAAATACTCCCGCATTTGACATACATGCTGATGAGATTATTACCTAGGATTAGATCTCTATCCAATTTGCGTTTGCTAATATGAGCATGCACACGCTTCCCATATTCCAGGGATTTTGTTCTTCCACAGGCCTGCAAGAGACATACATACTGCTCCGAATATGCTTGAATCCATTGATTCTCCATTTGATCTAAAATCTCCACTGCCTCCTTCAAACGTCCAGCACGACATAATAAGGTAAGGCTTCTTCCTCCTCCTTGCACTTCCCTCACTGTGCACGCACTAGTACAGTATGTCGACACAATATAGGAAGCAACCTCATGCTGACAAAACCTCTGTATCTGTTTGCAGAGCAGCAAGAATCCTCTATGCCTGCGCAAGAATCCATAACAACAAAAGAATAAAGGGAAAAATCGATAAAAATCAAACTCAACAGCCTCCAAAATTTGCAATAAGATCCAAACAGACGGAATTATCTAAAAGGAAATTTCAAAAAATATATATATAATAATCAGCTGGACAACAGAGGGAAAAAAAGAAATAAAAAAAAACCCGTCACAAAAAGGAGAAAGAAAAAGAGGACACAACACAAACCATAAACCTGATGATCTCGGATACATGACGCCCAAAAATGCTCGTTTTTTTTTCCTCTCTCTCTCGAATCATGACAGAAAACACGAACTACTAAAAAAATGCAACAATCCGGGACTAATCTGCAGTGATCGACTTCATCGGGGATTGTCGTCCAACGTCTGTGTCAATACCCGAATCCTCTTGCAAACTGCTCGATGCCCAGACGCTCTCCCGTCGTCGTCTTCCCCAACGTTCCCAACGTCAGATTCCCATAGCAATATCAACTCCACACCCCCAA
>Ga0209208_10010819_pt1 | contig 11754 bp, 10 predicted proteins | sample S1TSphfallax_3_FD_187694 | JGI IMG/M metagenome (GOLD analysis project Ga0209208, IMG submission 187694) | Host-associated microbial communities from peat moss isolated from Minnesota, USA - S1T2_Fd - Sphagnum fallax MG (SPAdes) (version 2) | ecosystem: Host-associated > Plants > Peat moss >...
ATTTTGTCATGATCTGGTTTGTTGATCGCTACCCCGACGCCTGGGTTCGGCCCGTCATCGACATGCACAAATCCATCGGCATTACGGTTCTGGGTCTTGTGCTGATGCGCTTGCTGTGGCGCGCGTCGCACCGTCCGCCGGCCCTTCCCACGACCTATGCCCGCACCGAACGGTTGGCCGCCCATGGCGCCCACGCCTTGCTCTACGCGCTGATCCTGCTTCTGCCCTTGTCCGGATGGATCCACGACTCGGCCTGGAAGGATGCGGCGACTCATCCGATGCGCCTGTTTTGGCTTGTTCCCTGGCCTCGGATATCGGCGATCATGAATCAGCCCGCCACGGTCAAGGAGAGCCTTCATAGTTTCTTCTTCGCCGTCCATAAGTCCCTGGCCTACGTGTTCTACGTGATATTTGTCCTGCACGTCGGCGCGACGCTGAAGCATCAGTTTTTCGATAAGGAGCCTGAGCTCCAGCGGATGCTTCCGGCGCCGCGGCGCAGCGCCAAGACTTAAAGACGCCCCCGATCCCCCGCTCATCCTTGGCCAACCAGGGCGTCCAGGCTGGCGTCAAGCTCGGGGAGGCGATGGCCGAGCTTATAGCGTTTGGTGTTAAGATAGGCGCGGTTGAAGGGGTTGGCCTTCAGTACGAGGGGCGTTTCCTCCCGTACGATCACGCCGAAACTTTTGAGCGCACTGGCCTTGCGAGGGTTATTACTCAGAAGGCGGACGTCGAACAGGTTCAGAGCTTTAAGGATTTGAGCCGCGACCGCATACTCGCGCGCGTCGTGGGGAAAGCCTAGGGCGGCGTTGGCCTCCGCGGTGTCTAGGCCGATATCCTGGAGCGCATAGGCCCTGATCTTGTTCGCCAAGCCGATACCGCGTCCCTCCTGGCCGCGCAGGTAGATGAGCGCGCCGGAAGGAGCGGCGGCGATCTGCACCATGGCTGCGCGCAGTTGCTCTCCGCAGTCGCACCGCATCGATCCTAGGGCGTCGCCCGTCAAGCATTCGGAGTGGACCCGCACAAGGGCGCCGGGCTCCGGTTCGCCTTTGATCAACGCGAGGTGCTCCACACCGTCATGCACGCTGACAAAGGCGCGGGCCAGAAACCCTGGGCCGCCATAGGTTGAGGGCAGACGCGCGCTCGCCGCCTCTTCGATCAGGACCTCCGTGCGCTCGCGATGGGCGGCGATTTCCGTCAAACTGACGGTAACTTCTGTGGCGCTCTCAATCTCAAGCGGCGCTGCGATGAGGAGGGCCGCCGTGGAGCCGACGGCGAGGCGGGCGAGATCGTAGGCGCCTGCCTCCAGGGATCGCGCCGCCAGCACCCCACCGACGCGGATCGGCGCCAGGCGCAGGCTTCCACCGACCGCGAAGGCGTCGCTGGGAATGGCGGGGTTGAGGACGGCCTTTGCTGTGGCGAGCGCCTCGCCGTCGCCCTTGAGTCCGATCCGAGACGGGGCCGTTCGCGACACAGGACACCCCGGAGCGAACCGATCGAGGCGCCAGGCCTCCAACGCCAGGGTCAAGAGGCCGACGCCGTCGAGCCCCGCGCCAGCACGGGTCTCTTTGGCTGACCCCGGATCGGCGCTAGCGGGCAGGACCATCACCGGCCCTTGGCTCAGGTCGCGATCGTCGTAGACGAAGGCGGCCCGGCCGGACCGGAGCGCGGCGAAGGCATTGTCTAGCGGCATTGAACCGGTTCCAAGCTCGTTGGGGCCTCGTACGAAAAGGGTATCGCGCCGTCGCGTCTTACGATGTGCATCTGGTCTGGAGCTCCGGCCGTTTTATTTTGCTGGAAGACGATCTCCTCGTCCCAAAGACCTTCCGCCAGAACGGCCCGCCTCAAGGTCGGCCCCGCTTCGACCAATACCTCTAACACGCCGCGCGCCCCGAGGTCGTCCATCGCGGCGTCTAGCTTGTCATAGCGGAGCGGTTGAAGTCCGCGCTCACGGGCGCGCTCGAAATAGGCGTCTGGCACGCGACCGCGACGGTCGAGAATGGCGAGAATCTGTTGCTTTTCGGGGTGATTGGGAACCCTGCGCACGGTGAAGCTCGGATCGTCGGCGAGGATACACCCAGAGCCCGTCAAAATCGCATCGGCGCGGCGACGCAGGGTGTGGGCGTAAGCGAGGGAGATATCGGAGGTGAAGGTCTTTCGCCCCGGTGGTGGGACCATGGACCCTTCCGCTGTAAGCGCCGTCTTGACGGTCACGAAGGGGCGCCCTTGCGTCACCGCACAGGCGAAGGGTTCGATCAGGCGGGCGGCGGACCGCGCGAGGTCGCGCGCCTCGCCATGCTCCAGGTCTGAAAAAAGGAGTACACGGCGACCCGCCGCCGTCAGGATCGCAAAGCCCCGTCCGGGCGCCCGCGGGTGCGGGTCGGGCGCCCCTATCAGGATGATTTCAGCCCCCGTCGTGAGCAGCGCGTCGACGCAAGGGGGCGTGCGGCCGGTATGGCTGCAGGGCTCAAGGCTAACGACGGCTGCGTGGACGCGATCGAGCTGGCCCTTCGCCCGGCACATCGCGATGGCCGCCGCCTCGGCATGGGCGGCGCCTGCGCGCTCGTGGGCCGCCGCAGCGATGACGTCGCCCGCGGCATCGAGCAGCACACAACCGACGGGGGGATTGGGCGCCGTCGCGCCGGTCTTCGCCCACGCGAGATCAAGCGCGAGGCGCGCTGCAGTGGCCAGGCGGTCAATAGAATAATTCACATGGATTAAGTAAGGCGCAGGCGGCCGACACGCCACGGCTGAGATTGAGAAATTCCTGGGACCACGCCTGTCTTTGGCCTGTCACAATAAACGGCGCTCAAAGCGGAAAATTTTGGCGTGGCCAAGAAAGCTCGCCGTCGAAACGAGTTGGGCAGAACTTCAGATAACCGCTAAGCCATTGAAACATGGCGCGAGTGACGGGACTTGAACCCGCGACCTCCGGCGTGACAGGCCGGCGCTCTAACCAACTGAGCTACACCCGCATGCGTCCGGGACGTCAGTCGTCGGCGGCGAGGCGCGTGACTTAGGCCGCGGGCCCGACCTCTGTCAAGCAGATTGCCGCCGAGATCGGGAGGGCCTCACCGGCCTCACGGCGCGGTCGGCGTCGCTGTGTCTTGCGGGAGGTAGCGATCGCGCAGGTCCAGGTCGCGGGAGCGGAGCGGTTGGACAGCGCCCTTGATCAGGATGGTTGTGGGCGCGCTCGTCGTCTCCAGGGGATCGCCGTCCCACACCACCAGGTCCGCGTCCTTGCCGACTTCTAGCGAGCCAATGCGATCGCTCACGCCCCACATCTTGGCCGGATTGAGGGTGATGGCGGCGAGCGCGACGTTATAGGGCAGGCCATGGGCGACGGCGCGGCCGGCGTCGAAGCGCGGCGTGCGGCCGCCGGTAAAGAGCGGCGGCGTCTCCAGCGCGATCATTACGCCGGCGGCGTTCAGGCGGGCGGCGTTTTCAAGCGTGGAGCCCAGGGTCTCGAAACTGCTCGGCAGGTCGGCGGCGCCATAAATCATGACGGGAACGCCGGCGGCGGCGATCTCGTGCGCCACGCGCCAGCCTTCCTCCGCGCCCTCCAGCACCAGCTTCAGATGCTGTTCCTTAGCGAGCTTGAGCACCTGGAGGATATCGGCGGCCCGGTGGACGGAGACGACCAAGGGCTCGCGCCCCTGGACCACCGGGATCAAGGCTTCCAGATCCTCCCGCGATAGGTCGTAGCTGCGGCTCTGGTTGCGGTCGTAGGCGGCGCGGTTCTTGGCGTAGTCGCGGACGTCCTCGAAGATCGCCCGCAGCAGCACGAACTCCGCGCCCCGCCCGCCGCCGGCCGCGCCGGCGCCCTCTTCGCCCATCATCAGCACCATGCCGGCCTTGGGCCGCTCGACGGGGTCGTCGCCGGCCAGCGCGAACACCGCCGCCTGGCCCGCGAACACCATATCCTTACGGCTATGGCCGCGGTCGAACGGCAGGCTTGGGGTGGCGACCGCGTCGGTGATTCCGCCGAGCCGGGCGATGGGTATCACCAGGGATTGAGGGTTGATCGCGTATTGCACATCAAACGCCGCGCTCAGCTTGTCGCTGGCGGTCTCTTGATCGTCCGTCGGCTCCACGCCTTCGACTTCCTGGACGCCGATGGGCGTATTCGTGGAGACAAGGCCTGGTGTGACGATCTTTCCGCCCGCGTCGATCACCTGGGCGCCGGCTGGAATCGCAAGATCGGCGCCGACGGCGGTGATCTTTCCGCCCCGGATCAAGACCATGCCGGATTTGATCTCGCCGGCGGGTCCCATGGTCAGGAGGTCGGCGTGGGTGATCGCCACGGTTTGGGCCGCAGCGGGCGCGGCTCCGGCGAGGCTGAGCGCCAGAAGTGTTTTCAGGAACGGGCGCATCAGCGGCTCCCCGCGACGGGTTGGTTGCTGGGCAGGCCCAGTTCGAAATCAGAGCGCGGCGTCGCTGACGGATGACGGCGGTCATAGGCGAGGGCGCCGTCGATGAAGACCTTGTCGGCCAGGGCGTAGATGCTGAACGGGTCCTGGCTCCAGATCGTCACATCCGCCATCTTGCCCGGCTCCAGCGATCCGGTCTTGGCGTCGATGCCCAGCGCCTTGGCCGGGTTCAGCGTGATCCAGCGAATGGCTCGCGCCCGATCCACGTTCAGGCCGGCGCGATTTGCGGCGCCCATAGCGATGCCGGCCTCTTCGTTCAAATGCTGGATCAGATTGGCGTCGTCGGAGCTCAAGGTGGCGCAGGCGCCGGCGCGATCGACCATGGCGACGTTCTCTTCAATACCGTCGAACCCCTCCATCTTGAAGCCGTACCACTCCGCCCAGGTGACGGTGCAGATGCCCTCCTTGGCGAGCAGGGGCGCGATCTTGTAGCTCTCCAAAGCATGGTGGAAGGCGGCGATGTGGAAGCCGAACTCGTGGCTGATCCCGATCATCTGGGCCATTTCGTCGGCGCGGTAACAATGGTTCTGGATACGGATGTCGCCCCGAAGCACGCCCGCCAGCGTATCGAGTTGCAGGTCGCGCTTGGGCGGGTCCGCCTTTTCACCGCGGGCGATTTTGTCGTGATAGTCGTCCCAGCGGCGCAGATAATCCCGCGCATTGATCCAGGCGGCGCGGTAGCCCGCCACATTGCCCATCCGCGTCGACGGCGCGCGACCCTTGGACCCGTAGACCTGCTTGGGGTTTTCCCCGCACGCCATTTTAAGATCGTAGGGCGCGCCTGGAAATTTCATCGCCTGGACGGTGGTGGCGGGTACGTTCTTCAAGACAACGGAGCGACCGCCGAACAGGTTGGCCGAGCCCGGAAGGATTTCCAGCGTCGTGACGCCGCCTGCGAGCGCGCGGCTAAAGCCTGGGTCCTGGGGCCAGACCGAATGTTCCGCCCAGACCTGGGCCGTATCAGGATCGGTCGCCTCATTGCCATCGGACAGGGCTCGGACCTCCGGCGAAGGGTAGACGCCCAGGTGCGAGTGGGGATCGATCAGGCCCGGCGTCACCCATTCGCCCTTGGCGTCGATCACCTCATAGCCGGCCGGCACGGCGAGCCCCGGACCTACGGCGACGACCTTGCCGTCGGCGATCAGGAGCACGCCGTCGGCGATCTCTGGCCCCGCCGCCGTGAGGATCGTGGCGTTCACGATCGCGGTGGGGCGCGATGGCGCCGCCTTATAGGTGGAGGGAAAGGGGTCGGGGTTGGCGAAGGGATCGAGGCCGGGCGGCAAGGGCTTGGAGGGCGCACTTGGCGTCTCGGCCTTGGCGGTCGCCGCCGGCGTATCGGTTGTGGCGCAGCCGGCGACGGCCATCGCCGCCACTAAACTAAAGGCCAGCGCGCCTCTCACGTCCCGCCCCCGATCGCCCACCTACCGCCCCCAAGCCCCGAACATCCAAAATCTTCCGGCGGCCATCTGGGCGCCGGTCCAAGCGTCTGTCCAGTCCAGATTACATGGACGACGTCCAAACGGTTACTCCACGCCGGCGCTGAGGATCGGACCTCCAGGACCGGCTTGAAGCAGGATGGCGGTGCGCAGATGGGGATCGGTCGATGGGGGCAGGGCGAAGGTTTCGGCCTGGCCGGACCAGCCGCCGAGCTTGACGAGCCGATGCACCACGTTGCGATGGGGCAGGGTGCGCCCGCCGTTCTCGCCGCGGCGGATCGGGACCTCGACGACGCGAGGATCGTATCGCACCAGCCAAACGTCGGCGTGGGGCAGACCGGCGCTTGAGGCGACTGTCGCGGCATGATCCGTCACGGCGATGGCCGGTGCGGCCTCGCTTTGCAGCCGGGCGGCGCGGATCAGGGGCTCAACCTCTCCGACCGACTGGCCGACGGTATCACGGCGCCCCTGCACCACCATCTGGGGCGTACCGACTTGGGCGTGATGCAGGCCATGGGCGTAGTCCCATTGGCGGGCGGTGAACTGGGGGCTGGCGAAGGTATCCTTCCAGCCGAGATCGTCCCAATAGGTCACGCCGAAACTCAGAGCCAGCACATCCGGCCGATCGGCCAGAACCGCGAGGGTATCGTTGGCCGGCGGACACGATGAACAGCCTTGGCTGGTGAACAGCTCGACCACGACCGGTCCCGGCGGGGCGGCGACGGCCGGCGCGACCGATTGGGCGGCGGCGAACAAACTTCCCGCAAGCAGGATGGCGGTGCGAAAGTAGGACATGCAAAACCCCATGATGCGAGCTGGCGGCCATTCCGGACGTGCGCGCGGTCCGATCTGATCCTCAGTTCGAAAGGGCGAGGGGGTTGGTTACAGGGACGACCGTTGAGCGCCGGCTCATTGCGACGGTTCGTCTCGCTGCACGGAGTTATAAGCCTTTGGGCGTCAATGTCGGGGCGTGTAACGAAAGCCGCTGTAGCGACGAATAGGGAGACGGCGTGGACGAGCTTGAGTCGACTCTGAAGCCCTTGATGCTTGATGGACTGAATGGCGACGCCCAGGCGCACGCCCGTCTGCTCAAGCTCTTGAGCGAACGATTGCGCGCCTACTTCGGGCGGCGGCTTTCGGCGAGTCCGGATGATGTGGAGGATCTGGTGCAGGAGACCCTTTTGGCGGTGCATTTACGCCGCGCCACCTACGATCGCGCCCAGCCCTTCACCGCCTGGGCTCACGCCATTGCGCGCTACAAGCTGATCGACCATTGGCGTCGGCGCAAGATTCGGGCGACGGCGCCGCTGGACGATGTCGCCGACTTTGTGGCGTCGGCGCCTTTAGATACCGACGCCGGTCTCGATCTGACCCGGGTGCTATCGACCTTGCCGGCCCGTCAGCGTGCCCTGGTGGAGGATGTAAAGGTGCAGGGCCTGTCTTTGAGCGAGGCGGGGCTTCGCGGCGGTCTGTCGGAGGGCGCCGCCAAGGTGGCCTTGCATCGTGCGCTCAAGACCTTGGCTGAAAGGCTGCGCCATGCAGACCGATGAGCTGATCGATCTTCTGGCCGCCGACGCTGGGCCGGTGGCCAGGTCCGCGCCCGCTCAACGGTTAGCCTTGGGCGCAGGCGTTGGCGCGATCGCCGTCTTTTTACTGGTGCTATTTTGGCTCGGCTTGCGACCGGATCTGGCCAAGGCGGTGGGCGGCGGCTTTTTCTGGATCAAGACGGCCTATACGTCCGCCTTAGGCGCCGCGGGCTTCTGGGCGGTGGAGCGGCTCGGCCGGCCGGGCGTGTCCGCCTCGCGGCCCGCCGGGTTCGGCGCGGCGGTCTTGCTGCTGTTTGTCCTCGCCGCGATGGCGCAGGGCGTCGGCATGAGCGGACCTGCGCGTTTAATCGCTCTGGAGGGGGTATCCTGGACCGTCTGCACCCGCAACATCGCCATCCTGGCCGCACCGCTTCTGGCGATCACACTCTTGATATTGCGCCAAATGGCGCCGACGCGCCCTACGGTCGCGGGCTTTGCGGCCGGCGCCTTCTCCGGCGGTCTGGCGGCGACCCTTTACGGTCTCCACTGCCCGGAGGCGACATTCGTCTTCGTCGCCCTTTGGTACACGCTGGGCGTGGCGGTTAGCGCCGGCGTCGGCGCAGCGGTGGGGCGCTGGGCGCTAAGATGGTGAGCGCTTCAGGTTGCGTCCGCTAACCACGGCGGCCGGCCCAAAGCGGGCGCGCAGCGCATCGAGCGTGCGTTCGGTCGTGCGCGCGCGCATCTCGTCGCCGTCTCCGAACAGGTCTTGCGATGGCGACCCGCCGGAGGTCTCGACGAGCTCCGCCAGGCCTACGCCGATCAGGCGAAAGGCGGGGCCCTCTTCCGCCGCCAACAGTTCGCGCGTCACGGCGAACAGGGTCTTGGCGGTCTGGGTCGGGGCCTCCAGGGTGCGCCGGCGGGTGATGCTGCGAAAATCCGCCGTCTTCAGCTTCAGCACCACGCCGCGTCCGGCCACGCCCTCCGCCCTGGCGCGCGCCGCCACCTTTTCGCAGCAGGGCCACAGACGGTCTTCGAGCGCATCAAGCGTTCGCAGATCGTCGTCGAACGTCGTTTCGGCGCTGATGCTTTTGCGTTCGCGATCGGGATCGACGGGCCGGCTGTCTTGCCCCCTGGCCAGGGCCGCCAGGCTCAAGCCCTGAGCGCCGAAGTTTTGGGCCAGGGTCTTGGCCTCGGCCCGCGCCAGGTCGCCGATCCGACGAAAGCCCTGAGCCTCCAGCCGTTTGACCATGGCCGGCCCGACGCCGGGCAGGAGCCCGACCGGGCGGGGCGCGAGGAAGCTCTGGGCCTCCGCGGCGCCGATCACCGCAAAGCCCCTGGGCTTGTCCAGATCCGAGGCGATCTTGGCCAGGAACTTGTTGCACGAGAGGCCGATCGAGACGCCAAGGCCCGTCTCCCGTTCGATTTCGCCCTGGGCCCGGGCCAGCGCCAGGGCCGGCGAGCCGCCGTTCAGCCGCTCGGTTCCCGACATATCCAGCCAAGCCTCGTCCAGCGACAGGGGCTGAATGAGCGGCGTCAAGGCGGCCAGCTTGGACATGATACGGCGGCTCTCGGCCTTGTACTTCGCGAAATCGGGTCGGATCACGACCGCCTCAGGGCAGGCCTTCAGCGCCTTGAACATCGGCATGGCTGAGCGCACGCCAAAGGTTCTGGCGATATAGCAGGCGGTGGTGACAACGCCGCGGCGTCCGCCGCCCACGATCACCGGCGTGTCGCGAAGCTCCGGCCGATCCCGCTTTTCCACCGAGGCGTAGAAGGCGTCGCAGTCCAGGTGGGCGATGGAGAGGGTTTGGAGTTCTGCATGAACCACGAGCCTGGGCGAGGCGCAGGCCGGGCAACGCCGAACGGCGCCGGGTCGGGGCGCCGCGCCGGTCCAAAGACAATCTCGGCACAGCGCCGTCAGGGTCGGCGGATCGGTCACCGGACGCCTACCTCCTGTGGTCTTCAGGCCCGTCGTCTTCAGGCGCATCGCCTTCAGGCTAACCCAGGCTTAATGATATTCGGGCATAAAGGCCTTCAAACGATGAGGGCGCAATCGTTCAGTCCCCTCTGAGCGATTGCGGAGTAGGTTGAATGGCGCCTAAGAGAGTCCTCATCGTCGAGGATAATGAGCTGAATATGAAGCTCTTCCACGACCTATTGGATGCCCAAGGCTATGAAACCTTGCAAACCCGTGAAGGTTTGCATGCCTTGACGCTGGCGCGGGAGCATAGCCCTGACCTGATATTGATGGATATACAACTTCCTGAAATCTCAGGGCTGGAAGTGACGAAATGGCTGAAAGAGGATGGGGAGTTGTCGCACATTCCAGTGATCGCCGTCACCGCTTTCGCGATGAAGGGCGATGAAGAACGTATCCGTCAAGGCGGGTGCGAGGCTTACATCTCCAAGCCGATTTCTGTAAGCTTTTTCCTGGAAACGATCCGTCGGTTTTTGGGGTGAGTCGTTATCCTGAGGTCAGTCCTCCTTCAGAGGTTAGTCCTTAATGTCCGCTCGTATTCTCGTCGTCGATGACATCGAAGCCAATGTGCGGCTGCTCGAAGCCAAGCTGTCGGCCGAATATTATCAAGTCTCGACGGCGTTCGACGGCGCCAGCGCCTTGGAGGCCGCCCAGAATGAGCGGCCGGACATCATTCTTCTCGATGTGATGATGCCGGGCCTGGATGGATTCGAAGTCTGTCGGCGGCTGAAAGCGGAGCCCATTACCCGCCATATCCCCGTGGTCCTGGTGACAGCGCTCGATGGCCGCCAAGACCGGCTGACGGGCTTGAAAGCCGGCGCGGACGACTTCCTCACCAAGCCGATCGATGATGTTGCGCTATTCGCCCGCGTTCGCAGCCTGACCCGGCTGAAACTGGTGATCGACGAACTGCGGCAGCGCGAAGCCTCGGGCCGCCGCATCGGCGTGATCGAGAGCGTGGCGGGGCGTCTTGGCGGCTCCGGTGGCCGAATCGTCATCGCCGACGATCATGAACGCCAGTCTCGGCGCATCGCCGACGAGTTGGGCGTGGAGCATCGCCCGGTGATCGAGATGGAGCCGGAGCTGGCTCATATCGCCGTGCGCGCCCGCGCCGATCTTCTGATCGTCAACATCGCGGCGACCAACTTCGACGGCCTAAGGCTGGCGGCGCAGATTCGCTCGGACGAAACGACGCGCCATGTCCCGATCCTGGCCGTAACCGAGGCTGGAGAACGCACCCGCGCCATGAAGGCGCTGGAGATCGGCGTCAACGACTTGATCGCCCGGCCCGTCGATCCGGAAGAGCTGGCGGCTCGCGCCCGCACCCTGATTCGCCAGAAGCGCTATACCGATTTCCTGCGCAACAATCTGGACAACAGTCTGGAATTGGCGGTGACCGATCCCCTGACGGGTCTCCACAATCGCCGCTATATGTCGAGCCAGCTGGCGGGGCTCGCCAAGCGCGCTAACCATGGCGGCGGCCCGGTTTCGGCGCTGCTCGTCGATATCGACCATTTCAAGCGCATCAACGACAGCTTCGGCCACGATGTCGGCGACGCGGTGCTGCGTGAGTTCGCGGTGAGGCTGGCGACCAATGTCCGCGCCATCGACCTGCCGTGCCGCTACGGCGGCGAGGAGTTTGTAGTGGTGATGCCCGATACGCCGCTTGATGCGGCCGAACGCGTGGCCGAGCGCCTGCGCCTGCATGTCTCCGGCGCGCCCTTCCACGTCGCCGGCGCCGCCGAGCTCCTGACCGTCACCATCTCTATCGGCGTGGCCACCACGCTCGGCGATGACGATACGCCAGAAGCCTTGCTCAAGCGCGCGGATGAGGCTGTGTATCAGGCCAAGTCAAAGGGGCGCAATCTGGTGGTGCTGCAGGCGGCGTGAGGGCGCGGGCGGTTGGCTTCCGCCCTTTCACGAGAACGTTGCATTAAGCGCTGTACGTGCTTCGAGACGCGCCGCTTCGAGGCGCTCCTCAGCATGACGAAAAATTATTGATAGCATCAAACATCGTCAGGGTGAGGAAGGCGCTCATCGAGCGCCTGTCTCGAAGCACGCAGACCGCTTAGGAGGCCCGATGGCTTTAGTGTGCCGACGGCCGCGTGTAGGCGGCTAGGGCGTCGCGGCGGTCTTGGCGGCGGACGCTGGCGTCGATCTTTTGGGCGGTCTTGCGGGCCTTGCGCTCTTGGCGCTTCAGCTCGAGAGCCTCTTGCTCGGCGGCGGCGATGGCGGCGGCCTGAGCGGCCTCGGCGTCGGCCCGGGCCTTCGCGAGCGCTTCACGTTCGGCGATTCGGGCCTGGCGAACCGCTTCGAGTTCTGCGGCGCGGCGCTGTTCGCGGTTGACGAAGGCCGGATCTGCGACGGTCGCCTTGGGCTGGAATTTT
>Ga0209208_10010820_pt1 | contig 11753 bp, 5 predicted proteins | sample S1TSphfallax_3_FD_187694 | JGI IMG/M metagenome (GOLD analysis project Ga0209208, IMG submission 187694) | Host-associated microbial communities from peat moss isolated from Minnesota, USA - S1T2_Fd - Sphagnum fallax MG (SPAdes) (version 2) | ecosystem: Host-associated > Plants > Peat moss >...
TTTTTTTTTTTTTGTTTTTTTTTTTTTTTTTTCTTTCTTCTTTTTTATGTCAAGCCAAAAAAGAATTGAGCCCACTAGAAAAACATTAATCATTACTTATTCTCTTTCACTCATAGAAAATCGCATATAATGCAATAACATATATTTAATTTATGAGAAAATAGCCACCATAATGTTGAAATTTTTTTTATAAAAATCTTCATATACAACATGCAAAACACTCCTCAAATGGAATTTTTTTGGGGGGGAACATTGCCATATATTACAAGAATTTATGGTCTAAATATGGCGATTTCAACTTGTTTTTCCTTCAAAATATGGTGAATTTTGGGGACTTTCTTTCAAAATAAATCCTTTGTACAAGACACAATTTTTTTTCTTTTGGTGACAAACATGGTGAAATTTCACCACCAAAAAAACCTTAATTTGGATAGAAAGACAAAACAAACATAACATTGTTTGCAACCAAACACATTATACATATAATCAAAAGTGGAAAACAATTAAAAATTGTGTATTGATATCTTGTTCATTATTACACCATTAATTAATTTTGAAGCCATGAATAATTTTTTTAAAAGTTAAGTTACAGTTAAAGATAGTCAAAATTAGTTAAGGTAAAAAACAATAATAATGGGTTAAGGTTTATGTATTTTGTCCCAAACTTAAGATAACATTATTTTTTTGTTGTCTTTTTTTTCTCACTATATTGCACATTGTGCTTGGCCTAGGCTTTCATTTTGCATTATATTTTTTTGTTTTTTGTTTTTTTTTGCAAGTGTATTTTTTCAAACATGTGTTTTGCCAATGCATTTGTTGTTTTATCTCACATGTTTGTTGTCAAATTCATTCTAGTAAGTTCTTTTTTGTTTGTTTTGCACAATGTCTACTATTGTAATGAAAAAATATATATTAATTGTTGTGGTGGATGATTTGGATTTTGGAATTTTAAATGTTGTGTTTGAAGCAAAGGTGTTCAATAGGTATGGCGTCTTTGATTGAATTGCAAAAAATAACATGGAAGATCTAAGCTATGCATATTTGCATTGTGATTTGTTGAACACATGATAGCTTTGACCACAATCACTTTAAAGGTGAAATCACCCCATATACAAATGCACCAACAACATTTGCAAAAGGGCATGTTTTTGTGACAGTAAATTGTTTTGGCATTAAACCAAAATCCAAAACAGGTTTTGAAAAAGGCGACATGCATGTTGTCATTACTTTTGAATCAATGACCATTGTGTTATTAATTTTTGAATTCCAACCTAAGTTGATTCTTATGTTTTTCCACACAAATTCCATTAGAGAACTTTAAAAATTTTATTCAAAGTTGGGGTTCTACTACCATTGTTATTATTATTATTGGTGTAAAGGAAGGAGGGGATAGAAAGGGTGAAAAACAATTGATGTTTGCAAATGGAAAGGAAAAATTTGACTAAAATGTTATTTCAATGAGCAAAAATTTCAGAACAAAATATGAACATTTTTTTAAGGTGGAAAATGGAGGCTAATGTGCTATGGTGTTAATAAAAAATGCAGTAACAACATCCAAAAGATATCAATATTTGAAAGCACAATATTACACAATTTACACCAAGCTCATTAATGAAATTACATGAACTCACCTTCTTCAATTGCAAAATAAATTATCAAGTACTTGACTTGCACTAAGAGAAGTAAACTTCTTTTTAAAGCATTTGCATCAAGAATGTTTTTTGAATTTTTGTCATGTTTAATGAAAAAAACACCTAGTGGTCATTACAATATTTCCCACCAATTTCCAATGAAATAACCCCTAGTGGTCATTAGGCAATTTTCATTGGACCCAAGAAAAAAAAAACCACATTGTTGTCCACCAAGTGATTTTCCCATGTTCAAGTGAAAAAATGCCTAATGGCCATTAAGTGATTTTTTGATAAAAGAACCATTATGTGATTTTTTTCATTCAACTAAGAAAAATAAAATCATGTGTGTTGCTTCACAATGTTTCTCCCACCAAGTTCATGTGGAAAAACACTTGGTGGCCACCAAAAAGAAAATTTCATTTGATTTAGGAAAAGGAAAGGAAAAAAAATGAAAAAAATGCCTAGCAACCACTGCATGATTTAGCACCAAGTTTGAATGGAAAAATGTGTGGCAATCATGAGGTGATTTTATTTTTAATTTCAAGATCGATTAAAAATTGCCTAGTGGTCAATGGGTGATATTAGCAATTTTAGGTGGAAAAACACCTAACAATTGCAAGGTAAATTTTAATTAACCTAAAAAAAAGAAGTAAAAATCACCTTGTAGTTGTGAAGCATTTTCCACCTAAACTTGGTGGTAAATTGCCTAATGGTTGTTAAGAGATTTTTAGTGAACCTAGTGGGGAAAAAACACCTTTATGAAAAAAAATTATCAATTTTATAATTACTAACTATGGAAAGTTGTAAGGAAAAATTACTATCAGCATCATTTTAAAAAAAAGTTAAAATGACAAATATAGGATATATTATATTAAAAATGCTTTATGTTGAAATTAAAAAATGAAATATTTTCTTTAAATAATTGATGAAAATTCATCTTTGGGTAAAGGATATGAAATAAAATATTAAGACTATGTTCTTAAATCATATGGGTTTAAGCATGTTAGGGTAAACAAGCCTATCACAAGCACTTAAGGATAAGGACTTATAAATCTCTAAACATTGTTCCATTGCCCTAAAACCTCAAAAAAGATTTTGTAGCCCTTCACATGGCACATCCAAAGCTACGAAAATTGTTCAAAGTAGTCAAGGAATGAACAAGATATGCCTTTTGGAAGTGAAGGTGACATGTTTGATTTAGGCACATAACAATAGTTTATGTTTTGGAGCTTGAGATCTTTGTGCATTGCTTCATTATTTTTATAATTCCAAAGGGTATTGTAAATCTTTAGATGATACACTCATATCTTTTCAAATTGTTCAAAATGGACAAGAAATGAAGAAGATACAGGGTTTGAAGGTAGGGGAATGTCTATTTTTTTATTTTTTGAACAAGTATGTCCTCTTTTTTTTCCTTGTTTTTTGTTGTTCCTTTGTCTTTGGAATTCAAACACCAACACCTTCACCTTCCTAGGGAAAACATGTTAAAGCTAATAAGTAACAAATGTAAATTTTTAAAAAATAATCTATTGGTTTGAATTATTCTTTATTGTTACCCTTTTTTTTTTGCAACATTTTTTTTTTGCATGTTTTTTTTAATGCCTTTCAATTTTTTTGTTAAATGTTGTGTGTAATCGTGTGTTTGTGTGTTTATTTTGGATATATTTTTTTCTTTTTAAAATTTTTTTCCCATATTTTCCCATCGTTTCTTATCATTTTCATTTTTTAATCTCAATTTCATTTTATTTTTGTTTTTTCATTGTGTATGTATTAATTTTATTTATGTATTCCTTATTCAAAATATTCAATCCTTATTTTTTTAAGTGATTGATACATTGTCCATAGCCAACCCTACTTCACCTCCATTTCAAAAAATATGTGGAACTTATTGTGTAATGTATCTCATCATTTCTCCAATGGGCGATTAAGATTATATTTTGTTGTTCAAAATCAAAGATTCAAAAATTAAGCTTTCTTCGTAGTTTGATTGCAATCAATGATGAACTTTTGTTGTTAACTATTGAAGACAAACGGTTTGAAACAATCGTAAAAATCTATGTTCTTGAATTTGGCTCATCTGAAACAAGTTCAACTATTCATTTCAATTCACATTCTTGATAAATTTTGATTATCACCCACACTTGCCCTTGTTGGTTCATAAAAAAAAATTCAACAAATTATCCCACAAATAAAAACCAATTTGTGTGGTGAAGATTTTGTTGCTCCTTTTACAATTATTCCTAATGATGAATGATTAGGTCAATTAGGTTTAATTATTCAATATTAGGAATAATTAGGAATGATGGAACCCATTGATTTTGTCATTTTTTGAATGTGTGGGTGTATGTGTTCATAAATATCTTGTGTGCCATTGTGTGCACAAGTGTTTTTGTTGGTGAGGGTGATTCTATCTATATGCACCCATTTAATTGAAGTTCATAATATTTGAAACATTCACATCAAATTTTATCAATTCATCATTCAAACATGTATTGCATTCATAAGGCCTTCCTTTAGTTTCAACATATAAATATGAAATATGAAATTGTTTCTTTGATTACAAATCTTATTTATTGGAAAATCAATTATCATGTCTTCAAGTGAAGCAAAATAGTATGGCGCATTTAAGTTAATGTTTATTATTGAATATTTGAAAGCCCAACGATGTCATGTTTGACAATCAAATCCAAAATTTTCATTTGATTTGCATCTAGGTATAATCACAAATGAACATTTATATGTGTCAAAAATTGCACAAAATGATAGAATGGGAGGTTTGTGGAAAGATTTCACTATAAAATTTTCTAGATAGTTTAATATCTACAAAGGCATATTTATGTTGGAATAAAATATTAAAACACATAATGTCTTGATGTGGAATGGATTTTTAATCTATTCCCTTACAGTGAATATTTTAATGGTGTGCTTAGGTACTTAGATAACAAAATTGGATAAATTTTCATCTCTTTTGAAATTAACAATGCAACAACCTCCTATTCAATTACCAAATGCATGTTTTTATTCAATAGAATCACTTATGGACATTTTGAAAAAAATTGGAATTCAACATTGGAGTATGTTGTTTCATTGTTCAACATTTATTGCAATACAAATATTACCCAATTTTTTTAAAAATTGTATTCACTATGTGCAGATTTTCTAAAAAACACTACAAATGTTCCTATTGATGAGATTTGGTCTACCCAATCCATTGTAATGTAACTAAAGGTAGAATTTTTTCAAGGTTAGCTAGTCCTATTGGCCTTTTAGTAAATAGGTAGTCACTAGTGATAGACATACATATTGTTTCTAGTTTATGTAAAAGGTGAAGCCATTATGTTAATTCACCTATGGGAATGGGTGATTAATAGATAAAGATTTGTGGAAACATTAGGTAAGGACCTACTTTTGTGGGTGGAATGTAAACCTTGTGTGATTTATGGAAAAGGGAGATTAAGAGGAGGATTCCTACTATGTTTGTATAAGGAGATTTTGGAGGAATAGAAGAGGGGTTGTATGTTGGAAGGAAAAACAATACATATGAGTTTATGAAGGTTATGGAATTTGATGTTTTTTTAATAAATAAATTTATTTACCTTCACTTCCTTTTTAAAATGATAGTAGTTCATTTGAGTTTGATGTATAATATTATAGCTCTCATATTAGTTTAGTTTTTTTTGGTTCTTTTAAAACTTGTTTTTTGCAAATTAATAGTTTGTTAATTAAAGGTAGCTACAACAAGATAATAAGAATAGTTTGTAAATAGATGGTGGAGGTAACAACTATAATGGAATGGATAGACATCTATGATGGAATACTTGGTTGGAGGAAGTACTTTCTAGGGTTTGTAAAGTAGTTTACCTTCTGCCCACACTCCCATTTGTTCATTTTGGATTTCACAATAACTAACATCTCTCGAATTATTTATTGATTATAAATTAATTGTGATCTTCTTCCTCTTTTGTATTTTCACTTTGGTAGTTCCTTTTCTACATGGTAGCCTCTTTTATTGAAAGTAATAAGGCTACCAAGTTTGTGGTTGTATAATGTCTACTACAAAAGTTGATTTTTTTTTCTAATATTCAAATCAAACATTCCCCTCCAATCATCAATTCTAATGTCACACACCAAAAAAAATTTGATCAGGTAATTTATAATAACAATATTTTTGACTTATTCAAAATTGTTCCAATTTAACTTGCCACATGAGATTTCCATCAAGGCCATAATGCTAGAAAATTTGGAACTAGATACCAATTTCAGCCAAATTTTGGAATTCAATGATGGGGATTTTCTATATAAAATGAATCCAATGCATGGGGTTATGGTAAAAAAGGATCCAATAGGGGGGCATGTTGATTTTTTGTAGATTAGGAATCTAATGTTCAACTATCTCCAATGCCTTAAATCAAAATGCATATGAGGAACCTATTCAATAAACATCAAAGTTTGGAATTGTTATCCAAAAATTGATGCCACATTTTGGTATGACTTTTTAATATCCAATGATTGTATGTCAAAGGACCTCACATTTCCCAATACATATAAAATGGGAGTTTCTTATTTTATTTGTTGTTATTTCCTTATATATTGCATTTTTTTGTTTTGTTTAATTTTCTGAAAACAAATGTGAGTGGAAAATAGGAAAAAAAACACTAAAAGAAATCTTATCATATGTAACAAATCATTTTGTAATTGTGTGCATCTAGTTGTCATTTGCAATTAGGATGATCATGCTTGCAACTACAAATTAATAACATATGATTTTTGGGCAATATGATTGTGTGTGCAATTAACATGCAATTAATGGTGTACAAAATGGACATGTGCCATCAAAATAATGACTTAAGTTCAAACATGCTTACGTTAATATACCCAATATATTTACATATGCTATGTATAGTAGTATTATACTTTTAGTGTTAGGGTTAAACCATCTTAATTAAATAATAATAATTATTATTCTCAATATTATGATTATTTATTAGCTTTTGTTACTTATAATATAATTAATATAGTTAGTAAATAAACTAGGTTAGTATAGCATAAGTACCATGTAGTAGTTGCATGTAGGTTATAACTACATTGGTTACATTTGCAACTCGTTTTCTATCCCATATCTTTTGCCCTCCATTTCAATTTTGTACACTATATAAGTAGGTGCATTAGTTTTTTTCACAAACTAAGTGTCAAATCTCATTTGGGATGAACCAATGAAAGAAACTTGACCTTAAAAGTTAAACCTAAACACAAAATTGAATTATTTAAAACTTGTTTATCAAACCTAAACCTACCTTTGTACTTACCTACCTAAGGCCTAACTATTTATCAAATTAATTATAGAAATAATCAAGTGTTTTTAAAATTGCCACATGTTGCCATATAATTAGCCTTCACAAATGGACATATGTCAAAATCCAATTTCACATTTTGTTGCATGGATATATATTATTATTTTATTATTAATGATGAATATTGAAATTGGCCTCAAATGCCACATGTCACCATATAATTGACATTCAAAAGGTCACCATTGTAATTGCACCTTAATTGCACGGGTAACCTTTGTAGAACAATATTGATGGATAAAATATAAAATTTTATTGCATATATTTTTTGTATACATATTATCGTATGTAACTACTAATCATGTGCAACTTGTCTTATGCAACTATGGGGTTTAATAGTTACATGTGTCACATGTAATTAACAATCTATTGCATATGATAGTTGCAAAGGATAGTTTTACTTCTAATGGAAGATTGTTAGAGAATAGGCATAGAAAGATAAAAAGATGGTAACATAGGAAAAGAAAACACCAAAAATGAAAGAACTGAAACCAAAATAGAAAGGCATAAAAAAGATAAATTGGTACTTACATTTTTTAGTAAGGGAAAATTGGTTTTTATCGAAATGGACAAGTTCTAGAAATGGGTTGCTAACAAGGATATTAAGTGGGCTAAACATATTGAAATTTTTGGGTTCATTAGTGTTTAATTAGGACCTATACATCTTTTGAAGGAAATTTTGCAATCTATAGTCTAATTTAACCCTAAAATTATAGAATTAGTGATGCAAGGAATTTCAATATTCTTTATTGAAAATGTTGTGGGGAACATGTTGTGTGTGTGATAAGCCAAAACCAGCAAGCTTTGCCCAATTAAGCAAGTGGAAGTAACAATTATGTGCATTCTGATGGCACCCTTGCACGTAGTGGTGTAGAAGAAGGGTGGAAATAGTTGAAAAGGAAATATGCAACACAAATGTTGCATTAATCCAAACAATAATGTTCAAGAAGAGTTGTGGAACATATGTCAACAAGAAGTTGATCCTTCTTGTTGTCATGGAAAAATAAAGGAAACATATTAATTGGTCTACAATTGTTTTAGGTTATATGTACAATAGATTGAGAGACCTTTTAATGCCAATGGAATCAAGGTGAGATGAACCTAGCAAAGAATTGAAATTTGGCCTTGTAGAAGTTATGGACATTTAGTTTCCCATGGACCCAACTTTTTAACTACTAGAATTAGAAGAAGATATGTTAGGGGAACTAGACAATAAGACATAGATTATAGACACAAAAAAGGCTTTTGGAAGGCAACCCTATTGAATTAATTGACCTCCCAATTAATCACATAGGAAATTGGTGAAACAAATTCAAAATCAAACAAATTGAAATCCGGTGTATCAAAAACTTTTTTACTACCAAACTTATTACCAACTTTGAGAGGCTAGAGTTTGGGTCAACAAAGGCCTAATAACAAATAATGCAATTGTAGTCACTTGAAGGAGGATGTTAATTAGTCTGATCACCATGAATTCCTTTTAATTTCAAATAGAAGATAAGCACAAAGAGTCCAAGTTCAACAAGACCTTCTATTTCTGATACCCCACCAACAATAAGACCAAGTTTTCTTTTGGCAATAAGTGAACCAAAATTTGGAAAGAGGATGCTATTAGTGTGATCACCATAAATTCCTTTTAATTTCAAAAAGAAGATAAACACAAAGAATCCAAGTTCAACAAGACCTTCTATTTCCAATACTCCACCAATAGTAAGACCAAGTTTTCCTTTGGTAGGAAGTGAGCCAAAATTCATATTTATTCTCCTTTCTTAGACATTGCATGACAATTTGCAAAGAGAGCATGTTTTAATCCAAGAAATACCAAAATTTGATACCCCACTAGAATTCAATTCCAATGGTACCAACCTTACAACTCCTTCAATGTAGGTGGGTTTAGAAACCCCTTCTTCTCTAGGGCATCAAAAATTTCTTTTTTAGTACATCCCCCCTCTAATTATGTACAAAGGTCGGTAGAATTTGTAGGGTCTTCCTTAAACTCTAATAATTTCTATTTAGAGGTGGAGGACATTTACAAGTTTTTACCACTATGCCAACATTGTTGGAAAGTTGGGAAAAACTTTTCAAGTGGTCACAATAAAAAAGGAGTAGGAAAGGAAGGCAAGGCAAAAGTTGAATAAATTTTTTTGGAGTTGAACTGACAATTGAACAATTTGCAATCTAACAACTAGAAGGATGCCTTGACTATCCAAGGCGTGGAAATAAAGTTACAAAATTTCCAAGGTGTTTAATTTAGGTTGGATAAAACTTAGGAAAAAAAACACCATTATCAAAATTTAGTATTAGAATTGGAGAACCAAATTGCTACATTGGAGGTTATGTAGGAGGAGAAGGATAATTGGAACACAAATTGAAGGAGGTGAACAACCGAAAAACACTAAAACCTTTTGTAAGCATGACATATAAGGAATTGAAGGTGCCTAAGGAAACAACACAAAGGGTAGAACATGAAAGATTTGCCCTAACTAAAAGATTAAAATGGCAAGAGGGGGACTTTCAATAGTTTACCAAAACAAAAAAATGTTTGTAGGAGAATATTTAGGAGATAAAGGAGGAAGCCCCTTGCACCCAAAAGATATTGATGTTTTGGGCTTGAAATTAGGGACCTTTAGGAAAAAAAATGGAAGGTGCAAATTTCAACCACCACTAGATTGCAAAATACTAAATTTTAAAGGTGGAGGAGCATGCTTTCATGAAAGCATAATTCATGATTTATCAACAAAAGATGTAAATGAGAAGATTCGAATACTGGGGCATGTATAAAGTTTGAAGTATGAAAATGTTCACCAAGGCATTTATTAGTTAATGGAAGGATGAAGAGTTCTATCAAGCAAAGCACATGCCTATTGATCTATTTTTTTAGCCAAGGAAAGGACGTAGACCCTCATTAGATTCAATAGTAATCAAAATGGAAAAAAGATACCATAACCAACATGGATGTAGATTTAGGGCTTGGAGATGGTAAAATAGTTTTAGTTTTGTTTAGTAAAGTATTTTTTAAAAAAGTAGTGATTATAAGGTTGTAATCACAAATAAGAAGGAGGATAATGTCAAAGATCAAAAAAACTTATTAGGACTTTATGTACAAGAAGTTAATTACCAAATTTTTATTATCAAAATTTGATTGCTGAAAATTACTACCAAAAATTGACTATCAAACTTTTTAACTTATTTTTAATACCAAAATTGTAATGATAAGATGAAAACTACCAATTAGGATTTTTAGTTTGTAGGTAAGATTTTTTGGCAACTTTAGAGAGACTATAGAAAATTTGTTAGTTTCAATGGAATTATCGTTTTGGATTTAAACTTTCAATATACTTGAATATACTTTAATCATGTATGTTTAGTAGATCAACTTGTTGTTTTTGGTGTATTTTATGTGGAAGCAATACAACTTTTTTTCATTATTTTCTTGAAATTATCTTTCTACTACAAAATTTTGGACTTGTTTTTTTTTGGGTTGAAGTTGTTTTTGCTTTGCAACCTTAGTTGTTTTAGTTTATTACCAATTCCAGTTTCAATCTACATTAGAGTTCAATAGTCTATTTGTACTACCATTTGCCCATTTGTTTTCTAATAATTATTTATCATCACAAAGTTGTAGAATTATATTTTCACTTTCTATTTTTATCTTTTTTATTTTCAAACTTGAGATATTATTAGATGGCTTTAACATATTGGGTAGTATCTCTTTTAATGAAAATTGAGGAAAAACTAGTGTTAGCCCATCATGGATTAATTTAGTGTCTTTGAGTTCAAATCTAACAATTTTTTGGATTTGGAGTGTTAGATTTGGATTCCGAAACATTGATTTAGGCCTCACTAAATAAAACAAGGTGAAGGTACTAGTATAGGTGTTGGTTGAGCCTGGCCACGTTAAAAAACAACAAATGTAAAATCAATAGAGAAGATAAACCTATGCAACTTTACAAACCCATTCCATAAATAGGGTGGAGATTTACAAAGTGAAAGAAGTTAAAACACTCCTTGAAATAGAAGAAAAACCTTGTAAAAATAAAAATCAAGGATGAGAAGCCATCCAACAAAAATGCAAGGAAAATGAGAACACAAGTATACACAACCTAAACATAAAACAAAAGCAAACAACCAACAAAAATTAGATAAAGACACTATGCAAAGAAGATTCATGACTACGCAATGACAATCAACCATAACAAAGAAGACCTAAGATGAAAGAGCTTAAAATGGAATATACAAATACACCCTCCCTATGTAGAAGACAAAGTTACACTAGATAGACATGCTTTCCTTTACTTGAGTGATCTTGATGAAATAGTGAGCAAAATATCTTCAAAAGGAGAGAGAGATGACGACAGCCTTCCTTTGGAAAGGTTGATCTTTTTTTAATTCTCTTCTCTTTAGAGGTCACTTGGTCCCTCACAAAAGTGTATAGAGACCAAGTGATATTTTGGTCTCAAAAAACAATTTCTAAATTTCAAAGGTCATATAAGTGATCTCTTTAATAGATAAACAAATAAAGAAAAACACCCAACAAGGGAACAAGGAAAAAAATGAAATAAAAATTCATTTTTATTTCAAGACAAAAGACAACACTCAAAAACATCAAACATACAATGGAGAGCCATAAGAGAAGAAATCAAGTAACCTAGGACTTAAACCTATTGCCAGTAGCCCAAAGCAAGTCATGCAAGGAGATGGGTGAAAAACTTGAAATTACACCAATTATAGAAGAGACCTCTCTTGTTGCTACAAATGCATTCAATCAATCTCT
>Ga0209208_10010822_pt1 | contig 11750 bp, 5 predicted proteins | sample S1TSphfallax_3_FD_187694 | JGI IMG/M metagenome (GOLD analysis project Ga0209208, IMG submission 187694) | Host-associated microbial communities from peat moss isolated from Minnesota, USA - S1T2_Fd - Sphagnum fallax MG (SPAdes) (version 2) | ecosystem: Host-associated > Plants > Peat moss >...
CAAATTGCACCCTCTAGTTATTGATTTGCATAACAAAATATCAAATCATCAATGTCATGATTCATTTCCAACATTGTAAGGTTAGTTCAAGTTTGTAATTTCATGCAAGAATAGTTAGGTTTTAGGGTTTGTAATGGATTACAAGCCATCAATTGGAACCACATTTTGAGGGGCAAAAGAGTGGGCTATGTTTCGAAGGTCTACACATAATTATCATGGGCACTCATTTCCTTCAACCACCTCATAAAAAATACATGGATCTTCTTTATCTTCCCACATGCTTCATTTTGTGATTGTAAAATCCCATAAGTATTATGTGCATAAGCCTAATGTTTCCTTTATGGTATAACCTTCTACCATGTTGCCTTTGGGCCTTCCTTTGTTTCTCACATAGACTTTCAATGTTTTCATGTAGTGTTCCATAAGATACATTCAAAGTGTATGCACTAGAGCACAAATTTTTAGTTCCTCAACTAAATGAACTAAAAGTTGTGTCATGGTATCAAAGAAAGGAGGAAACTCTTTCTTTAGTATTAATGGTGTGACCACCACATCGTGCTTGAGATCATCCATTGTTTTCAAGTCCACAATTTTGGCATAGTTTTCTAAACACATGATTCAAACAAATGATGGCCATTCTACAACCTTTTGCCATTAAATGTCACATGCATAATGGCAAATTGTTTTGCATCATCACATGAAAATCATGTGATTTCATTCCTTTGAAATCCCCATCCTTTTAGACTTTAAATCTTCAATGAAGACACATAATGAGTTAAAGTTTTCAACTATAAGATAATTTGCACAAATTTTTGTTTTCCTCATTTGTTAAAAATATGAAGCTACAAGCTTAATGAAGCCAACCCCATTAGCTTGTAGCCATGAGTGTGGTTGTATGCCACATTGTTCCAAATATTTTTAGACCATTGAAGTATCCTTGGCACTAAAGATAGTTTTTATAACATTTTCATAGAGGATTTTTTTCCAATGCATGACATCTAGAGTGGGGTAAAATCACAGTCAAAGGAGCCACCCAAGTGAGTGGACACTCTTTAAAATTGCATTTTTGTATGTTTGAAAGATCACAAGGGAAGCATAATAATTTGGATTATCATTTTTTTTTTGGAATATTTTGTATTAATTGAATATTTTACATGCTCAGAACTTGATACAAATAAACAATGTTTTTACATGTTCAAAACACTTAAACCTTGAGAATGGACAATTTTTGTTTTGTTCAAACATCTATTTTTTTACCAATTGTGCACCAATCCTTTTGAAAATTGGAAAGGATTTTAACATTGATGATTAGAAAGGAAATTCAGGAAAAAAATAATTAAATTTGTTCTTATAACCCATTTGAGCACATTTGGGTAAAAAATGCTTTTGACCTTCAAAATTATGGATTTTGAAAATGTGACTTTAACAAAAGTTGTTCATATATATGTGAAAGAAGGCATAGATGCATAATATACATAATATAAAATAAATTTGCAGTCAAAATGTATTTATATTTAAAATGTAGTGTTAAATGCAGTATTTGAAATACAAAAATTTAAATTATAAGCCAACACATAAATGATTGTAGTCATTAAAAAAGGATTTTTACCTTGGCACCCTTGGCTCCTTTGATTGTGATTTCACCCGGTGTTGCAGATGAGTAGTTCTTTGCAACAATAAATACCACATAAGTCATTGGTGTATATTTTGAATTTCTAGATAACAATTTAAACATATTGTAATACATCAAACTAGTTGTTGGATCCATGTTGATGTGTGACATAATTAATTGAAATTCAACCTTTGGTTTGTAAAACTTACCTCCCAATACATGAGTTTAAACATGATATTATGTCGTTTATGCCATGTTTGTGTATCATGTCATGTTTTGCACTAGTTCTATTTCTTGAACCTTATGACCATGTTTTTCATTCTTTGGCCCATTTTATGGTGTATGTTGTAGATACATGAATGGATGCAACCTAATTATACATTTCCCCATTAAAAGCACCTTGAGCTTGTTGATAAGGATGATTCTTCAATAAATAGTGGGAATTTTTACAATATAAAACTTTCTTAAATTTTGTGGATGATTGTGATTTAATAGTTGGACCACAAGGTGGGTGTCCCACCAAACTTTAGGCCACACATCCTACAAATAGCCCATATGCCAAATATTGTGTATGTTCCACATGCACATTGCCTTTAAGGAAAATGTCACTCCTTGGTGTGCATCAAAGGCCGGAACACCTTTCCACAACAATTATAATTCCTCAATAAGAAGCTTCAAATACACATCCACATTTCCCCTTATTTCAAATTCCTTGTTAGGAATGATTAAGGTTAGCATTAGAAAGTAACATTACTAGCCAAGGCAATAAATTATAATTGAGTGGAACAATTGGTCATGTAAAATGGCACAAATTAAAATTCTGAAGGGGTTCACCCCCTTTAATGCCAACTTTAATGTGCTTCAATGGAAAATTCTAACCACTTCTCAAATATGTGCTTCTAACTTTTGGAATTTGGCACTCTCTAAATTAGGCCATTTGTGTTTGCTCCATGTTTATGCCAAATCAACAATTCCACCAAAGTTTTGCACCTATACATTAATAATAGTCTTGGAATCAAAGGGAAGTGTCCAAACACTTTTTGTGGAACATAGGACGATTTGTCTGCAAACCTACCAATGAACACTTTACTTAGACCATGGATTATCTGCAAATTCAATAGTAATAATGTGGTTGACAACATATAAATTGAAGAATTTTCAAACAATGGGGTTGAGGCTTTTGTGATAATAAATTCCATTGTCATTTCATGTTGTCCTTGGTCAACTAGGATAGGGAAGTTAATTGGTGGATTCTCCAAGGGTTGAATGCCCACTAACTAGGTTTTACTCTTAACACCCATGTTGCAATTTGTCAAATATGGCTAAAGCTTCAACAACCATTTGGTGAACATGAACTTGTGGGTCAAGTATTTTAAGAATCCCATCAACCAAAATGGGTGTTGTTGGTTTCCTAGGGACATCCCCTTAGCGTTCATTACTCCTTGGTGCAAGTTATACAACTGATGCCTATCCATAATCCAGCTAATGTGCCAATGTCCTATTAGTAACATACTTTGCAAGTTTGCATTTCTAGTTCATTTATTAATAAAATTGACAACCTTGTATAGTTGGAGTGAAGCTACAAATTATCTAACGTTATCAATTTCACATTATTATATTTTAACTTGCATAGAAAAAGATATTGTATTTTAGGGGGGTGATGTGTTATTGCTTAAAGTAGAAAATTGTTACATTTGTTATAACATTTTGATCACCATATATGATTTTTTAATGTTTGTAACCAATAAAAACTTTATCACTAAATATTTTCATCAAAGACGCATTGGTAATGAAAGAGGATAACATCCTTGAATTGGGCATGGTTTTTGTTTTGCATTTTGTTTTCCTTGTTATTGGAACATGACACTCAACATAACACCCCATAATTGTAAAAACAATTCATGTTATAGGTTATGTTTACATTGAATGTGCCCAATCTTTTTAATCTAATTGTTGGATCAAGGTTAATTTTGATTTAAAGTGAACTTTGAGTTATAAAAAATTGTTGTGCACATTTTAGAAGCTTTTTGCTTGAATTTAAGATTGTCAAAGGATAACCCATCCTTGGATGGTACCACTAGGAATATCATACTTTGATTTTACTCGACCCATGAAACTTTTTTAAATCATAAAAAATAGTTAAATAAATATTTTCATAAAAAATAATTAATGGGTACATTTATTAGGTTCCATAGATTTTGAAATTTCAAAAAATTATTGTGTATTTTGATGTTCCTAATCATTACATTTAGAAAAAGTTTTCGGAATATAACACTAGTTCCTTTGCTTGAACTTTTTGGTCATGAACACAAAATTGAAACATGATTTGGAAAAAAAATTATATGGATTTTGTTTTTAAGGATTTTTTTTTCTAAGGAAATTTTAAGTCATTATTTTTTTAAATTAAGAAATTAATTAATGAATCATGAATTCCAAAGTTAAGGAATGTGATTCATGAAAATGCCATTACTATTGGGAATACAAAATTTTAACAATTTCCACTATTTAGAATTCAAAATGAACTTGAAGTCACATATTAAATTTTGGAATGGATAATCATGAATTTTTTTAATATAGTTGTGAAAAAAAAATTGAAAATATTGGCCTAGGAAAATGATTCAACCACTGCTAGTTCCTTAACCGTTATTTGAAGTGGTTCCTAGTGGTACCACCTAGGGATGGGTTTACTGCAAAACATTGTCACCAAAAAGAAATCACTATATACAATCATACTTGTTATACATCACCATTTTTTGCCTTAAATGGGTCCTTTCTACAATAAACTCTCTCTAAACTAATATTGTGTAAACTAATTATTTTCTCTAAACTAATATGCGGGCATAGGCCTGTGGTGGGCCTCATACTTAATTTAATAATTCTCCATAAACTGATATTCAATATTTTTTTCCGATCCCATAGCATTTTATAAACTAATACATCATACATATGGCACCAACCCAATGTATTCTGAGAGTACCCAGAGTGCAGCTTTCCACAACCTCACTTTCTGCCAAGATTTTTACCACTCATGTCATATGATCTTCTACGTGCTTCTTTGATCCTCCACCAAGCTCCACAAGGTTTCGTCACCTTCCCCAATGATCCATGACCTTCTACTAACCTCCATGACCTTCCATGCTGCTCTGGCAGGTTCCAGAATGATTTTTGTTACCTCCCATATAATTTGTGTAAACTAATATCCTCCATAAACTAATATCTTCCAACCGGTCCCAAGGATATTAGTTTAGAGACAGTTTACTGTAATGTGCTTTCACCCATACACAATTTCCTTTTCTACCCACATTCAAATTTTAGGAACTTAAATTTTATGTGCCATGATTTCAAAAAACAATAAATATGATCAATAAAGAGGTATGAATTTAATGAATGAGAATTGAAGTAATTTGGATGGGTTCAAAATTTAGAAACCTTACCAAAAAGAAGTCTCTTGTGGTGAAAATTTTCCAACAAGGTTCTATAGATCTCTTAGCCCCACAAATGGGTCAAAAAATGGAAACCTTTTACATCAACTAGTTTCAATTCATAACACAATGAAGGATGGCAAATGGCACAAGCAATTTCATTATTTATCCATATTCAAATATTAAAAGCTTGATTAGATGATTATCTACCAACCATAACTGAAACCCAACCATCCTTATTTGTTAAAGTTTTGTTAAGAAAAAAATGTTGGCCACAAGATGTTATGTATTAGAAAAAAAAATGTTGTTTGTAACAAAAAAATGTAAATGACATTTTTTTATTGCAAAAATTGATTACAAATGATAATTTTTCTTTTGATGTATGCTTGGGTTACTATTGTAAGGTGTCCATCAATGGGGCCTGCCCTAACTCAAATAGAAAAAAATAGACCGTAAGATTCAAATTTTATGGAACTCTTTACATTATGGGGTAAGATTGGGTTTTTGATTTAACCATCACTAGAAATTAAGGGTTGGGAATATAATATGTGTTTCCTTTTTCCTACTTTGGTGAATATTGTACACTTCCATCCTTCAATTGATATGGAATGGTTAGATGTAGAAAGCCCTAAGGGTGAAAACACATTTGGAATGGTTAGTTGTTTAACAATACAAAAATGCACCAAACCATTAACTTCTATTAACTTAATTCTATGATATGATAAAACATTCTAGCTTATTTTATCTTTTACATGGCTTTTTGGTGGTGTGAAGAAAATGTTTCTTGACTTTCCATTCCATCCCATGCCAACCTTTGCTCAACATTTTTTGACATGCTAAGGTTTCCAATACAACATTGCTAATATGTTTCAAAGAACATGACCTCCAAACATTATCACTACAAGCATCAAGCTATTGACCTCCTAAAAGCTTGATGTTGATGATGGAAAAAACCCAACTCAAATGTTACAACTCAAACATCATTCAATTTGATCTTGATTACACATAAAAACAAAAAAACTAAAAGGTAAGACTAAAGAACATGACAAGAATTTATTTCATGAAACACCATTTTGAAAATCCAAGAAGACACTTTGTTGCTTTAAATTCCAAGTGTGATTGACAGGTAGATGCAAGTTAAGGTGGTTCAAAAACAGCAAAAGTTCCAATCCCAAAAGTCCATAGAAAGTCCATATTTTAACACTAAAATGGAGAAAAACGTTAAAAACGAATGTTGAGTGGGCAATGTGTGGCGATTAATCAATTATTAAAGTCCATATGAAAGGTTTCCCATTTAGAAAACTCTTTAACACACATGTTAGGGGGGGAAATATCAATCCAAGATTGGGACTTTAAAAAATAAGGTCCAAAACTGGTCATTCAAAAATCCATGGTTATTTGTTGGTTAAATTTTTTATTGTAATTTTTTAATCCTTTTGTTTTCCCATCATGTATCATATATTGAATCCTTATAAAAAAATATTGAGATGAAATCATAACAAAAAATGCATTTGAATATTAATGCAAAACCCATATTATAGTCCATATGTCCACTTTAAAAGTCCATTACTATGATTGGTGTATGTTTATTGAATTTCACCTCTCAATAAATATTTTTATTCAAGTTGAAATTCTTAATTCATAAATAATTTTGTCAAATTGATGATCTTACAATGTGTTTATGGCATTTGAATAGAGTACACTATGTAGAAAGTCCATAAGGACACAAAAAGTGAGCCACAATAGCTTACATCTACCTTAACCTTCAAGTTCTTACACTATACCAACACATAATGCACAAGAGAATCCAACCTCAACAAATTAAAAACCTTGAAGTCAAATAAAACATTCAAACTTGTAAAAAGTCAAAATGTGTATTTTCAAAATGCAAATTTTAATACCCTAAAGTTGGGAGACCATGCAAAAGTTTGATTATAAAAATTGGTGTGCAAAAGCTCAAATGGTGGGAACTACATAAAAGTTCAACTACAAAAGTTTGATACGCAAAGCTTCAATGGTGCAATAACATGCAAAGAAAAAAAAGGAAAAAAGGTGATGATTTGGGACTTCAGGAACTTGTGATATGAAAGAAAGATGAACTTGCACTAGGTAGCTATAACTTTAGGCTAGTTAAAATAACATAGTTGCCCATAGGAAAAACAATGTTTTAAAAAACAATGAAATTGTCATCCAATATTAATTTTGGGGATAATCACAATAAATCTATTGACTAAGGCCAACCTAAGTCCTTGGGAAAGGATTGGAACCTTGGCACCACTTGCTCCTTTAAACATGTTTTCACTTGGAAACAAAAGCACATGATATTATATGATGTAAGTATTAAAATATTAACACCCCAAATGAAAGACTCATTTTGGAAATGTCATGCAATTTTTCATTCCTTATTAATTTTTATTTCAACAAGGTGCAAGTAAGGTAAAGTAGACAATTATTGATCCTTTTAGTCTATTTGTAGCATAAATGAAAATTAGCCATAAAGTAAGCCTTGATATACCTACTCTTTAAAATATTATGTATTTAAATGATGAATGTATGCATGTTGACTCTATGATGATGATCTTGAAACCCCATGTTTAATATGCATATTTTGAGTAGATTTTTAGAATGCAAGTAGATTAAATATTTTTTTCTACTTTCAATTGATGAATTGGGTAACAATACTTGTTTTTTTATGTATTCTCAACTTTTTCATATTACAATCTTAATATATCCAATCTCTAATGTACAATTAACTAATTTGAACACCATATTGAGTTGGTTCATTTCAAATATATGTGTAACCTACTTTTATTATGCTAAATTTTTTCAAATTTTATGTTCAACTTACAATAAACTAAGTGCATTAACATGTTTTTTCATAATGAAACTTAAAGGAATTTTGAATCTACTTTCTTTTTGTTCTTGTCAAAATTGTTCCATTTTGAAATTGAATTTTGAAAACTTTACTTTTTCTATTTATTTTACCTTCTTCATGAACACAATAAGACATTCAAAATTTGTTCAATTAAATCTTAGCACCCATTGTAGTAGTTATTGATTAAAAGACTCAACATACATATCCAATATTTAGTTTTTAGCATATAATAATGTTCATTTTGCCTCAAGACACATGATATAAGAATGATTACATCATGGTTCTTGTTGTGGTACCCAAGTTGTGATTAGACCTTATTCACAACAATTTATTTCCTCAAGAGAAAATTTAATGTGTTTTTAGTGTTTCAATTTTATAAAGCCATTGTAAAAATAAAATTTTAAATGTTTGAGATTCAACAATGGGGGTGAACACACCTTTGGCCATTAAATACCACGTTTGTGAAACATTTTGGCATAGCTTGACCAATATACATGAGGTGTTTAAATGGAAGAATCATACTTTCGTAGAAGTTGTTCATAGCTTGCAAGCAATACCCAAACTTTACATTTTGAATTGATCTTATGTTATAACTTGTTACATTAAAACCATTGAACTATATAACTCTTTGATTTTTGACAAAACACCATTTGAATTGTAGGCACATATATAACCTAATTTCATTAGAAGAAAAATTATCATTTGCAATCTATTTTTGCAACTAAAAAATGTCATTTGTAAATAAAAAGAAATGTTATTTGCAACTAGTTGCAAAAAATAGTTGCAAACAACAATTTTTCTTCTAATGTTTGTATCATTTCATGTTTTCAAGTGCCTTGAGTATGATCACATGCCAAATGAAAAAACAATTGACTCCAAAACACACATTTATGTGTTTTTGTTTACCATGGGGAAAAAATGGTATTAAAGGTTATTGTTTGTATGATTACATCTCATAATGATTCTTTATGATCATGAATGTTATCTTTGATGAAAGTGTTTTGTTCCTAGCCAAATCTATAGAAATCTTTAAACCCCCACAACCATCTCAAGAACATGTGCCATAATTGATGTTCCATGGGAATGGCCTTTAAACCTATTCCAATCCAACTTATTCTTATTGCTTTACCTCAAAACCCAAGTGTTGTAGCAACCTTGTTAATACCACCCATACCTCAAACACCATCTCCATTCATTGAACCTAATCCTCTGTACATTCTTTCACCTTTTAATGACAACATTGATCATAACCATTTCAAACTTCCAAATTGATGAACCAACCAAAATTGATGAAGCCTTTATCAGTTCAGAGGGGGAACATTGGAAGGGAAACCTTGGAGCTCAAATATGCTTCATTATTCAAAAATTTAAAATTTAGGTTGGAAACACTACCACCAAGTCAATCAATTGTTAAGTTGCAAGTGGATTTTGAATAGGAAACATCACCATGATGGTACAATATCTTGATACAAGGTTTAGTTGGTTGGTCATGGGTTTTTGAACAAATCCAAATAATTGATTATGGTAAAAATATATTTTCACTAGTTGTCAAAATTGCATCATTAAGAATAATGATTACACTTGTAGGTACACGCAATCTTCACATTCACCAAATGGATGCAAAAATAACATTCTTAAATGGAACCTTAAATGAAAAAAATTACATATCTCAATTTGAAGGCTTTAATTGTTCATCCAAATCCCCCAAAGAAGGTCAATAGACTTTTCAAAACACTATGAGAATAAAAGGGTGTTTTGTAATTGGCCTTGTAACTCTGTTTTTCAGTTGCAATGGCCATTTACAACTCATAAAATGTATACGTTGTGAGTGTTATTGAACAAGTTGCATGAGTTGTAAAAGTTGGTGAGTTTAGCAACTCATCATATATACAATGCAACTCAATGCAATTCATTGCAATTCTATCACAAAAACCCATTTTCAACTACTATGGAACTCCACTACATATATAACCATAACATCATGTTGACATTATTAATTTTCATTCATCCATTAAAATTTGACACATGGTAGTATGAAGAGTTTTGGATTTAAAAATTATCATTTATTATGATTGTTAATGATGGTCCAAATGATGACACGTGGCACAATAGAAAATTGTCATGTGGCATATTAACTGAAATTTGAAATTAAAAAAACAAAAAAAAGTTATAGCTCCATACATAACCATAGGTGGGTAGGTTGGTAGGTTTTAGGACCTACTTACCTACCTACTTACATAAGTAGGTAGAAAAATAGGAACCACTTATTTACATAAGTAAGTAAATAGGTAGAAAAGTACAAGACCATGTGAATTAAATAATTATCATGTAAATATTTAATTTTTTTAATGTTATTTTTTAGGGTTAAACTTTTTTGAACTCATCCCAAAATGGGAGTGTATTTTAATGTGAGGGTATTTTAATTAATTAATTAATTAAATTTTTGAATTAATCAAAATAATTCATATGATTTTATCGTTAGTTACTTCAAATAAATAATTATTTGATTTCATATAATTTATTATCAGATGATTAATTATCTAAATTCATATAATTAGTCAATTTTTTTCTAGAAATTAAAATATTAATTATTTGAATAAAGTAAAAAAACTAGTTATTTAAATTTCTTTTTATAAGTCATATAATTATATAATTATTCAGTTTAAGTAAATTACATATTAATTAATGAATTATTGACATGTAATTCATCATTAAAAATTAAAAATTAAAAATGAATTTGGGTAAAAAACATCAAGATATAAATAGGCATATCCATATGTACACCCAAATTGAATTATTAATATAATATACAATTTTCTTTTAGTTTCACATTTAATTAATTATATGTATCTAAATAATTAGGTTGTTAGTGATATTAGATAATTAATGATCCGGTAATTATTGAAGAGAAAATAATTATCTTAATTAATTGGTTTAATCCATAATGAAGTTTTCCAATTCAAATAAATATTTATTTAATTATTTTTTGATTAGTAATTATTGTTATCATACATCCATATTATGTAGTTGAATTAACATAATTAATTACTTAATTAATAATTATATGAATTACACTTTTTGTGTAAATTAATAATGAATTATGTATATAATTAATAAGTTCATAATACTTAAGTATATTAAGCATAATTAACATTTAATACTCAAATTATTGAAACAATCATTCTTTATAAAATAATATAGATGAATTTGTATCCTTATGAAGTCATAGGTTGTTGTACAATAGTCATAACATATTTGAACATTGCTAGTTCAATAGTGGTGCATTTGTGGCCCTACCAGTTGTATTAATGGGAATTATAGTAAAAAACTAGTTAGAAATGTATCCCATAATGGGTGGTGGAAATGCAAACATGTGGCATAATTGCATGTATGTACATTGTACATTAGTTGCAACATAGTTATTGTATCAAAGGCACATTTACAATATTTCTAAAATAGTCGTCAGATGTAACTATAGGTTTTGATTCTTCAAAATATCAAACATGGTTGACTACAAATGTATGTATGGTGTGTACAAATTACCGTATAAGAGACCCATTTTCAATTCACTTGCAACTATAATACAATTAATTGATTTTTTGATGTAACAATTTATTTATTAATTCCTTATATTTATAGGGGGATAATTGCATAATAGTTGTAATACCAAAGGGATAATTGCACAATAGTTATATATGAGCCATTTTTTGAGTTCTAGTTGCAAGGCAATGTGATTTCGATGAACACAATTTCTTATAGTGAAACAATTTATGGATTAAAACAATCATCACAAATGTGATATGAAAAAAAAATAAAAATTCTTGCAAATTGGGTTTAGATT
>Ga0209208_10010823_pt1 | contig 11750 bp, 10 predicted proteins | sample S1TSphfallax_3_FD_187694 | JGI IMG/M metagenome (GOLD analysis project Ga0209208, IMG submission 187694) | Host-associated microbial communities from peat moss isolated from Minnesota, USA - S1T2_Fd - Sphagnum fallax MG (SPAdes) (version 2) | ecosystem: Host-associated > Plants > Peat moss >...
AAGGTTATTAGTTGACATTGTAATACTTAACTTAAATAAGTATACCATAACATTTTTTATTAGCTATGTTTCATGGGTCTTCTTATTGGACACCACTAGGAACATCACACCCCAAATTTCTAAAACCCATCCAACTTCAAAACAACATAAGACTCACATAAAAAAAACTTTTCATTCCAAATTATTTATCAAAAGGTTACCCAAGTCATGTAGAATTCAAAATTTTAATTAAATTTACAAAAACAAATGATGTGGAAAATGAATGCATAAGGAAAAAAAATTAGGGATGTCATAAGAAGGATTTTTTTTAATCAAGAACACAAAATGAATCTATTTTTTGGGAAATTTCTTGGATGTTAATTTTTAAGAATAATTCAAATTCCAACCTACTTGATTTTTTTAATAAATAATTTATTGACTCAATTTTTGTTTAGTTATGAATTTTTGAAGTCAGGATCGTGAATTCCTAAAAGGCCATTGATGTCAAGAGCACAAATGATAATTATTTTCATTTTAAAAATAATTAATGATTAGTTTGGATCATTCCCTTGTGCATGTACTAAATTATATATATATAGACAATTAAAAGAAAAAAATCAATAATTGGGTCAGAAATGATTAAGGAATCAAAATAATGATGCACATTATAGGTTTTTGGGTGCTCATTATTTTTCATGAGTGTGTGCATAGGTAGGAAAACATAACCCACTTAGTCCAATCAAATAAACCAATGTATAAGTAAATGGAATTTTATTTTTTAAATTGGGTCCAACTTTCTTGTGACTTTGGCAAGGTGGTTCCTAATGGTACCACCCAAGGAAAAGTTTGTTAGCATGTCAAAAACAAGTAATATTCCATCAAATTCATTCATATTCAATAGGCTTTTATTTATAGTGGATTAAACTATACAATCAAGTTTTAAAAAGTAGAGGACATTTTTTTATGATTCCATAAATAAACATCACAAGGTGAAATTTTGCATATCAATTCATTGTATATTTTGTTCAATAATGTGGGATTCCATATACAATTTGGTGGCATGTGGATGTTCATTTTTCTTTCTCAGTGATTTGTGCATTTTTGGAACTTGCAAGTTATATATATATTCCCAATTATATCTTTGTTTGTAAAAGAAGCTATTACTTTCCATTTTAATATTCTAGTGGATTGTAATAAACATTATATTTTTACAAAACACAAGCAAGAAATAAGAAAGTAATGGCATGTAGCAAACAAGATTAAATATTGAGATTGGATTGTCTTAGCAAGCATATGTGCCTATCCTTTGTTCATATGAAAACACTAGTGGTATACATTATTGTTCCACATGGGCTTCAACCTTTGTCAAACATATGTGTGTCTTAACAATCTTGTGTTGTATGTTCATAAGATTTCTCATCATTCTAACTTGGCAATTTGAAAGAAAGCTTAATATGCCAATTATGCTTATAATATCTTTGCTAATCAATTTGATTGTCTATGCAACCTTGCCTTTCTAGGGTTATTAGCCAACAATGCAACAAGTACTTGCAACTTATTATCGAGAACTTGATCTAGAACTTGCAATTTGAACTTGGAACTTATTATTCGGAAATTTGAATTTAGAAGTTGAACTTAGACCTTGATATTGGAAATTTGAATTTTGAACTACTTATTGAGAAACTTCAATATGGAATTTGCCTTAGACCTTGATATCAAAAAATTGAATTTTGAACCTGCTTTTGGGAAACTTGAATTTGAAATTTGCACTTGAATTTTAATATTGGAAACTTGAATTTTAAACTTACTTTTGGGAAACTTGAATTTGGAATTTGAACTTAGACCTTGATATTTGAATCTTGAATTTTGAAATTGCTATTGGGAAACTTCAATTTGGAATTTAAAATTCACAATTCTTAACAATAAATTGTAATGAAAATTTCCAAATTTTAATTCTAAAAGTTGATTCAAGACTTAACTTTAAACTTTATATATAATCTAGGATTAACCTTCAAAACTAAGTAAAACCAAAATGTCAACTATAAATTAAAATTGAAAGTTTAAAATAATTAGCAAGTTAATTAAACATTCAAAATTCATTTTAAAATATAAATTCATATGAAATTAAGTAAAATTCATTAGGGAATATTGAAAGTTCATGGATATAAATATTAAATTAAGAAAAATTGGTTTGCAACAAATAAATCATTTCAATTTATTGTTTTTTTTATGTAATAACATACATGTGTTTATAAAATATTCAATAAGTTGAAAGTTAAACAAATAGTATGTTTGAATTATAAAACCATTTAAGGCTTGGAACGTTTGAAAGATTGTAATGTTATATCCATGCATTTATCTATTAAAGTGTTCAATTAGGAATTGGAAGTAGCCACTTAAATTAACTTCACAATTTATGTTGTAGTAGACCATTAAAGGTTGCAATGAATTCAATAATCCTTTATCCAACAATTTGTCATGTGTAGTTCAACCCACCACTTGTGGTATTTCTACCAACTTTTGGAGATGGATGGCTTAAACCAATTTCACATGGCTTTGTCACTTAACGGTTTCCATAATTCCATTTGCAAGTGTATATCACAGAGCAAGTTTCCATCTTGAAGTGAACACTTTATTAAAATTTGACACTGCATGCACCAAAGAAGTTATTTTTGGGGGTATTATTGTATGTTGTTGTTATTTTAATGTTCAAATGCCAAAACATGTTTTAAAGTGTCAAAGCATTTCAATACTTCATTTTTTGTCTTCCAACTTTTCAATATAGGAAACATGTACAATTTTTTTGGCAATTTTAACATGTAGGTAAATAAGTTAGTAAAAAAGATGAGGTTTTGAAATTAAAAAAGGAACAAGTGGACCAAAGGGCATTTTTTTCATTAGTGGGCTTGGTGTAAGTAAGATAAAGTGAATAATTGGATTATCTTGTCAATGTTAGAACAAATAAATTTAAAATAAGATAAACCCATCATAAAATTGTGGAATGTTAAATTATGTTTTTAGTTGAATGATGAAATATATGTTTTTTCAGTAATGTGCATTAATTTTCAATTTTCAAACTGTAAAAGTACATTTCAAGTAGGTTCTTTAAAACAATTGCTTTTGAAGTTTATTTTTGTATGGGGTTTTTGTTTTCAAGTAGGGTATCCAATAGGTTTTAACAAAGAAAATATTAATTTTTTTTTTCATGAATTATTGAAATATATGATGATCTTCATATCCTAAATTTGTACATACCTATTTCATTAAGTTTTCTAATGAAAAAGTAGGTTTGAACATATATTAACTAGTTATATTCAAATGTTATTTTAGTTTACTTTTAAAGTTCATTTGCTTTTAGTTTTTTTTTAAAACTACATTCTTACAAACTTAATACAAAAAAATGAATGGTAATTGACATATACTTTCACTTAATTTGATGTTATTTTATTGTAGTTATATGAGTGACACACGGTTTAAGTGCAAACATTTTTTTTTTTCATATATTTAATCTTCCTTGTACAAATGATGTATAATTATTTGAAAATTTCAAACATATAAAAAAATTCCAAAATGTCAACAACAAAATTTTGAATTAATGTGTGTTGAATTGGACATCAATGTAGGGTATGTGAAGGAACATTAATTTTTCCCACCTTAAAGTTAACTTAATTTTTTATGTTTACTACATTGAGTTTTGATATCATATATTTGTTCAAATATTTGGTTTTAGTTGAAGCCATGAGGAGTGATGATGAATTCACAATCTATCCACATGTTCTTATATACCAAATAAACAGCCATTGAATATAAAAAACTATAAAAACGATATAATGTCTAATTGTTGAAGAAGAATCCTAAGGAAAGTTCAATACCTCATCCAAGAAACTTTCCAACCTTTTCATGATATTGTGACCACAAATGAAAGAGCAATGGAATTTACAATGGCAATGTGAAAGGAAATGCAAATGTGAATGTGAATAGGTTTCAAGGTTTTTTGTGTAGTTGTCCATTTTTTGTGAAAAGACAATGACATGCGATTCGTTTTTGTTTATTTTCCCAAATTATCCATTACTATAAAGGAATTCATGAATGCAAGTTGAAAGAAAGGAAATGTGTTTTGTTGTTTGTGTGTAACGCAAGTCTTATGATTAATCTGAAAAGAGTTGTTGATGGTGGAGATGGAGCTAAATTTATGAAGTTAATGAAGCTTTGCAAGAAGAAGATGGGGAATTGTGTGATGGAAGATAAGAGGAGGGCAAAGGAATGGCTAAAGGGAAAGGACGAAAAATGGGTGATAAATTAAATTTTTAAAGTAGATGTGTGTGGGATGTTGAATAGGAGATGATGGATTTGTTGTTTATGTTTTCTTCTTATTGTTGTTCAATTTTGTTCCATTGCACCAATATCACTTTACTGAAAATGAGTCATGTATTTTGAATTTTCATATGAATAATTTGTGCTGAAATAGGAGGACAAAATGAGGTGGTTAGAGTTGTAGATGCTTGGGCATTAGAAACAAGTTAAAAGCTTTAGAGTCATGCATGCATTTAAAAAAAACTATGGGTTTGGATCTAGTTGGATGGATAGTTTTATTGGAGTAAGAAACATGAAAAATATTTATTTTGGGTAACCTTGGAATGGAGGAGTCTATGTGAAAAAAAAAAGAATCCAAAAGGTTTTTTAGAGACCAAATTAACAACATGGTTCTTTGTGAATTTGGCTACGCATACTTTTAGTGGTTTTGCATAAACTTCATGTTTACCATCCAACAAAAAGATGGAAGGGGGCCAGACTTTTTGGGAAATTGAAGTGTAGAATTATTGATAATGCATTGCATAATAGAGGTTGGGATTAATAGCTCAATGACTTATTGAACAATTTTAGAGTTTTGATCTCTCGTTAAACTTCAAAAAAACCAAGTTTATGGTTTGGCTCAAATTGGGGCAATAAGCATCAATCCTCAATGACATTAAGACTATCGACTATTGTGATAGAATACTGTAGTTTAGAGGCTTTAAAATGTTTAAATTATGTTTCTATGGCATTTGATGTAGATTGATTATAATGTGTTCTACTTGAGTTTGTTTTTAAGGATTGAAGTCTTGGATTTGTTGCTTGAGTGTTGTGAATAGAGTGTCTACTTGTGAAAGTTTTAGGTTCCTTCCCTTTTGGTTACAACACTACTTTCCTTTCTTTTCCCCCAAAAGTGCATATTAAATTCAAAATCTTAAGAATTGTAAGCATTTTTACTCTTTGTCATAAAATACCTAAATCTTTTATACATGTATGATATTTTTTTGGATTTTTTAATATCTATAATTGATGCATTCTCTATATTTTAGTTTTGAAAATAAACATGTTCCTATTGTAAAATCAATTGAATTATAAATTTTCTCTAACAACTAATATACAAAACCTTATGGGAACCCTATATTTTTATTCATATAGTTTTTCAATTCCCCAAAAAATGTTTTCCTTTGAATCTTTAACCAACATAATTAATGTGAATACAACATATGAATTACTTGTTCCTATTTTTATTTTTAGCATAGGCAAACAATACGTCTTGAGGCAAACAAACTTCACATTGTTTTTTTTCTTTTTTTTTTGGGGGTCAATTCATGATTGCATTCCAAGATCTAATTGTCCACGACGATGATCCAACAAGAATAAGAGCAAAAACAAACCCTAAACCTTGAAAGCTCTTTTTCCAAGGTTTTGTAACGTCTTCCTTAATAACAAATAACATAACTTGGCTTCCTTATGATTCACACCATCAAAAATATAAAATATTGCTTAATGTTTAGTATTTACTCTTCAATAAAACATAGGTTTGAAAAACAATAAAAAATTATCATACCCTTTCAATTTGTTTATTTATATGATTTTCCTTGCAAACATGTTTGTGGGAATTTTTAAAAACTAAAATATTAATCAATAAGTCAAAAAATAGTGAGAACAATTAACATAATCAAAAAATTGTAAACCTAAAATAATAATCATAAATACATAAATGGACAAGGCATGTGGGAAACTAAGAAGAAAAAAAGCCACAAAAAAGAAGGAAAAAAAATTAAAAAATAAATATTGATATTCTAAATGACCCCCAAGACTTTAAATCCACATTTTATAAGGATCTCAATCGAGGTCCCAAGAACATTTGGAAACTCCCAACCAGAAAATGATGAGATCCCGTAAACCCAAGTGCCAACTTTCCCACAAGTTTTGGTTTGGGCCGAAACCAGGTTACCGAAACCGGGGGGGGGGTGTTGTTATAACGAACGAGGTCCTCAAATGCCCAACGGGAACCCTAGTAAAGTTACAACAGCCCGGGCACCAGCCGAGGTCCTACACAGCTACGCAAGCGCGGGTCGGCGGGCGGCCGGGTGCGACCGAGCGAATGTAGGCCCGGGTGTCTTGTGACCGTTTATGAACGGAACGGGACCCCAGCCAGCAGGGCCCAGCAGCAGCCCGCCCGCTCGGCCGCTCGGGCACCCGAGCTCGGTCGTCTCTCTCTCCTTTTCCTACAGCTGCCTGCCTTCTCACGCTCCTCCGTCGCAGTTGAATCGCTCTGCAGTGCTTGCCGGGGCAGCGTGTGCATTAGCAGCAGCAGCGTCGATTAGAGAGCGCTCTCTCTTTCTTCGCGACATCATCATATCTTCTAGTTTCCCCAATAACAAGGCCGGTGATAGCGTCTGTTTCCGAAACGCTTCTTCCGTCTGTTGCAGTGTTTTTGAGGGGACATCTGAAGTCGGGTAGGTACTTGTTTTGGTTTTTCAGAAGTGAAGAGGTGGCGACGACCGTCTGCTGTGATTCTGACGGTTTTCCCGAACTCTTGAGCGTGTTTTGCGGAGTCTTCTTTGTTTGGGTTGTCCGTTTGTTTTTTGCGTTCCAAATATTGAGGTTTCCGTTTTCTTCCCCTTCCTTTTTGACGCCTTTCTACAGGGTACCATTTCGGTCCTGTAGTTGGTTTTCTGGGAGGGGGCAAGTGGTCTACGTCTCCCTCCCTCCTTCTCCCTCTCTCCTTGCCTCCCTCTTATTGGAGACTGGTGATTGCCGTATGGCGCTTGCTTGGTGTTTCTGCCGGAAAGCAGGGGATTTGAAGGTGTACCCATGATGATATGAAGGAGTGGTGTTTTGTTTCTTCTGAGCGTAGCGACGGTTTTTCTTTGCGGAGGAACCTTTGGTGTGGAGCGGGATCAGACGAAGGGCGCGAGAATTTGGTTGAGTAGTAGCTGGTAGGAAGATCGGCGGGGAAGGGAGAGGAGTGATTCATATGCAGGAGCGACCTGCATGAATGCGGGCTATGCCATGGGAGGACAGATGGAGCAGAATGCACCGGTTCAACACCATGTCCACCATAGCAACCATGCGGCTGCTGCAGGAACTGACACTGGAGATGCTGTGATGGCACGTTGGTTGCAATCTGCAGGTCTCCAGCATCTCGCAGCTCCATTAGCCGCGGCTGCACTCGACCATCGCTTGCTTCCCTCTTTGTTGATGCAGGTGCCCTCCCCTCCCATTCTTCTTCAACTGGGATTCAGGCATGCTTGCATTCATTCTCTGCCACTCCACTCTGCGTTCTCCTTTACTCTTCAGGGTCCATCATCCCTTGTGTGTTTGTACAGCATTGGTATGGATCTCAAGCAGATTTCTTTGTTTCCTTAACTATTGCTTCCCAGCCAGTGGGGGGGGGGGGGCGGCTTTTGAACCAAGCTGTCATGGGCATTTCAGATAGTCTGCCATTGTTTCTCATAAGGGATGTAGTCCTGTTCAACCCTAGAATTCGAACCTCGTGCCACTCTTACTTACCTTCTGTCTTCAGGCCATCCAAGTATGAACCCCTTCTTCTGCTAACATCCTCATCCTCCCTGTGGACCATTCAAAAACCTCGTGGATTCCAGGGACGATTCAGCATTTTTGGTTCCGGTTGCCCCCCTTGCCCTTTTTACTGCTGCATTGCCCAGAGGTACTCCTGCAGAATGGAGTGTGTGAACACTGACACTTGGTTTCACTAGAATCCTATGTGGCTTCCTGAAGGAAAGAGAGAGAAATTCGAGCCTGCTACTTTGTCTTCCATGTTTCTGAAAGATTCAGAAGTGAACATTTCTTTCAGCCTTTATGCTTTGTAGCTGGAGCCTACTTGTTTGATGGCTGTCATCTTGAAAACAGTGTGAATGGAATGTGTCTGTGCATGGGCAGTGTTTATGGACAATCCAAACCATAGCAGTGTCAAAGGAGTTGTCATTTGCCAGTTGTATGTTATTGCCATACATTGTATGCTGCAAGCACATGGGCTGGAATCACGCCACATGGAAGATAGATACTATCAGCTAGATACAATAAACTAAATGGCATTGCTTCCTCTCTGAGATAGGGATTCAGGACTTTGTTGATCTTTGCTTATGCCCAGAGATAACCAGTTTTCGACTAAGTGGTATGTGATAAGAGTCACATCTCTGTCCTTTTGGAATGTCAAGCATGTAGAAGTCTGTCTTTGTTTGGAATGTAAAAAAACAAGTTGGGAGGGAATGGTGCTTTTGTGAAGCAGGACTATGCAAGGTATGGAGTGCAATCATTGGAAGATAAGCAGAAGCTGTTTAGATTGATAAAGACAATCAGCAGTGGTGTAGAGCCTGCATCTGAGCCAACAACACCTCCTCCATTTTCTCGGTCTGCAAGCCAAAGTGGCATGGATGGCTTCTTGTCACCAGAGCTTAGAGGTGATTTTGATCCAGGACTTCTGGATTTGCACTCTATTGATGATACAGAGTTCTTTCCTGAGGTGATATGATTCAACTTCCCTTCTCATAATATTGCCTCTTTGATGATACATTCTGTGTGAATACTGGATTATAGGTGTTATCAGTTAGGGTAATCTTTATGATGACTCACTCACTGTCTTAACATTCGTCATCACTATGAAATGAATCTTCTTGATGGTCTAACTCATGTAATTTGCCGCTTCTGTCAGGGGTTGGTATATGGCCATAATCTACAGTAATGTAATCATACTGCAGATGTTATATTCATGATTTTTGTGGTTGTATTAATAGATCCTTTGCCAAGTCAAGAACTGAACTAATGCATGCCCTTGACTGGATGATGCAGACCTCCATTCCCGAACCATTTCAGCCATCGCCATCATTTCTTGCTGTTGTTGAAAAGGGTTTTGAGAGTGAATATGAAGGGCATTCAATGAACATGAAGCAACAGACCAAGTTGCAGGGTCTTTCTGTCAGCAGTCCACACCGATCTGTATCCACAGAAAAGGACAGGAATGGGAGCAGCAATTCTGGCATTGCACGAATAAAAGTTGTGGTATGTTTGGGCTTCTTTCAACGCAATTTGTGTGGAGATTTCTGGTCATGCCTCTTTTTGTTTAGGGTATTAGGTCATATTACAATCACTCTCTGTGGTATTTGTGAACAAAAATACACCATTTAACTGATTGTGGGTAAACCGGCTTTACCCTTCATGAGGAAATTATGCATTTTGGTTGTCGTGACCTACTAACTGGGAGACTGCCGGTTACAATAATGACCATCCTTGGGGGTCCAATCACAACAAGTAATTTGTCGCTGCCATGTGAGGTTCTATTTCTAATGAAATCATGCCCAATGGCCTGCCTGCTGGAAGCTGAAGATGAGATATGACCATGTTGCCTTATCCTTCATCCAGGACTCTGAGCCCTCAGGATAATTTGTTTGTTGGATACGATTCTCCCTGTGTGTCGGTGTTTGATACAATGGGAATGGCTTGGAGCTCAAAAATTGTGATTTTTGTCCCCAGGTTCGAAAACGACCCATTAACAAGAAGGAGTTGGCACGGAAAGAGGAAGACATTATCACAATAAAAGATACAGACTGTTCTCTAACAGTGCATGAACCAAAAGTCAAGGTATGTCTGCTCTGATCTTGTGGATTCAAGGGACTTTCCAATGCCTCCTTTGTAGGCAGTGTATTGAAGGAAAGCACACCTTTTTTCTTTCATATTATCACTTCTTATCAATCTGACAAGTATGCTGTGCTGTGCTCTTGAGGCCCTTCAGGTCAGTCACTTGCTGACCTAATGTGTACTGACCCTAGCTTACCTGTTGAAGTTGCATCGTTTCACTAAACCTGATTTTTTTGAATTTGTACAGGTGGATTTGACAGCTTATGTTGAGAAGCATGAGTTTGTGTTTGATGCGGTTCTGGATCAATATGTTAGCAATGATGAAGTAAGTTGCAAACTTCCTGTACATTTTGAGTACATGTACTTTGGTGACTTTGGCTCTGATGCTAATGATGATGATGCTGGGCATCATAGGTGTATCGTACAACAGTGGAGCCAATTGTACCCACAATCTTTCAGCGCACAAAGGCAACATGCTTTGCATATGGGCAAACAGGCAAGCATGACAGAACTTATCTCCTACATCTGATTGTGCCATGTTGGCTCTGGTTATTTCACAAAGCTTCTGCTGGTTTCTATGCGGTCCTCATACTGCTTGCACACTGCCCAACAAGCCGGTGGTACGGGGCTCCACCTAGTGCATGTCTGACTTGGTCAGCCATACCTGGTACCAGTCTGCACCTTTTGTGCACATGCCCTAATGCAGAGAAATGCTTCTGATTCTTGGCTAAGAATTTCTCTTCTTTTATCCTTCTTTGCAGGAAGTGGAAAGACATATACCATGCAGCCATTGCCTCTCAGAGCTACTCAAGATATCATGGCTTTGATGCAGCAGCCAACATACCGAAGTCAGGGTCTTCAACTATGGCTAAGCTTCTTTGAGATTTATGGTGGTAAACTCTATGATCTTCTGAACGAAAGGAGGTACATTTTCAGTCCATACAGTGTGCTTCTGTAGTATCACAAACCCTGTTGTTCCATTTCAGTGATCTGCTATGGAGGTGGATAGCTGAAAGGTTCTCAGACTCAAGATATGAGTCTGACCACCACCTACTATCAACATGAAGGATGAACATAACATTTGCAAATTCAGGGTGATTTGATGTTGAATTGTGATGGAATAAATTGGATAGAGTCATCATCATATCATTGCAGCACAAGTTTTTTTTTTCCTTCCATTGATGAGAGGAATTTATCATTACCCTTTTCTAACTTTTAGAGCATATCATAAGGCATTGGAGAAGGAGTTGGTGTTGATTAAGCTGGGTAACGCTGGTGCAGAAAGCTGTGTATGCGAGAGGATGGACGCCAACAAGTGTGCATTGTAGGTCTGCAAGAGTATCGAGTATCAGATGTGGAATTGGTGAAAGAGTACATTGAGAAGGGCAACTTGTCTCGCAGCACTGGCTCCACTGGAGCTAATGAAGAGTCATCAAGGTCCCATGCCATTCTTCAGCTTGTGATCAAGAAAGCACCAGAAGGCAATGATACGAAGGGAAATCGTGTTGTTGGCAAGATATCCTTTATTGACCTTGCAGGCAGTGAGCGAGGGGCTGATACCACTGATAATGATCGACAAACTAGGTTAGAACTTCAATCTTCTGTTGTGCTTCTTCCTAGAATATACATGTGTTTCCTGACAATATCTTAAGCTGTGCTTTGTGGTCTGCATAAGGTCAAGTCATTGAGAATATTTGGCTTTGCCTTGTAGAATGGAAGGAGCAGAGATCAACAAGAGCTTATTGGCTCTGAAGGAGTGCATACGAGCACTTGACAATGATCAGGGCCACATCCCTTTCCGAGGGAGCAAATTGACAGAGGTGCTTCGTGACTCATTTATGGGTGACTCACGCACAGTGATGATTTCATGCGTG
>Ga0209208_10010824_pt1 | contig 11750 bp, 12 predicted proteins | sample S1TSphfallax_3_FD_187694 | JGI IMG/M metagenome (GOLD analysis project Ga0209208, IMG submission 187694) | Host-associated microbial communities from peat moss isolated from Minnesota, USA - S1T2_Fd - Sphagnum fallax MG (SPAdes) (version 2) | ecosystem: Host-associated > Plants > Peat moss >...
TTTTTTTTTTTTTTTTTTTGGGGTTTGGTACTTCTTTTCGGATCAAAAAGAGTGGGAGAATTTGGCTCGGAAAGTGGGGAATTCGTTCAAGCACTACGAAGAAGAAGAAGAAGAAGGAGCCGCGGAAGAGGCTTGGCTTAAATCTTTTGATGCTGTCTTTTGGATCGTTGCGAGGGGCCGCCGGCTCCTCAGCCCCCGTTGGCTCTGTTGTTCCGGATGGAGGTGGCGGAGGTGCTCGGTTTCCCTTGCTTGCTCTTGTTGTTGTTGTTGTTGTTGTTGTTGTTGCATTCTGAGTGTTATGTTATGTTATCTATCTCTAAGGCTTTTGCTTCGGTTAGCAAAGTTTTTCTTCCTTCTTCTTGTCGCAAGATTCCGATATCGCTATGGTTCGTTCGTGACGCTCTTGAGCCGAAGATCAGAAAGTGATTCGTCTTTACAGGAATACATTTCTCCCTTTGAATTATGCCAGAGTCCGCACTACTCGTATATGCAGTTTTTGCGGACAAGAAATAGCGTGGAGTTTTTCCATATCTTCTCATTTCTAAAAACTAGGGTTTTTAGAGCTTTTGACCTTTCTGGAAGGGATTGTGGTTCTTAGTCTGGTTCTGGATGCAGTTGTCTAATTGATATGCCTTAGTTGTGATTGTATGATTTAGCTCTATCCACTGCCATTCATGATGAAGGCAACGATCTGATACTTTGCAGCTGACATCCGCAAATTAATTGATTGATTGATTGATTGATCTCCAGTCATTGCCAGTGATTGATCAGTGTTCTTGTCAGTGTTTGTTTTGGTTCGGTTGGAACTGACACAATTGTGTGGAATTTTGTCTGCAATCTTATGTAGATTTGTTTTCCAGTGGCTAAATTGGATGTGTTGCAATCCAAGTAAGTCACTGTTGGTGTGTGTGTTCAGGGTACAGGAATCCTGATCTACCACCCTCTATGCAGGCATCTCTATGCCTTAGGGTTAGATGCTTGCTTGTATAGGGTGAGCAAACTAAAATGAACCAAAGCTTAACCTCACATGCTTGTTGTGGTTTGAGTGAGGATTTATTGACATGTTTTATTAGCTAGGTTTCTGGAGCACATGCTGATCTTGTTACTGAGCCTGCCTGTTACTTCCACAAAATGTGACAGAAACTCAGCATGCAGATTTTTGCATAATTGTTTGACTTAAGTTTTGGCCAGATTATTATCATCTACACTCAACAGGAATCCCAATCCACTACCCACTATGCAGGCCTCTCTATGTCTTGGGGTTTAGATGCTTGCTTGTATAGGGGGCAAGCTAACACGAACTTAAGCTTAACCCCACAAGCTTGTTACAGCTTGAATGATTATTTACAATTTTCATTAGGTAGGGTTCAGGAGCACATGCTGATATTGTTGCACAGTCTGCCTGTTGCTTCCATAAATGTGACAGAAACTTAGTATGCAGATTTTTGCATAATCGTTTGTCTGAAGTTTTGGGTGGACTATTATCATCTACACCTTACTTAAGGAGATGTTGAAGTCAGTGGGAATGATAGAATGGCAGCTAGTTAACTGCCATTTATGGTAAAAGATCGCAGTCTGATGCTTTCTGGGTGAAACTCACAATGTTTGACCACACTCACTCTGGTGGTCATGTTTGGTTTTGGAATAAGACAATGGTTTACCTTCAAAGTGTTATTGTGGAGTTTTCTCTGCAATCTCACAGATCTATTGGATGCTCGATCGCTCTCCTTTCTTGAACTGGATAATTGTGGCAGACCTAATGCTGGAGTTTTTCATCTTGAAGGATGTGTGGAGTGTTGACAGGTATTATGCATGGATGTGTGCAGTTGAAGGAAAACAGGTGGTGGCAACTGTGCTGCTAGAATGTGGGTATTATGACGTGGAGCAACTGGAGTGGCTTACACAGAGGCTGCTTGTCATACTTGGTACAGCTTGTGTGGAGAAGACTGCAGGTGATCTTTTCAGCCAGCCAGCTGCAGTTGTGCCAGATGTCAAGAAGGAGATGCTTGAATACTTGAACTCCCAGAGTGAGGCTTATGCCAGTGGCAGTGGTGTAGTGAGCTCTCAGGGAGTGAATAAGGTGAGAATTTCTTTGAGGTTAGGGTTAAGTTTTTCTGTATGATGGTGCATGAAGTAATTTATTACCACAAAGCTACACATTTGGTCCATCTGCTGCAACACTTCCAGAATGGGTGTTTTCTGGTGGTTTTAAACAACTTTATTTTAAGTTGGTGCTCATTACATTTGTTGATGAGTTTCTGCTGGATGGGAACTTTCTCCAGATTCTGTTTGCAATTTTATTGAAGTTCTAATGAGTTGAAGTTCACTGAATAATTTGATATGTTATGCTTGTTTGTGGTCCTGATTTGGTCAATATCAGAGGCAATTATCTCTATCTGCTTGCTTCTTGAAAATGGAAGCATATGAACACTACTGAACTCCATGCCTTCTGAAGGTGCTTGCATTGGTTACAGGTTCTGGCCCCCTCAAAGGTTTTGGATGACATATTTGAGGGTTTTGTCCGATCAAAGAAGACACTATACAGTCGGATGTCAAGTAAAATCATGTATAATGAGAAAAGGGAGGAGAAAATTGAAGACTTTGTTCAGGAGCTGGACCGTACTGGGGTTTGGATGGTTGGGCGACGAGAGGTGACAAATTTTCAATTCCTGGAATCATGTCACATTGATGTTGACTAGATAAAGGATGACAAGAGAGATCTGTGGTGTGTATCTGATTACCTATGCCACTTAATATGTTCTGTCATAGGAAGACTTTCTGATGAATTCTGAAGAGGCTTTGAGATGGGGGGGGTCTAAGGCAGTATATCAGGTGTAGCTAGCATGTGGTTCAGGAGGGTATCTGTGATTTTTACCATTCAATTCTGGTGGCTTTTTTTGTTAGGTTGTGGCAAAGGCATTACTGAAGCGGATAGATCGGAGCAACACCTACCACTGCGAGATGCGATTCGATACCAGTGAAGAACTAGCTGAGCACAAAGCAAGCTGCATGCTAAGACCATTAATATGTGTCAATGATGGCTGCAGTGATGTTTTTTCAGCACTACATGCAGATGCCCATGATGCCTCCTGCCTATTCAAGCTGCTTCCTTGTAAACTGAACTGTGAGGCTATGGTGGCAAGGGGTGAGATGGAGAAGCACACTCTCACCATATGCCCAAGGAAAATGGTGATTTGCTCATTCCAGCCAGTTGGGTGCCTGCGTACTATGGAGCAGGTGGGTTCTGACTTTCTGAAAGCTTGGGATCTGTGCACACATGGGTTACTAAATTGTTTAGGAGCTCTTTCAGTTGTGAGCTGTTTGTGCTAGGCTGTCATTCTTGTTAGCTGCATAGTCTTTCTTCATGGTAATATGGCTATTAGTCCAAGTTTGTCTTTGCACAGTTTTGTGACATTATTCCTGCATTGCATACTATGGAATGTATGTAATCAATGGTGATGGCAGACAGACTCAACAAGGGAACCTGTTGCTTGTGTCTGGTTGTAGGGTGTTTTGGAGCAGCATTGTGTGGAGTTCATGGGCCAGCATCTGCTACAAGTTCTCCAGTCTGTGCACAAAAATGATATTATAGTTGGAGATCAAACCCAACGGATATCACTTCTTGAGAAGGTACATCACTTCCCTGAACCTTTGTCTAGAAACACTTTGTTTTACAAGGGAAACTCCCCACCTGGTAGTCTTTACCTTGATTCTTCGGTTCTTATACCAACAAAATAGGGGATTGTGGCCTGTTGTGGTGGCTGTCCCTGTTACTGAACACTGTGGAAACAGCTCCATCCTATCATGAGCTAGGTAAGCCACACTTTAGCATCCAATTGGCAGTCTTGCATTTGTATCATGTTTGAGGCCTTTGGAGCTTGCAAAAGTATATCGGGCAGTGCCCAGGGAAGAGGTCCTTGGTCACCCTTCATCCAAGCAGCTTAGAGTTACACTGTTTTTATGTGCTAGTTTAGGTTTGTTCACTGGTTTCTTACATTTGAATAGACAGACTTGTTTCTCATATTTTTCTCATTGGTGAAAAGTTGGGTGCACTATCAGTTTATGTTAATTCAAACCCTCATAAATAAGTACATTGACTACAATAATGCCTCCCTGATACTTTGCTCAAATGAATGAGGCAGGATACCCTAGCTTCTAAACCAATTCAAGTGGTTTGTGTACTAGGGCCTACACTTGGCAAAATTGGATTCATGATATGTATATCTTGCATCATGTCCCTGTGCCACAGTCGTCTGCATCACCTACTCAACTGTTGGGGAGCCTGTTTCAGTCAGAAGTTGGGGCCAGAAACATCCATCTTGTTAGAAGGCCCATGAAATTGCCTCTTGAGTCTCCAGTCTTGCTTAAGGTTTCTTCTATGTGACTGTGAGCAAAAGGAATTTTCTGCTTTGGATGCAGGCATTATCAATTGCACAAAGGGCAGAAGCAGTAGACATTGGGTCAGTGGTTTTAACACTGAAAGAACAAGAAAACCGAGTGAAGTTGCTTGAACAGGAGGTGAAGAAGCTTCGCCAAGACCTGAAGGCAACTGATGTGTCTGCTGAGGTGTTACAGCTGCGACGGGAACTTCGCAACTTCCAGAAACAAGTTGGAAGTAGCACACAGAGTAATGGGTTAGCATCACCACTTCAGTAGGTACTCTAATCCATGAACTCCTGTATCTTGTCATGTGTATAGCCTCTCCTGGGAAAGGATGTCTATAAATTGCCACTGTTTTCATGGTAGAGATTGTTTATTATCTTGGGGAAAAACTTAGTGCAAGATCTTCTGTATCCATTGTACATGAGACAAGAGGGCAGGCAAAGAGGAAAGGACTTTGAACTTATTGGATAGCTCAGGAAGTTGACATTCCGATATCAAGAGCACAACTTTGTGGAAGGCTACAGTTGCAAATTGTTGTTGAAGGCTTGAAGGTTGTGGCTCTTAAGTAAATACTTGGAGAGTGTTTAAACTGAGAAATAAGAAAGGTGTACATACATCTTCAATATGTCACTTATAGACACTTGGGGGGGTTTTCATAGAGAAATGTAACCTGTTTAAATGCAGATCGGTTGTTAGCAAGTACAGTGCATTGCAATCTTTGAATTCTCATCAACTGCTTTTATTGGAAGGAATGACAAAGACCATGAATTGACTTGAGACACAAGATCATATTGAGATGGTTACTCCATGTCACACAAATCTTCATTTGACACAGTTCCAAGCAGAAATTCTTGCAAGTTATGCATTTACACCATCAACAATCAGACAAGATTGCTAATGGTAAAGCTCAAGGGCTTGGTTTGAAACAGGGTGATTGTTGGTTACAAATGCATGTGCACTACAGAAATTCTCAAGAAAATATGAGATCTGTAACAGTCATGATAAAATAGAGATGAAATCTCAGAAGTTAGTGTACTTTGAAATGCACAAAATGAAGCAAGTTCTTCAGGAACCAAGGCTAGCAATTTACAAGAGCAACCTGCAATGCTTCATTAAAATTTCCAGGGTAAAAGAAGATGGGGACCAGCCAAAATCTGCTGTAAATGTATGTCTAGAACATGAAAAAGGCTCTTAGGTTCAGCAGCAGGTAGACATGAGTATATCTGCAATGTAGACAGCTGAATTGATAGTCATCTCCTCCAGACCCTTCCTTTGTCACAAGGGGCATACTTTCCTTCCCTGAATTCGACCTGCAGTCTGAGAACAGGACATTCTGGTAGGCATGGTTACTGCCTTTTGTGGTATGCTCGTTCCAAAATTTTTGAACTTCTCATTGTCTTCATGACAAGAACCAGCTTTTTGCTGAGTGTCTTGTATCTTTCAATGGCATTACCTCCAAATTCTTCTTTTATAGTAAAGAAGCTTCTTTCATTGTCTGGTCCAAAAAATCTGCTCTAATCTGGGCATGTATCTGACCATCCAGTATATGCCAATTCATCCAAAAGCTATGTTTTGTGCACCTTCCACTTTGTGTCCACCTTAATCACCAGTGGCTGCTTTGAAAAATGAAACTAAGCTTCTTTGTTTCCCACCAGCTGTGCTAGTGCCTGGTTCACCCTTGCGCTTATTGCCCAGCACACCTTTCCCTGTTCTGGACTTCATACCAATTGCAGATACTTTTGGGACCCGCACCACACACTCATCTTTCTGAGAAATCACAACACATTGATGATCTTGAATGGTGTTTTGCTCCCTCAACACAGAGTCAAACTCATTGTCTCCGGCCATTACACTAGCAGAATCTGTTACATCATTGTTTTGAGATGGCAATGGCTGAAGGACAATCTCCAGTGAATGCTCACCACCCTCTTCAGAAAATTGAAGTTGTTCACCTTCTGAAACTGGTAGAGGTGCAAGACAGAGTCTCTCCTTGGGTTCTGAGACTTGACTTCCTGAACCCCTGCTAAAGAGAGATGTGAGCTTCTTTTGCCGGGGATCATCAATAAATTGCTTCAAGTTGCGAGAGCTGAGCGCTGGAGCTGGATGAGATCCTAGGCTGGGTTGCTCTTTCAGTACCATCACTACAGCAGCATGATCACTCCATTTCTTGGGCACCATTTTCATGATATCCACATCAATCACTTGTGGCAAAAAGCCTTTATCACAAACTGCAAAATCTATCCTGGATCAAACACCACACTCAAAAATCATAAACCTTGGTGTTATGAACAAACATCAGAATTCAGTTTCTGGCATCTCTCAGAGACAAAATGATGCTCAAGATGCAGGGAAAAAAAGGATTGTATGCAGAGAGATGCAAAGTGCTTGGAATTCAGAGAGGAAAAAAAAACTAACCTGAGACCCTCATTGTGGATCCTGGCTTCTGTTTTTTGATTCCAGACAGAAAACACATCGGTTTCATTGGGGTGAAAGTGGCGGTACAAATCCACATACTTATTCAGAAACCCATCAATCCACTCCCTCTCTTCTGCATAATCCAACAAAATGCACAACAATGAGTTGAAGGCAACTCCTCCATAAGATCCACATTCACTTAGCATATAATTGTTCTATTATGCAATGCACTGGGTAACAATATCCATGAGATTGAAGAGGAAACTCCCCAAAAAACATTTTGAAGGTAACTATTGTGCCACTCCCAGCCAAACCAAAACAAACATAACAATCAAGAGGACCAACAATCTCAGATTTTGATTACATGTACTATAGACCTTCAAACATGACAAAGAAACAGAAATGTATAAGATCTGCATATATAAAACCTTCTTCTCAGACAGCAGAAATAGCTAGCTGCACACCTACAGTATAGATCTCTGCAATCTTCCATCGAGAATGCACGTCGATATCTCGATGTGCTACGTTGAAGTCACCCACAACCACCACATGCCTCCCTGATCTTACCAATGCATCACCTGCAAAAGTCTAAACCACATTTGCATAAAAAAATGTTCTTCTGAAAGCAGGACCTGTCTCTGAGCACACACATGCTGTCATTCAAATGTAGCCAAATCTTTCACACTCAGCAAGGTTTGTAAAGAACTGGTAGAAATTTCTATTGTATATAGAGGGTGCCTTACCCTCAGTACAATTTCTGCCTCAACAAACAAGGTTCATCAAAATGCAAAACGTTATGGATAAAGTTTCTCATATCCACTCAAATGGATCACAGCAATCTGTTTGTGAAATAAAATTCTCCTGGTTCTTTATGCCACGTAAGGACCTTGAATGGGGATGTTCTGGGAATTTGGGTCCCATGCACAGCTCCTGCTGTGCATGTGTGTGGCCCTCATTCCTAGAACAGCCCTGTTCAAGGTCCTTACCCTACATGTAACTATCAGCCAAGATCCTAACTCAAGTTTCTTCATTCCTCTTGGGATTGTGCTCTGTGATGGTCATCTCACATGTTTTTTGAAGAGCCTTCAAGTATCTGAGCTTGAAGTCCATGCGAGGTTGGCCAATTTGACCACCTGCATTGGGCACATAGACATTGAGGAGAACAAAGCTGCCATGGTCTGTATACATGATTCGCCCTTCTTTGCATAAATCTGCAGTTGATGCTTCGTCATCACTGTCATCATCTTGTGTAACTAACCAATCTGCTCTTGCATCCAGAGGCAACAACTTGTCTTTCACATAAGTCACCACCCCTGGAAAAAGCATTCACACAATGAGACTTTGTTTCTCACAAAGGCATTTAAGAACAGAGAAATCAAGGAGCACAAAGCTGCCAAGATCTGTATTCATGATCCACCCTTCATTGCATAAATTGACAGTTGATGCTTCATCATTGCTATCATCATCTCACGTAGCTAATCAATCTGCTCTCACATCTGGAGTCAACAACTTGTCTTTTCACATATGTCACCATGACTGAAAAAGCAACCACACATGATAAATTGCATTTCTCACAAAGCCATTTGAGAAAACCAAGACTTTCTTCAACATTGAACTGAGGGAGACACAGATTTTCCATTTACCACTATAGCCTTTTTTCTCCTGGCTAAATGCCCAGTAGGAATCATAGCTGGGAACAAACGCCATCCACTTCTCCAGCTTCTCCTCCTGAATTTTGGCTTCCTGCTCACTCACAACCAAGCAAGCAATGGCAAATGAAAAAGGTATTGCATGAGTGTTGCGGATACACGTCCAAGTGTCTGTCTGCCCTCAGTGTTAGGGACTGCTAATGTATGTTCACATCATTTCCAGGTTATTTATGCACGCAGACAGACAATGGCTCAGTACCAGTTTCCACGAGGCCACCTTGGTTTGGATACACTGAGTATGAGAAGAAGAAATTCTCCCATCAAAATCACAAAAGACGGACGCAATGACGAGAAATTGCCCCAAGAAGGACGGAGCGCGGGAAGGAAAAAAAAAAACCAAAAAAACAAAACCTAACCGAACCGAACCAAAACAATCCAATCCAATCCAATCCAATCCTAACCAAACCAAACGCGTACGAAAGAAAGAATGAATGAAAGGAGTAGGAGGAGGAAAGAAAGTCACAGACCTGGAAACAAACGATATCGGCATGAAGGACATCGGAGAAGTAATAGGAAGCCGATTGGTAACGAGAAGCCGCGTCCTTGAGCGTAGAGTAGAGACCATTTACATTCCAGCTAACCACTCGCAGGATCTTCTGCTCTTCTGCCATCTTTCTCACTTCCCTGCGTGCGAGCAGGCCAGCAGGGGCGCGCTCTCGCTCGCTCTCGTCTCTCTCCTCCCTCTCTCTGTCTTCTGCCAGCTTTAAACCCTAAAATCCGGAAAGCTCAAAAGAACCGCCGGTTCCGATGGGGACTACATTGCAGGAGCCAGGAACCCCAGGTTCCGGTTATTTGGACACAAAAAGAACCTGCGGGTAGGAACCCCTCACGGAGGAGGGAACCGGAAAATATTCACAATATTGGGTCCTGCATTTCTGAGAATGGCAAAACCCTAAACCCTAAACCCTAAACCCTTTGATTGTAATTCCTGAGGAAGGATGCTATCCCATCTGGATCAAACTTGAGATTTTCAGGATTAAGCTTGCAGTATGAAGCAATTGAGGTATGAAGTATATTATTCTCTGATGTTTTGTCATCATTTAGTTTTCTGTTTGACAATGCTAATATTTTTCTGGCACATCACATTTTTTAGGAGGCTGCAAATTTGAAGCTTTGAGCTGCGCTTCGGAGCCCCGGATCACCAATAACGCTTGTCATCTCAACCTGTCTGGTGATTTACAGCATGATTTCTGGAGACTTATGCTTCATTCAAAGTGCGCCTTTGGGTTTTTTGGGTGGATGGAAGAAGTGCGAGGTGGGTGCGTGCTTTCACTGCTGCTCTGACCAAGCAGGTAATTATTCAAACAACTCAATGGTGAATTTCATGCAGTCATTGCCCATATGTTATGATAATTTTGCATCAATTGGGTCTCTCACTGATGATGAAGGAGATTTGATGTCAAATTTGTACCACACTTTTGACTCATTCTCAACATATTGGTTGAGGAGGTCAGGTCATGAAGATTCTTGACAACTCTTTGCTGCAAATGGGTGGTGGCTTATATATATATCAAAGTTCACGATTGACTCTGTTCCAAAAATGTTTTTGGGTTGCCATTTGCATTGAAATAGTGAAGAATATGATCAGTTACTCAAATCTCCTGAGCTTACTACTATTCAGAAAAACTTCCTATTCCTGGCTCTTGTTGGTCTTGAGGTTTTGAGTTTCAATTCTTACCCTTACTAACCTACGAATATTGCATAATTTTTGTCATTGAAAACAAAGTCTTTTAGGGAAATCATGGTGTACTTTTGATATTGGAAAGTGCTCAATGAGTAGGATTTTTTGGAGATGATTTTAAATTATACTTATAAAAAAAATTTAAATTAAATAAAAAGGACCCAATGTGCAGGAGTTTTGAAATTTGAGTAATTTTTATCATTCAAAATTCAATAAAAAATTTAAAATTTAAAATCAATTCATTTCATTAAGTAACGAGTTCACACTTGAGCCAATAGCACAGGCCACACTAACTAGGTGCTGCTCGTTCACACTTGTGGCTGGCCAACTTGGTGTACTGTGGAAGCTGATGACCCTTGGATGAAGTCCCCTATGGATGAAGATGAAGTCATCCGAGAGTTTCAGTGAAGTGAGGATCCATTAAAGAAAGAGATATGATTTCCCAAAGAAACCCCCGCCCCCAAAAAAAGGTACATGTGCATTTATGTAAAATAAATGGGCATTTATGTAAAAGAAATCACCTATTGCCATCATGCATACAATCTTATTGGTGGACACTCAGAATTTGTGAAAAAATCTTTGATGGGTAAAGAGTAAATTTATTTATCAGAAATTTGAAAAAGAAAAAAAATGAAAAATGAAAAAAATGAAAAAACTGAAAAAAAATGAAAGAAAAAAAAGAGAAAAAAAGGATCAAAAAGAGAAGGGGAAAAAAAAAAAGACCAAGAAATAAAAATAATTATTTTATTCTTGTTATAACTTTCAAGAAACCATTCACATAACCCAAATTGCCTTTTGTATTATTTACTATTTGCAAAAGTCACAATAATTTTTTTTAATAATAACTATAATAAAAAAAACAATTGGGTTTTTAAATTTGTTCTGTTCCAAATGGTTTCTCAAATATTATTTTCTTCCAATATTAATGAGAGAAATCTAAGAATTACATTGTAATAATGTAATAATCGGATTTCATTAAAAATATCATTATAATAAATAACAAAAAACTCATTTTGTGAAACATGATTTGTTATTCTTCATGCAAAATCCAACCAATTTTTAATACATATTATTTTCATATTATTTTAATAAAAACAAAATTCGAATTTTGTGATGTTGCCTAAGTTACGAACATTTATGACAATTCAGGGTGTCCTAATCCAATTTCGACTACATAATTCTTGCAATTAAAAATTAGTAAAATTATGTAATATTAATTTAATTATTTTATTAAATTTTTAAATGCATAATCTTATATTTTAATTTGTAAAATTAATTAATTAATTTACATAACATAGAATTTTATGGAATGTTTTTTGGAAATTCTTGGTGATAAGAAAGGAAACCGGGGGCCCCAAACTAGCCTACTTCCCTCCCCCTAAATTCAGTTAGTTTTAAGCGCTTTTTATGGCTAAATAGCTCTTGCTAAATTTGGCCCCCCACAATAAAGAGACCAAATAACCGCCTCTTCAGCAATTCTTGGCCAATTTAGGGAAAAAAACAAGAAGGAATTTTGTCACCAAGTTGGTTTGTTGTGCTAATATTAGCCAGCCAATCTTTGT
>Ga0209208_10010825_pt1 | contig 11749 bp, 5 predicted proteins | sample S1TSphfallax_3_FD_187694 | JGI IMG/M metagenome (GOLD analysis project Ga0209208, IMG submission 187694) | Host-associated microbial communities from peat moss isolated from Minnesota, USA - S1T2_Fd - Sphagnum fallax MG (SPAdes) (version 2) | ecosystem: Host-associated > Plants > Peat moss >...
CACACGTCCATAGAAGGAGGGAGATGAATATCGTAAGGCTCGTATTAAATCTCCTGGGAATCAAGGGTACGAGACTGTGCCACGTTTCTTGAACGGAGTGAGTTCCAAGATGGAACAGAACCTCCTCCGCAACTCGTCTGACAGCCGCCCAATACGGTCTCATCTAAGGCCCGCTTTACACTAAGGAGTCAATAGAGCCAGAAAAAAAAACTTGGGACCACCTTTGAGCATTTTTGGGTTGCAAATCGGCCTCCCAAATTTGATGGTATCCTTTTTTTCAGCCTTGGGGCCAATTACAAGGCCATAAAATTCAGCATTTTGAGGGATGTTCCACCAGGTGTTAGTGTGAATTATTATGAGTTTCATTTTAAAAAAACTTCATGGAAACAAGGGGTGGCATGTGCCATTGACCCCCCAAGTGTTGAATTGATTACAAAACTAATTGAATTTTTATTTTTATTTTTTTATTGAATTTCCAATGACAATTTTTATTTTATTTTTTTTCAAAACTCACTATTTGAGGCACACCTTTAGGTCTAGAACTTACAAAAATCACCTCCAAGAAAAAATCCTACTCAAGCACTACTTTCCAACAATACAAAAAGAAAAGTGTGCCCCAATTTCCTTAAAATTTGTAGTTTGGATTTTATTTAAATTGAAAATGAAAAAAAATTATTCAATATTCAATAACTCTTGCATCATCATAAGTCTCAACTAATGATGGACGGGTATTTGGTTTGGATGGGTTAGAACCGCAGGTTCTAGTTTTAATTAGTAAAAAACTGAAACAAAAGTTGGGTCTAATTTTTGGAATCAATTCTATAATTGGAACTTTTTTAATTCTCAGCTTTAAAAAAAACATTAAAAAATAAAATAAAATAAAATAAAATAAAAACAAGACCTAGAACCAGTTTGGTGCACGCCTACTCATCAAGGGTGTAACCGACTGTCAGCCGTCAATCTGAAGACATCTGAACCGTCGATTCTCCTTGCGTGCTTGTAGATGGCGAGCCTCTCCAGAGGCAGAGCTCAGTGTGTGTGTGTGTGTGTTCTCATGCGCCTTGCGCTTGCCGCCTACGCTTCTCTCTCTCTCTCGTTCTCGTTCTCGCTCTCTCTCCCCTGCTCATCATCCCCGCGCTTTCACAGCTCTCTCTTTTTCTCACTGGTTGCTTTCAGAACAAGACTGTGCTGCACCCCAACTGTCTGAGGAGACTTGGTCTGGGGATTCGGGAAGATCTTGGAAAAATGGCGACAGAAGAAGACAAGAAGCTCTACACTTTGGCGGATGTTGCCGTTCACAATACTGCCAACGATTGTTGGCTTATCATCGAAGGCAAGGTGAAGTGAATCATCTCCTTCTTTTTCTTTCTTTCTTTCTTTCTTTCTTTGGCACCGTCTTCATAACCTTCTTGTGCATGCTTCCTCGGAAAGGATGTTTTATCTGTGTGAATGATATGCCTTATGTGTCTTGTTCTAGCAATCTAGGTCTTCTGGTTTTGTTTCTGGAACTTTCTTTTTTGTGATTCTTTCGCCTTGTAAACACCTGTCCTGTCCTGCCTGCCTGCCTGCCTGCCTGTGGTTCCCATATACCTAACCTCTGTAAGTGGAGATATATATGTTGAAGGAGCAATAGCATGTCATTCCCTTGAATAAGCTGTTACATTTGTCTATGAAATGTCCTTTTCCTGAAGTTTAGAAATATAGCCATGTTGAAGCTCATATTTTATTCTGTTTGTGGCTGCTCTCCTGAATTTTTCTTTTAGCTTTCAGCATAGTTCAGCATGGGCTGTACATGTGCCTCACATGCTGTTTTTAGCCTTCATTGAAACACTGCCAGCACCTCAAGAGAAGGCCTCAGTCTTTTTTTAGGTTAGAAAGGAGAGTTGAGTTTGTGGTCACCATCGACTCCCCCAACTTCAGAGCAGCATCAAATGTGTTTACAGTTCAATTATGTGGGGCAAGTGTACAATATGTGTGTCCTTCTTAGACTGTGAAGCAGAAAATCTTTAAGCTTGCAGCTTGATTTTGAAGGGTTAGGATCCATGCTTTGTTGTCATTTGATTGCAATCTGAAGTCAGAGTGGAAGTTTATAATAGCTGGTTACATGGAGGTGAAGCAACTTCTTAGCTGAACTTCTCTGCACATCTTTGAATGTCTAGTCCTAAATTGTGCTGCAGCTTTGATAGATAAATTCAGCATGGGATTAGAAAGGTATTTACTTCTTACTTAAAGAGCAGAGGGTTCTTTCTGGGATTCCAGGCCTATGATGTTACGAGATTTCTGGAGGAACATCCAGGAGGAGATGAAGTACTCCTGTCAGCAACAGGTATGTGTGGCTTTATTAGTCTCGGAAGGGAGTTTAATAGGATGCTAGTGCCAGAGCTCTTCTGTCTTGACATCCTTGTATTCTTCTCCCCAAATTCAGGATCATGATCCTGTTTGGTTGTGGATTTTTCCCTGGCATGGTTCTCCTACTGAAGTGTGTGTTGTCTGAGAACAGGGAAGGATGCAACCGATGACTTTGAGGATGTTGGTCACAGCAGCAGTGCCAGATCTATGATGCAGGACTATTATGTTGGTGATGTCGATCCTGCCTCATTTCCATCAAAGCCAACATATGCTCCAGCCAAACAAGCTACATACAACCCTGACAAGAGCTCTGAATTTCTCATCAAGATTTTGCAATTCCTTGTGCCCCTTGCAATTTTAGGGTTGGCTGTGGCAGTGCGTTTTTTGACAAAGAATACAGATGTGTCTAACTGACGATCTGTAGGTTTTGTTTTCAATGTGTCTAACTGATGATCTGTAGGTTTTGTTTTCAGTTTTTCTTCTCCAGTGAATGTCCCCTGGCATATTGAGCTCAGATGCGGAACATACTAATATTTGAAGCATTTGTTACAGCTATTGAGCCATCTCTTTCCATGTATACAGCTATCAGTATGAGGTATGCAGACTCTAGCATCCTTGCAGGTGCCTTGTTTGGTCTTGGGTGCTGAGGCAAGGAGGTTTCTGAAAAGTTTGTTCCCAGGGGCATTCTTCAGTGTTGCCAATGGTTTCTTGTTGGAATAGGTAGACTGCAAGCACAGTGTGGCAGTGCTAAGGGATTTAATGGTGATGGGGATAGATGTGTACATTTATTCTAAGAAGCTTTTATTATACTTGGGAATTGTTTCAAAATTCATTCTGTGATTGTCTTGGTGGTAATGGTCCTTGCAGCCGCATCACTTGTATCCAACTCTTTCAACTTGAAGGTACATTGTCATTGCCTGCCGCCTATTTTAGCCAGCTACCTATAATATAGTTGATGTTGAAGTTTACATCATGTCTAGGTTAGGATTTGAAGTAAGTGTTCAATTCATCAATGGCAAGATGAATTCTTCAAGCAACCTTCCTGTTATAACAACCATCATTTGTGAAGGTTGAAATCTTTTGTTGCTTGGCAATTGAAGTCAAGCTCCATATTCACAACTTGGAAAACACAAACCCAAGGGTCCCTTTGTAGTTTGCTTACATTGCTGTGTGCAAATGTTTCAAGGGTGAATTGCTCACCACATTTAGGGGAATTTCACATTATTTTTTAGGCTTATTATTGTTCAAAACATATATTATCACAATATGATAGTAATGGTGATGATATTGGTCCTATACATGTAATAATGTGAAACATAATTGGTGAGAAAGGTTTACTTTTGTGTGTCACATACTCATGTTTCAAAAGAGTTAGATATTATCTATTATGATGCACTTGTGGCATGTTAAGGTTTGTGTCAATGTTGGTTGATTCTTTCTTTTTTAAGAGGACCTCCAACCTTTGTTTTGGCACTTAATAAAAGTTGGAAGATCCTTTAGGTGTAGGTTAGTTCATTATTTCAAATTCAAGAACCTTTGGGTCCAGTTAGAAAACCAAGTGCGATTTTACATGTACATGTTACATGCCCTCTAAGATTGAGCATTGTATAGGAATGGAGTTTTATATCTAATTTAAATTAATGATTTAGTTATAAAGTTTGCTCTACTTGCCAAGCCTTTAAACAAAATGTTCAAGAATTCTTTTTCATGGTTTCAATTTTGGTTTTAGATGTAGTTAAATGCTAGTTCCATGATTTTAGGTGAATTAACACCTACAATGATATCATGGTTTTTCCTACTTAATGTCCTTTTAACATGAATTTCATACCGTATTGAACAACTTCAACACATGTCAACTTTAACACTTGTGTCACATATATAATAAAACTTGAAGATTCCAAGTAAAAATTGCAAGTATTTTTTAACACTCCTATGGATTTTTTGTTTTCCTTCATAAAAATTTGTTCTTTGAAAAATTCAACATTGCTTCAAACAATTGGGGGAACGTGACAAAAACATGTTTTTATTTTGCAGGGGGAAGGTTATTTAATCTTTTATGTTGGGGAGTTCCCCATGTTCCAAAATGAAATAAGGTAGCATGCACCTAGAGGGCCTAATTTGTTTTCTTTTGGGGTAGGCTAGGGATGTTGAATTTTCGTTCCTATGAAGTTCCCACTTTGTTTGGGGCCCCCAATCAAATTTTTTATAAGTTCTCAACATGTTCCCCAAATTCCAATGTGTTTCCAATAGCTTCTCAATTTATCCCATATCCTTTACCCTAAGTTGTATTCTTGTAACTTATATAAACAACTCAAAGGAACATATTACAACATATGTATTTTGAACTTGCTCAAAGTTTGATGATTGTTTTTCTTTCATGAGCCAATCAAAGATGCCCATTACAAAAGAAAACAAATTTGAACTTTGAAGGTCCCCACTCCCCCCCATCCCCATCCCCACAACTAATTAATATGAGTCACAATATATTGGTACCATCGATTATTATTTTTTGTAATGGGCCATAATGAACCAATACCCACTAATGTTGGTTGGAAATGGAAGAATATAAATGTGGAATTTTTTAAAGATCTAACCATCCATTATTCAAGTGTAAATTGAAACAAGTCTCTTGAATGCATAATGTTGCAATAATAATTTTTTTCCAAAAAACACTTCATGTCAACATCATTGGGAAAGTTGTGACAAGATAAATGAAGCTACATACTTGTGTGGTTACAAGTTCCATGTCCTTAATATTCAAAACATTCTTGATTACAAATAGATAAGAATAATTTTTGCTTCATTGGTAGAGGTGTTAGACATCGACACTATGGGATTGGAATTTCTTATTGTTGCAATTGGAGGTGAATACAATTTAAAATATGAAATCAACTTAATTAGAATGAGACAATATGGTTGTATACCACATAACCTACATTTCATGTTTGGCACAAAATGATTTGGAAAATGTTCAATTGAAAACATATAATGATATTTGCAAAAATTGTTGAAAATTGAAATCTCAACTTGTGAAAAACTATTTATTGGTCTAACGATTGGGTTATTACTACAAATTCATGACGCAAAGTGTACTTTGCATATTTAATTATCAACTATTGAAATTTTATCATTTTGAAATTCTCAAACCTCTTTTTTTAATAAATAAATATTCAGTAAATAAATGCCGATTGTTAATCATAATTACAAGTAATTGTGCAAAATGGATGAAATGATTTATATTTACACAAATGGGACATGAACATGACACATCAAATGAAAAAAATTAAAATATGAATTTGTCAAATATCACTACTTGATTGTCATGCATTGCAATATTGTAAAACCTATTCTATTCATTGGCATGATACCACAAACATTTAATTACATTGGCAAGTTACTTTAACCTAGTAAAAGGCAAATTGGGTATCACCATAAAGGTGCAAATGTCAAACTTGTTAGTGTGTCAATTCACTATGGTGGCCACTTGGATAAACCTATGTCACCAAAGTTAATCATCACACACCCAAAGGCTGAAAGAAAAGTTCATGTTCTTGAAGTAAGAATCTTATAGGATTTGATAGTTGAAAATGTTTGCATGATAAGAGCCAACAAAAAGAAATGGCTCTAGTAGCATTAGACAAACTTATTTTCAACACATGCCATTCAACAAGTATTACGAATGCCATCACCACACTTCCCACCACCATCCCCACAAAGTGCCACATATTGACATGTGTTGTGATTATTATATAGTCATTGAGTACTATATTTTTTTCTTCTTTGGGGTCAAGTATATGACAAATGAATTTTGACACAACACTTCCATGTTGTGAACAACACAATGAACAATGACCAAGGTAAGAGAACCTTATGGTTTTTATAGGACTCATCAATAAATATTTTGTTGCTTGATGAATGACATCTATTATATACCTTATTGCTTGGACATTAATTATAGATGTTACTACCTCAATCTTGCCATCAACAAATTGAAATAGTTTGTAATTGGGAAGGATACTACTTTTTAATAAAACTATTACACATGTTGAAAATAACACCACCAAACATGAATTTTCATCCACCTTATGGCCTAGGGTCAAAGCATTGGTCATATCATCCTCATCAATTGTATAGTCTTCAATAATATGTGCATTTGGTAACTTGGTTGAACCACTTATTCCTAGTGCATCCCAAATATTCCTATTATTTTTATACATTTCAAAAAAGTAGGTGATTGGTTCAATCCAAACAATGTAAGAAAATAGTTATCTATGACCTTCCATATTTTAAATATGGGAAGTTTTGGTTCAATTAGAATAATAACCTTTAAAAGATTTGGTGAAATTTAAATGTAACAAACATGTTTTCCTAAAATCACAAAAATTCCAAATAATGGAGCATTGATGATATTGCAAACAAATGCATCAACCTCAAGCACAAAAAACGTGTTATCAAATGAGGTGGTTACATTAACACTTAACCATGCATTGGTAGTTAAATAACACAAAACCAACAACCAATAATTATGAACACCAATGTTCACAAACAAAATGATAATGAAAACAATGGGAATAATGCTGATGATGGGGACAATGATGGTGGCTCAAGTGTTTGATGATCAATAGTCACAAAAGTTGAAAAACAAGTAGTTACAATGTCATCTTAGATCAAGAGGGGCACTTTCAAGTATTCCATATTAGAGGTGATCACATAGGGAAAAGTTATATTAGTTCTTCATTAATCATTCCTTCTTAAGCACAACAACATGCTATTTTTACTAGTTTGAAACAAACAAATAATAATGAACAAAGGAACTAGCTAGTCCTCTTCGTTGCAATGAACAAGAAAAAACATACACCGAAACATTGAAAAAAGGAAAATACAATGCCACTTAAAGCAAATTGATGTTCAAATTAAACTAGTCTAGGCCAACTTCCATGATTTGCTTCTTTTGCTCCAAAGTTTTGAGGTGATGTAATTCACCCAAGTTTAAACTCTTATGTTATCTTTTGATGCATTTCTTTAAACATACTTCCAAACAAGAGAGTCCCAAACATGGGCCACTTTACGATTTTAGAAGTTGAATTTGGTTTGGTTAATGCCAAAGTTTATCCATTCTATACTTATTGTTTCCACCAAGACCTTCAACTTTTTTATCATTGAATTAAAACTTTACCTTACTATACCATCTCATATCCATCAACAAACCCACCAACAAAAAATTCTCCAACATGTACCGTAGGTTGAAAACTTGGCAACTTTACTAATAGAAATTGTGTCTAATTCATTATGGTGGTTTTATTATCACTTGCAAAAGTTGCACTAAACCCTAAACACTACATGATAATGGTGTTATGATCATAGTTTCAAGTATACTTGATTTGTTTGAAGGAACATCATATATAAATTGCTTGTTCATTTCATGATTTGGTATTGTGATGTTGTGTTGTTGTAATTTGGACAAGCATGAAAGCAAAAACTATACTTATAATGTTTAGGAGGTGGTATTTGTGATGCTGATTTTTGTTTTTCAAAAGGGGTTCTTAATCAACTACACTTAGAAAAACCTTTTATAATAAATCCATGATTGAAAATATTACACTAAGCCTAATATATGTTGTGGATTTATAATTGCACCATTCATCATATGGACATCATAAGATTTGCACTCTTAGTTGATAACATATAGATGGATCATGCCTTTGTTGTGGTTTGATTTTCTTTGGTTAATTTTAGTTAAGTGTATTATCCCCACGCTTTAATTTTGTAGTTTTATAAATTGTAATTCAACTTCTTTTTCAACTAAATTTCAATTAACTGTGCATTATGCAATCAACATATCTTTAAACACCATGTGGCAACAAATGATTTGTCATGGTTTTGAATATGTTGTACAAGTGGCATTTTAATCTTATTAACAAAAGTATTGATATTTTGACAAGTATAAAATCAACAATGTTTGCATATTTAAATTGAACATTGAGATTATGCCATGTGTCATTGATATTATTAATGCATCCAAAGTTTTCAATAATATAATTTTAAAAATACCCTATACCTTGAATATCTTTTTTTTATTTAAACCCACCAATCCCATGCAACATATGTCAATGCTTAGATACCATGCCTAGCCATTTAGTGTTGCCTACCTACCTTGTATAGTTGAATCTAATCATGTCTAGTATGTAAACACATAGCTCATGTTCATTGTTTTAAAACAATTGTAAGTGTAAATTGAGTTTTCAACTTCACGAGGATGGATGAAATGAAAAATCAATGAATGAGTTCCATATTCATAATTGGGTATAGTCAAAAATTGTTTTTGATTAAATCAATAAAAGACGACCGTGAACTAACACATGGTTATTGTGTTCAACATTTTGTCACATTTGATTTATTGTTGGCTTCAAGCTTTTGTAATTGGCATTTTTTTTAGAAAATTAGTTTCAACTTGAAATGACAAATTTCAACTAAAAGTACAATCAAAACATGCACCTAGTTGCAAATGGGGAAGGGATGGTTTCTAACAATTAGGAACTCATGATTGCAATAATATAAAAAATATTTGAAAACTTTTTCAAATAGACCTAAAACTTTTGGGGGTGTTACATGGGAGATAATATGAAAACCTTTGTTTTTGACATGTCAACAATGTTCACACATTGTGTTTTAGTTATTCCAATTTTAAATTTCGCAATATACAATTACCAAACGAAAAAAAAAACACAATATTATCTTATGCATTGTCCAATACAGATTTTCAAAAAACACTAAAAGGTTAACATAAAGACCATCCACATTGTTCTTAAGACCATATTAAAATATAATACATTCCACAAATAAACACCAAATAATGGAGGCCTCATTAATCCAAAAATGGCATGAAAAAGGTTGGACCAAGAAAAAAATCTACAACACAATCTAAATGAAGAACACATGACAAAATTCCACGACTTGAAACAATGTATCCTTTAACTTAATAAATCCCTAGTTAACCCCTTAATTAGGCATTGTGTAATTTGCTAAGTAGCTTTTAAATGTTCTATAACCTAGATAAGCCCTTACATAAACATAGACAAAACATAAAAGACGTGAGAAAATTCAAATCATATTATTTTGAAAAGAGTTTGAATTTCATCATAAATTATTTTCCTTTGGCATAACCCTTCCTTTTGGGCATATTATACATTTGATTATTGTCTTTAATTTTAATTAAGGTTTTGCTTTTGGGGTTTTTATTGTCAACAACAAATATAGTTAATAATATAAAGAGAAAAGCAACAACAAAGTTAACTCAGGAGACAAGATATTGGGCATCAAGGATGATGGCAAGTAAGTTGAAAAAAAATTGAAAGGAATTTCCCCTTATGAGGACTAGCATGTACCCAAATAACAATGTGATCTTTTTTGCTACAAAAAAAAATGTAGCACCCTAAAATTAGTCAATTTTTTTGAGGAGAGATTCTTTATCATGAGGCCATTTGTTTCAAGAGGTAAAAAGTTCTATACCAAGCAATTTGGCCATACTAAGTGAACTCATTGTATATTTGTAACTCTTTTTTATGCTTTAACCATTTAATCATATTAATAACAAACTTGTTTCATTCAATCCATATGAGTTAGTTGGTAATTTTTGCAAGCATAGTCTAGATGTTTTAGAACCTTCTAAGGTTTTTTGGTAGCCTACTATTGAATGGACATTGTTCTTTATTAAACATTTTCCATCTATTCCTATGTGGTTGTACATGCAATTTGTAGACGATTGAAATTACAAACTCCCATGTAACTTATGCATTGGGACATTTGCAAAATCTATGGTAGAAAGTTTTAGAAAAATTCGTGGCACTTATTTGCATTTGGTTTCTAATCACACATCAATCTTGGTTTGCAACTCATTGACAACAACAACCTTATGCCAAATAGACCATATGAATGTGGCCTTTTTCTTCTGCTTCTTGGGTTCTATATTTTAATCCATTCGAATTTTTGCAACTCTTGGATTCCTTTCCATTTATCCTCAAGATTTGCTGCTTAGTAACAAATGTTCGCACTTAGTTAAATAACATAAAAGGCTTGCCCCATTTGTCCACTTCCATTATTTCAAGCCATAAAACAAAAGGAAATTTTTTTCAATGCAATTTTTATTAATTTCATTCATGAGAAACTTTTGGTAGATGGAATGTTTAAAGAGACTATGATCATTATTACACCACATAGTAGGGCTAATAGTCATGGATGGGGTCCCATCATATAACATTTTGTTTGATTAACAATGTAAAGTTAATAAATTAACCTTGTGAATTAATTTTGAACAACAATTCCATCTTCAACATGGAGGACTCTAGTAGGCATGGTTGCCATTTTGGATAGGGATACATCCCTATCCATTCACTTTGAAGCAAAACCAACTCCTAAATTTAAAGGAGGCCAATTTCTTCATGAGTTAAAAACTAGGTGACAATGAGTCATACCTTACTTTCCTCTTGAATAAGGTTGGATCTTTCTCAAGCCTTATCCACTAGGATTAACTAGTTGAAAGTGTTGTTCCAAAGGTCACCAAGAGTTTTCACACCTTTTTTGCATAGGATGGAATTTTTATTAGTAAAATGCTTCATAGGCTATCTCTAAAGTCTTTTTCCCACCACATAAATTGGTGGAGGAATTGAGATTTGTTAGTGGTTGGAGTCAAATGAACATCAAGGAGCAACTTCTTCCAAGTTTTCATGGCACGATTTTATATTTTGGACCCTTGCTTACAACAAACTTGTTAATTAAAGCCCATTTAATGTTTTTTCCCATCTAAAAAGTTTGTTTGGCCTAACAACTATTAATTCGTAATTTAAGGACTTCAAATTGGAATCATTTGCTTCTAAAACACGAACTACCCATTTGGTCATGAATGCATCAACAATTTCTTTTGGGTCCATAAGTTGTAGCATGATTATTCATCTTTTAGCACAACAATCAACCCAATTATCTTGACATTAAAACTTGTAACTATTTCCGGACCAAAAAAAATTGCACAACAAATCTTTGATCTTTTAAATAATTGCCTTGTTGTCCTTTCCAAATGACAATAAAATACCATAAAAATGACAAAACTCCATTGACAATCACCATGTGACCAAGAGATGACATTTAGGTTGATAGTCTTTAAGCAATGAAAGCTTGTCATGTGAATCTACTTACCAAAATGCACAACTCTTGAACCAATTTATTTCAGGGTTAAAAGTATCTTGAAAGATACTGAAAGTTTCAATAGTCTTTTCAACATACTTTTGTTCAACCTTGATAGTCAATGTGGCATCATCAACATATTGGCTCAATATTTGTTTCTTGTTTCTATTTGGGAAGGTGACCCCTTTGATATTACCCATGTGCATCTCTTGTTTAATGACTT
>Ga0209208_10010826_pt1 | contig 11746 bp, 11 predicted proteins | sample S1TSphfallax_3_FD_187694 | JGI IMG/M metagenome (GOLD analysis project Ga0209208, IMG submission 187694) | Host-associated microbial communities from peat moss isolated from Minnesota, USA - S1T2_Fd - Sphagnum fallax MG (SPAdes) (version 2) | ecosystem: Host-associated > Plants > Peat moss >...
GACGATGATCAAATCATGCTCGGTCATGCGCATGCAAGCAGGCCGGCTGCAGAACAAGCCGCGAAATGGGCAAAGTTCAAGAAATCTCTGGACGTATTAATAGACATTCATTCCCTCGGTTTCGGCGCTACGACCGCGTCTCACTCTTTCTTGGTTGAACCGCCGGGCGCCACATTGATCTGTCCGCCATCGACGATGATCTCCTGACCGTTGACGAAACCGGCCTCATCGCTCGCCAGATAGAGCGCCGCATTCGCGATATCCATCGCATCACCTTGGGCGCCGGTGGGAGACTGCGCCGCGCGGCTCTGCTGAAACGCATCAAACTGGCCGTCCGACCAGCCAAATCTCTCCTTTAGATTATGGATCAGCGGCGTATCGATCATCCCCGGCGTTACAACATTGCTGCGAATCTTTTTACTCGCGAACTCAATCGCAAGGATACGCGAAAAATGCGCAAGTGCTGCTTTCGAGACACTGTAAGCGTAAGTCGAAGCTCCCATTGAACGATGTGCAGCGGTCGAGGAGATGTTCACGAAAGCGCCGCCGCCGCGGTCGAGCATTGCTGGCACGGCCGCCCGCGACATCAGAAAAGCGCTCTTGAGGTTGACTGCGAAAACGAGATCCCAGTTCTCCTCGGTTTCGGCCAGCAATCCCGGTGGGCCTACGATGCCGACATTATTGACGACGATGTCGAGCCCGCCATGAGACCCGATGGCAAGAGCCACCGCCGCCGCCGCCGTGTCGGCATTCACAACATCGCCGATATGCATCAGCCCATCGAGCCCCTGGCCCCGCAGCATTGCCAACGTGCGCTTCACGGCCTCTTCATCGCGGTCAACCAGCACCAACCGCGCGCCTTCTTGCGCGAAACGGATGGCCGTAGCACACCCCGTCCCCAGCACGGTCCCGGTTCCGACCGATCCTGCACCGGTGACGATGGCCACCTTACCTTGTAACCGCATGAGCTCAGCCTTCGGCGGCGCGTCGAATCATCAAAGCCTGGTCTCCGCTACGCGCCACGACCACGCGCATACCGACTGGTGCCGACTCCTGAAACTTTTCCAACGGAATCCGTGATCCCCGAACCTCGCCCGTCCGAATATAGGTGACGGCGTTCACATTCAGGACGCGATCTCCTTCTGCCGTCCGCAGCGTGATCGAGTCCGCTTTGGTCGCTGCAATATTTCCCAGCAACATGCTCGGATTGGACGCTGATTGCACGCGGGTGTCGATCGAGAAGCGCACTCTGTCGGAGCGATTGGCCAAGCCAATATGGGGCGTGCAGGGGTGTATCACCAGCACATCCCCAGGATGAAAGACGGTCGTTGCCCATCTATCGGCCGGTATGCGATCAGCGGGGATTGGGAAGTTCGGCGGTTTTGCCAGATTATGCAGGTAACCGGCTTTGTGCATTCCCTCTGCTAGGACGAGCCCGCCGATTTCCTCAGTAATCGTCATCAAGGGTATCCAGACCGGCCGGTAGCCCTCGACGCCCTGGGTAAAGAAGCCATCTTGATGCACCATACTGAGCGGCGTGTGGGGAGGATAGCTCCGATAGGCTACCATCGGCACCTGACAGACTGGTTCGCCCAGGATTTTCTCGAATACAGCCAGATTTGCCGGAACCGAGACGAGCTCATTGCAGATCCCTGAAAACTCAGCGCTTTCCTCATAATATTCGCCAGTCGGAAGCTTCCCGCCGGCCCATAGCGGCTCGGTTGCGCCCGGTGCGACCACGCCGTGTTTTGCCACGACGTCCATCATGCGGCGAAGGGCCCGGTCTATCGAAGCGCGATCGAGGACATCGCGAAACAACAGATATCCCTGCGCTTCGTAGATCCTGCTCAGCTCCGTAAAGTCGTCAATCGCATGATTGCTGTCGCGAAGCTGCCGCGTCGGCCTGATCGACCCCGCATCCATGTCGACAGCATCTTCAATTCTAATCATGGTCATACTCGCGCTCATTTTGGCCTCCGTTGATTTTGTAAAGTTTAATTAGGCATCCAGATTTTGCCGAAAAACTTCACCCAGGACAGGTTTATGGGTCCCGGGCTAGTGGGAAGATGCGTTCGGTTTGGTTACCGCCAGCAGTTCCTGGATCGCCGCCGGACGCAAAAATACAACCATTCGCTTGACCTTTCCCGAAGCATCGACCGTGAAATGGTCGATGGCGCCCACCCGAAATTTGCCTTCGGGGTTGGTGCGCGATGCAAGCTCCATGATGCATTCATTGTTCTCGCCGATGAAGCTCAAGGGAATGATTTCAGGCTTAACGTGGCCCAGGAACTTGCCATAGAAGCCGGTGATCTCGTCTCGGCCGCGATAGATGTTGCCATCAGGAGATAAAAAGATTGCGTCGGTAGCAAACAAGCTGCCGATCTCGTTGTAGCGGCCGGCCTTGATAAGCTCGACATAGGCGTGGGCCGCAGCACAGGCCAAGCCTGGAGAGGGATGCGCGGCTTTCGGGATCGTATCGAACATATCCGCCTCAATCGGCGTCACATGGCTAACGGCGGTCATCTGCGATATTCCCTGGCAAAAATTATTCCGACCAAACTGGTATCCGTACCAAACCCCGATCAACGATGATCAGTCATCGCCGAAAACATATTCATAAAGTGCCCGGTGCATGTTCGGAATTTCGGCTTCCTGAACGGGGTTGGTGCGGGACCCCGAGAATCCGCGACTGCGCATCCCACGCTGAACCTGCCCAAAGTTACTGAAGTCCTGGGCGAGAACTTTGCCGAAACGCGCCTCGGTGTCGACTGTCCAGTCTTCGAAAAACTCTCGTACGAGCGGCGGCTCATCGCCGGGAGCGTAGCGAACCATTGACCAGATATCAAAGACACATTTGTTAGGATCGTCACCATGCGGGCGCGCACGGTAGGCGATCGAGCCATCCAAAAAGGGCAAGAACACATGATTCGGGAAAACATGCCAATTCTGGCCCATATTGCCGACTTCCTGATTGCTAAGGCCGGGCAGCTCAATTCCTTCTTTGCGCGCTTCCTCCTGGTGGAAACGAGAATATGCCATCAGCACGGTCAACGGGTCCGACCCCTCGGGCACTTCCTCCACCAGACGATGGCTTGCCCTGATGGCGCGCGGCGTGAACATGGCATTCAGCGTCTCGTCCATATGGTCATAAAATTCGGCGAAACTCTTGCGCATGTCCGTGGGCGTTGGCTTGCCGGTGCGCGTCGCCGGCGCCCCTGGCAGGGTGCCTACGGGATAGGCATACATGCCGTGCCGCCCAAACGTCTTCGCCACAGTATAATCATCATTATAATTTAGTATCTGGGGATGGGTCGCCGCGATGTGGTAGGCCTCATTGAAGCCTTCGAGCGCGGTCTTCCAGTTGCACGGCAGGATCACCGTCCGGTACCAGCGATAGCGCCATTCCTCAAACTTCAGAAAGTTGAGATATTCTGGCACTGGAGCGAGAAAATCCAAAAGCGGTTCAGCATCAAGATCCATATTGACGAACACCCAGCCGCCCCACGTATCGAGCCGGACATCTTTGAGCCGCAGATCCTTCTTATCGAATGTCGGACAGCCTTTCCAATCATCCTCGTCCTGGATCTTCTCTAGCGTTCCATCAAGTGACCAGCGCCAGCCGTGATATTTGCAGAACAGAAATTTTGTGCGCCCGGCGTTCTGATCCATCAAGATTCGGCCGCGATGCTGGCAAACATTGTAGAACGCCTTCAGCTCATTCTCGGCGCTACGCACAACCAGAATCGACTCGTCGGCGATGTCGTAGACGATGAAATTGCCGACATTCGGCAATTCTTCCTCGCGACAGGCGATCTGCCAAACCTTCGGCCAAAGGCGCTCCTTTTCCCGCTCGTGAAATTCCTTCGACAGAAAGGCGACCTTTGGTACGAAATCATCTCTGATATCGTTGACCGATACCTGATCAACTGGGGCTGTCATCGGCGTTATTCCATCCATTGTAGTGCTCCTGTAATATCTTCGGCTGACAGGCCGCGCAGAGGCGTCGAAACGGGTTTGGGTGTCTTAGGCGGCGTCAGCGAGACGCTGTTCAGCGCGCTCCGATCGTTTGTACATCACGCCGCCCTTCATGATGGCGCGCAGGTTGCGGGCATCGGCGGCAAGCGTGGGGTCTACCGTGGGGTCGCCCTCGACAAGAATCAAATCAGCAAGCGCGCCTTTGATAATTTCGCCGCCGCCCAGCCCCATCGCCAGGCCGCCGTGGAGGGTCGCGGCGCGCAAAGCTTCGACGGGCGACAAGCCGAGATAATTGACCAGATGCGCGATGTCGGCGGCATTCGTGCCGTTGGGCATAAACGCGATTCCGTAATCGCCGCCGATCAGCAGACGCAGTCCCCGCCGCTTCAGCTCGCGATGGGTGGCGATGTTGGATGCCATGGCCTGGCGTACCATCATCCGTTCGAGCAGCGGCTCCGGAAACTGGCTTTGATGCAGCAATGCGTGATAAAAACCGATGGTCGGCGTGACGAAGAGACGGTCCTTCGCTTCCTCGAGCATGTCGAGCGCTTCTTCATCGCAAAAATCAGCATGGTGGATGATGTTGACGCCCGCGCGCACCGCGCGCTTCACCGCGGTCGCGGAGCGCGCGTGGGCTGCCACTAGCAAACCAAGTTCTCTCGCCGTATTGCAGGCGGCCTGCACTTCTTCCTCGGCCATGGTGGTGACCCGGCCAGAGGGTCTCGGGAAAAAATCGTCGCCGGAAATATTGAGTTTCACGACGTCGACGCCTTCGCGGTAGCATAGGCGCACCGCCTTGCGGACTTCCTCCGCGCCGTCCACGACCAAAGCGGAGATGTCGCGTTGCTGGTGCAGCTGTCCGCTATCGTTGAGACCGCCTGTCGCGGTGAGCGTGGGTGTCGATGCCATGAGGCGCGGACCCGGAATGCGCCCGGCATTGATCTCATTGCGGACGACCACCTCGGAACGCAGTTTTGGCGAACCCGCGCCGACCACGCCGGTGAAACCGGCATCGATCATGCGCTTTGCGTTATGCATGGTCAGGAACACCATCTCCTCGGGAGGGGTATCCTCGATCGCGGTCGCGCTGACGCTCTCGGGAAAGCTCAGATGCCCGTGCGCATCGACCATGCCGGGGATCAGCGTTGCGCCGCGCGCGTCGATCACCAATGCGTCTGTAGCAGCGATCGAGCCCGGCGCTCCAATCGTCGCGATCCGGTCCCCCTCGACCAGGACATCCATCGGCACGCGCTGGTCGGACCTGCCGTCCCACATGTAGCCGTTATGAAAATGAGTACGATTTGTTGTTGTCATGGAAGTTCTCCTCTTTCCCGTGCTTAGGCGGCCGCGCCCGTTGGATCGGCTGCCACGATCTGCTGCAATTCGATCACATTGCCAAAGGGGTCGCGGCCATAGACGGTGCGCACCCCAGCCTTGTCCACCGGCGCACTGTGAAAAGCCATGCCGGCAGCAGATAGTTTATCATGGAGCGCCAACACGTCTGACACATCCAGGCAGAAATGGGTAAATCCGTGTAAGTGCACGGGACGGGCATCCGATGACCGGTCCTGCGCCGGGACCGCAAATTCGAACATCTCGATCTTGAAATCACCCAGAACCAGGAAGGCGACCTTGGCCGATGCGGCTTTCAACGCCATGATTCTGTCGATATCATCGTCGCCTGAGAATTCGCCGGCGCCGACTTCGGTAAATCCGAGCAGGTCTATGTAGAAATGCCGCGCCTCTTCGAGCGAAGGCACCGATATGCCGACATGATGCAAAAAATTAATACCGTCCAATTGCGTTCTCCCGGAGGTTTGCACTTCCGTGCAAACTTGCGACTATTCCGCGCCTGCTAGGCTGAATAGCATTACAGACACCGCGCTTATGGCAGATCTATCCGCTCAAACTTCCGGACGCGCAATACAATATCGACCTTGCATTTAATTGATCCCATATTTAATACTCTGCCGCACATGTTGCAAAGGGTTGGGGTCGCTTTATGGTGGAGAGGACTCGCGCATTGCCGCCGGACAGACGCAGCGCCGTCGCCCAAAGGGGTGAACGGCAGTCATCGGTGGTTGCCAATTTGCTGCGCGAACGCGCCCGGGGGTTGGGGGATCCCAAGCTGCGCTTTGGGTTTGCAAGGCAGCTGGCCGGCGAGTACGGCGTCACGCGGGCCACGCTGCGCGCGGCTATACGTGAGCTGGAACGGGAGGGCGTTATCAGGATCGCAAGAGGCCGCCAGGGCGGCCTTTACGCCACCGCCGCCCCAAAGGTCGAAGCCGCCAGACGGCTGAGCGACTACCTGACGATCGAAGATGCGCCGATTAGCGGCGTTGCCGAGCAGGCCATGCGGCTTTACAGGATAGCCGCGCGCTGGGCGGCCGGACGGCACAGGCGGCACGGCCAGGCGAAATCGGCGCTGGCCAGCGCTTGCGAGCTTCTGCAGTCAAATCCGCATCTCGATGGTTGGTGCGAGATGCGGACAGCTCTTGTTAAAGCTGCGGGAAATCGCGCTTTGGACTTTCTGTATGGCGCGTATCAGAGCGCCTATCGGGACGCCCTGGCGGGAGAGCTTCATCTCGGCAGCCTCGAAGCGGAACGCGCGCGAGGCCTCTGGGCCGAAGAAGCTCGGCTGTTTGACGCGGTTGCCACGGGGAACGTCGCGACGGCGGACGCTGCCGCGCTGAGCTGCGTGAATCTTGAAGCGAAATACGTCATGGAATCTCTGGACAATGGAATGCTCGCCAGAACTCTGATGCCCGAAACGCTGTTTCAGCCTTCGTCCATGGCGCCGCAAAGCGGTAACAAGCTCGCGCATCAAACGATGCGCGCGCTGCATTCCAATATTCGGCGATCGGCCGCCGCGGTGGGAGAAAGGTTGGGCAGCGTCGCGACGCTCGCCTCTCATTACGGCGTCAGTGCCGATGTCATGCGAGACGCGCTTCTCCTGGCCGAGAAACAGCAGCTCGTCGTGCTTCGCCGTGGTAGGACCGGCGGCGTATTTGTTGCAGATCCCGATCATGCCCGTGCTGTAAATGATGCAGCGCGCCATTTGGTCAAAACCGCCGACCGGCGGGAGATCAACGCCCTGCTCAGCGAGATCATCAAACATCCGGACAGAGCCGATTGTGAAAATCTGGTAGAGGATGTTCTCAACACAGCACTCCGCCAGTACAAAGTTGCGGCGCGAAAACAGCGATCAATGTGAAGCCGGCCCTGGTAAGGCCAAAACCAGCGCAATACCAATACTGGACAATGTCCTCCCATCTCGTGCCAGGGGCCAAGCCGGTCTCCAAGCCGTACAGGGCTTTATCATGGATATAGTTTCGTTGGTTTCTTAAAGCCTGTGGACAAATTCGCCTTGCGCTGCTGTCCCAGGTCCCATAGGCGAAACAGCCAATAATTCAGGAGGATGATATGGACATGCAGGCAATCACCGCGCGGCTTCGGATTCGCCGGCTAGCAGGCTCACTCGGTGCAGCGGTCGACGGGCTGGATCTCGCCGAACCGGTCGACAGCGAAACCATGCACGCCCTGCGGCAGGCCTTCCTTGAGCATCTGGTGCTGGTCTTTCCCGGCCAGGCACATATTACACCGGCACAGCATGTAAGTTTCGCCGCGCAATGGGGCCCTTTGCAGACAATGCCGGCGGGACATTTGCCGGGGCATCCGGAGCTGATCGAGATCGCGGCCCGCCGCGGCGTGAAGCCGAGCAACGCGAATCCCGAGCGGCGCACGCATGAAACTGCAAAGCTCGCCCGAACCGATATCTGGCACTCGGACCAGAGTTACGAACAGCATCCCGTCATCGGCTCGTTGCTCCTGGCACGCGAGCTGCCATCCGCTGGCGGCGATACGATGTTTGCGAACCAGTATGATGCGTTCGCGACGCTCTCCGCCGGCATGCAGGATATGCTGCGCGATCTGCGGGCGGTGCATTCCGGCGAGGGATTTTACCGCCTTGTAGGACTCGACCCCGCCAATGCGCCGGTAACAGCCCAGCCGGTGGCGCGTGTACACCCCGAGACCGGTCGCACAGCGCTCTTTGTAAATCGAATCTGGACCAAGCACTTCGAGAACATGACGGTCGAAGAAAGCCAGCCGCTGCTGAACTATCTTTACGCCCACGCGGTAGAGCCATGTTTCACCTTCCGCCATCACTGGCAAGTCGGCGATCTGCTAATGTGGGATAACCGCGCCGTGCAGCATTACGCGGTCGACGATTACGGCGACGAGACGAGGGTGATGCACCGCGCCACCATTCTGGGAACGCCATAATGGCGCGGCCGGTGATGATGATTGCGGGCGCCGGGCCCGGGATGGGGCGTGCTGTCGCGGTGATGGCGGCGGAGCGTGGCTATGATCTGGCGCTCATCGCACGCCGGGCTCCGATTCTGGAAGAGACGGCAAGCTTGGTGCGCGAGGCCGGCGCCGCGGCATTGTGTCTTCCCGGCGACGTGACCGACCCGGCAAATGTTGCCGAGCTAATGACCCGCCATATGGCACATTTCGGCCGAGTGGACGTACTCGTGCATAGTATCCTGCCGCCGCATCTCTTCAAACGCATTCTCGACCTGACGCCGGACGATCTTGAGCACTGGCGCAAATCTGTCGAGGTCAGTAGCTTCGGGGCCCTGCTGATGGCACATGCCGCCGCCAAACCCATGGCCGCTGCAGGGCGTGGCAGCATCGTGTTCGGCACCGCGACGTCTGGTCTGCAAAGCTACCCGGCAGTTAGCGCGCATGCCGTCGGCAAGGCCGCGATTCATTCGCTGATGCAAAGCCTCGCCGCCGAGCTCGGCCCACTTGGCATCCGCGCCAATGCGATGGCGGTAGGAGTGATCGACGGCGCCACCGCGCGCGCGCCGCTGCCGGCGATGCCGCCGCAGATGGCAGAGGATATCCGCCGCGCTATCGATGCGAGCGCGGGCGCTCTGCGACGCAACGTCACCGAGTCAGAGGCTGCCGAGGCCATCCTGTTCCTTGGCTCGGAGGCATCCTCCGGCATAACCGGCCAGATCTTGGCCGTCGATGGCGGCCGGATATTCCATTGAGTACGATCCTGAGTTTAGCCGGCAAGGTGGCGCTGGTGACCGGTGCCGGCGGCGGGATCGGCCGCGCCGTGGCTTTGGCGTTGGCGAAGGAAGGTGCGACGGTTGCGCTGATCGACCGCGACCAGGCGGGGCTCGAGGCCACCCGGGACATCATCGCAAGCGCGAATGGTGAAACAAGCCTACATGCACTGGATCTTTCGCAGGCGGCGAAGATTCCGCCATTAGTCGCAGCGATCCATGCTCGCCACAAGCGGATTGATATTCTGGTGAACGGCGCCGGTATCACTGGGCCACGGACAACGATGCTCGAAGCCGATGTGGAGACATGGGATGAGGTGATGGCGGTCAACCTCAAGGCGCCCTTCTTGATGATCAAACATGCCGGGCGTATCATGGCCGATTTGGGCGGTGGCCGCATTGTGAATATCACCTCCAGCTCGGCGCACCGGGCGATCAACTCGCTGCCGGCGTATGGGGCGTCCAAATCCGGGTTGACGCAGCTTACCCGAAGTGCTGCCGCCGATCTTGGCGCCTATAACATCAACGTCAATGCGGTGGCACCCGGCCTCACCGCAACCCGGCTCGTGACCGAAAATTTCACGCCTGACGCGCTGGCCATTGCGCTTAAGGATGGTCCGCTCGCCAATCTTCTGCGACGGATTTCCGAACCCGAGGATGTGGCGGCCACAGTGCTGTTCCTGTGCCAGAACGGCAGCCGGCAAATTACCGGGCAGACGATTCACGTCAGCGCCGGGGCGATCGTCTGACGGCATTGCCGGGCAGAATAGGCCTTCATGCTGTCAGGTTCGTTTAAGGACATCCCAAATCCGCAAAAAATAGGCGACGCCGAAGCGCCGCCAAGTTTAGGGAGGAAACGTCCAAGAATGTGGAAGACTCATCTTGCCAGCCACAAGAGGCTTGTTAAAGGGGCAGATTGGCTCATGCAATGCAGAAAAAATTCGATCACGATCATGATATTGCGTCGATAATTGGGATGTCGGCATCGCAACCACGCAAATGTTTAATTGGTTGGTAGCGCGGCAACGCAGATTGCACCAAAAACTGAGCTGCCCCAGAGCCACGTGTTCGCGTTGACACAGGGCAATGATCCTTCCCGTCGCAAAAACATGGAGAGACAGGAATGCAGGCGGTAACTTATAGCGGCTGGGGTGGGCCGGATGCGTTGGTGAGCCGTGAGCTATCCGACGTTATGCTGCGTGATGACGCCGTTCGCATCAAGGTCGCTTGGGCTGGCGTTAATCCGGCGGACGCGAAAATATTGTCGGGCAAATATAAATTGCTTTGCCGCGGCGCCTTTCCGCGGCGGATCGGGCTAGAGGGTACGGGACGCATATGCGCCGTCGGCAAGGCTGTGACCGGCCTTGTCCCCGGCATGGAGGTTGTATTTGGCCTTAGCCCCATGGACGGGCACACGGGCGCATGGGCGGAACAAGTGGATGTCAGCGCAAGGCGCGTCATACCGGTCCCCGAGGGGATTGATTTGCGGCGTGCTGCCGTTTTGCCTGTTTCGGGGCTGACGGCTTTGCTGATGTGTCAGATGACCGCCGTGGGACCGGGCAAGGATGTTTTAATATCGGGCGCTTCCGGTGGCGTTGGCCATTTTGCCGTGCAGATTGCAAATCATCTGGGGGGCCGGGTGAGTGCGATGGGCAGCGAGATCAATCGCCCGCTGTTGGAGGGATTAGGCGCAGCAGATTTTATTGATTATCGGAACTCACCGCCGCATTTAAGTGGCCGGCAATGGGATTGCATTCTGGATTGCGTCAATGTTCTGCGCCCATACAGCGGCAAAATGCTGCGGCGTGGCGGACGGTATGTGGACACCGACCCTCGACCAGTGACGATGCTTGGTGATCTTCTGACGAACCCGGTAAGGTCCCGCAAACGCAAAACGGTTGCTGTGGATATTCAGACGGCCGGGATGGAGATTTTATTCCGTCTTATGGCGGCTGGAGAGATGACGCCGGTCATTATGTGCGAGTATGGGCTGGACCGGGCGGCGGAAGCTTTGCGGGGGTCCATCGGCGGGCATGTCGCCGGCAAGCTGGTGCTGAATATAGGCAGCGCCTAGACCCCGCGCTGGCTCAGCCGCGATCGACCTGGCGGAGCAGGTCGAGTGCTTCATCCGAGCCATTGAGAAGCCGGTTGGTCCGGCGCGCGACTTTCCAGCTATTACCATCACGCACCATTTCCCAGAAATTGGCGGCAATGCGGAATGGGACGAAATGATCGCCTTCGCAGCGGAAGATCTGGCTGTAGTTGAGTGCCGTCGCAGTGTCTCCTTTGATCACGATGTGCGGAAATTCCATGACATGGGCCGCACCTTTTGAGACCGCTTTGTGATGTGACGGGTCGTCGAGGATTTTCTCAATCCCTTCGCGGCCCACCCCCTGCCAGCCGTTGCCCAGGTCGTAAACACCCGCCTCGGTGAAGAGCGCGCTGGCGCGGCGGCGGCGATCCGGGGTTATGGCTGTGTCCGCGAGCGGCCCGTAACTTGCGATGACCTGCATGACGGCCATCTTGTCTTCCAGCACCTGGAGTCTCTCTTCCAAGGTTTGCGTTTTTTGATCGGACAAAGTTTTCTCCCGTTTTTTTAGGCCGAATGGTCGTTGCCGTGGGCCTGTATCCGGATTCATAAGGTCGTTGAAGTGCCTATTTGTGTACGTTGACAGGTGGAAAGCGCGGACGCT
>Ga0209208_10010827_pt1 | contig 11745 bp, 5 predicted proteins | sample S1TSphfallax_3_FD_187694 | JGI IMG/M metagenome (GOLD analysis project Ga0209208, IMG submission 187694) | Host-associated microbial communities from peat moss isolated from Minnesota, USA - S1T2_Fd - Sphagnum fallax MG (SPAdes) (version 2) | ecosystem: Host-associated > Plants > Peat moss >...
ATCAGGTGAAAAAAAAAAACACATCGGGTAGGGAGGATGTTCATCCGCAAAACGGGCTGAACGGGCTCATCCTCAACTGGTGCATTGGTGGCTGCTAATTCATTCCAGCCCTTAGATATATCTATTGAGTATAGACATGGTATAATTTTTTATTTTACTTTATTTTTTTGTAATCAATATATCTTAATGTACTATAGAATACTCAAGCTCATGCCCCTAACCCATAATGTACTTTGTAGGTTGTGACATTTGCTTGAATTTTGATGAATATATACAAATTTATTTTAAACATCTGATTTTTAAAATATAATTGAAACAAAGTCAAAAAAAATTATATAACTAATCATTAAAGAATTTTTTTAAAAAAAATTCAATATACTAAAGCCTACTTGATGATCACTATTCGTTTACGTTGCAAGGTAATTTTTTGGTCTATTTTATTGTGCTTTTGCCCAATCGAGATTTTCGATCAAACCTTTTAAATACAAAGTTTTATTGTTCATGAAGACTAATCCCAAGTGATGGTACGTCTTAGAAGGTCCAATCCTTGAATGTTTTATTTCAAGTCTTTCAAGTCATTTAAGAGGTAACACAAGACATTGAAATAAAGATATAGAAATAAGGGGCATCTTTGTTCCATAAAATGTGAAGGTTGAAATGCTTGACCTAGCTCCCTCTTTATTTCGATTAACAAAGAATAATAAGACCACTTAAAGACAAGTATGGATGGAATTTAGAAATTTGTTGAAACATTTAACTAAATAAATCTAAAAGATTTGAAAACAAAATTTGTAAAGAGCTAGGACATGCCAAAGTTAGAATTCTAGAATTTTAGAACTTCAAATAGAAGTTTTATAGTGCAACAAGTTCTACTAACCTCTACTAAACAATTTCAACCATTAGCAACGGAGAAATATTAGAAATTCCAAAATTATATAAAATTCACAACCTGTTTTTTCTACAAAAGCAAACATATAATTTTTAAATATTTTAGTGCAAAAGAAACAACATTTTTGATGAAAAATAATTTTTATAACAAAAAATAATATTGCAAAATGCATCAAGAGCAACAAAAGAAAAAAATCATCATTTTTGGAACAAGTAAAGGATTTTTTAAAAATCAATTTAGTCATCTATAACCCAATGGCTACCAAATTAAAACAAAAAATTTCAAAAAATTTAATTCTTTCTTGCCTTTTATTAAGGAAGAGGTTCTTTTGTATAATGATGAAACCCATCAAACCCCAATCAAATTGAATTTGTAAACTTTTAAAATAAAAAATAAAAAGCCCCAGTCAATTTTGTCAAAAGCCTTCTCAAAGTTGAATAGGAAGAGGGCTAGGTCCTAGCCACTCTCTTCCAACTATGCCATCACATCATATGCGAGGTTAATGTTGTTTATGATGTTGTGCCGAACCCAATTTAGTTTAAGTTGACAATTGGGGGTGGAATTCTTTGAAGTTGTTAAATGAAAATTTTAGTTAGGATTTTGTATGCATTGCTAAATAATGTTACCAATCTCTAGTTTTTTATTTTGGATTAATCACTAATTTTCGAAATTAGGATTATGTTACCTTTGGAAAGAGATACCAACATGGAACCTTGCATCTTATTTCTTTCGATGCTTCCATCTTGTTCAATGCAGTTTAGGTTGTGATCTCCCAAAAAACATGGTTGCAATTCGTATTCTAATTCATGTTCTCTAAAGGCCTTGCCTTTGGAGAATCAACTATGGTTTTGTTGAGTTCATTGAAGGTCATGTCTTTCACGAGTTTTCAATTCATGGCATCATCAAACTTCCTTTGGCATGCTTACACAACATTATGAATGTCACAACCCCAGCCTTGAGTTCACAACCAAGGCAAGGGCTTACAAAAGTGCGCGCCAAGTATGAAGCCTAGGAGTCACATTTCATGCTCCCGAGAGTGTAAGAAAGTGTGAAGGAATGAACCCTCACACTCCCAAGTGATCTCCCACTTTGGGAATTGGAGTCTTGATGGACTCCTAAATTTTTAGAAAGTAATTGTAGGGGTCAAAATCCATTGGATTGAAGAGTCCATTATATCATTGAAAAACACCTAGAATGTAAATGTTTAAAATGGGCTTGCATGACCCATTTGGACACTTAGCACACAAGTTATAGATAAAAGAAAGGTCGAGAGTCAAATTCCCAATTTGACTTTTGACCACTAAAAGTCGGGAATCACCCCGATTTCCTTGCATGCAGGTGGTGTGTAACATACCATTGAAAAAATTTCAACAAGGGCTACAACTTTGCCCCAAACCTCATCTTAATCAGAGGTTTACACATAAAATTATGGGCCTTCAAAGTCATAAGAGTCTCAATTATGGGAATTTCGAGACTCCCACTTGGGACAAAATGACATTTAGGTGCTTGTCCCATGGCCAAACACAAAATATACTATAAGGGGGAAGGTGGTGGCTTCCCTCAAGTCCGGGCCATGGTGAATCTTATGAGTATATGTTTGCCCGTGGTTCATCTATGCACCAAAGTGCTGCAACTATGCATGAACCAACTTGTTGTTTGGTTTGTGCAAGTCCATGTGAGTAAGTGAAGTGCTTGTCAATCTTCCTAGTCCCATCCCGGAGCTCCAACACACCGTTCTACCCCAAAGTGCTACGAACCAACGAATGCACCCCAATTCCTTTTCCTTCCGTTGTCCTCACCTTTGGATTCGCAGTTGAGTCCATCAAGGAGCTTGGGGGTGCATCAATGAACACATGTCTTTAAATAATTTTCTTGAAGTTGGATCCACTCAGTATAATTATTAACAAAATTGGTCAATATAAGTCAATAATAATTTTTTTAAGATGTAAGCTTTTGATTATCAATAACAAGCCCTTATATCATGGAACCTTATGTGTTCCACCTTGTGGGTGTGAAAAAAGTTTTGGAAACAAGTGTGTTCAAATCTTTGCCATTTAGCTTCACTAAACATGGATTGAGAGTTTAGGTTGGCTTGCATGTTGTCTATGAAAGATGCATGAACCATGGAAAAGTTAGTTTAGACCTTCGTAATAGGTCAAATAAGTAGTTCAAGTTAAATCCAAAAGACCAATGATGAAGATCTAAAATGTGCCATATAACTATGATTTGAATGTGGTTGTCACACTTGTTTAAACATCCTAGAAAGTAGAATTGTTCTATCAAAAAAATTGTGGATTACATTTCAAAATGACCAATGTTGAAAGAAATTTTTTTATGTCCTAAGTGCGTGTAGTCACAATAAAATGAACCAAAATTGGATGTCAAATGACACCTTCAAACAATCAAAATTGGAGAATATTTATGTTTTACCATTTAAAACCATGACAATTATGACAAGTTATTATTTTTTCATTTATATCAATGTTGAGGAATTCAAACAAAAAATCCATTTGATAAAATTTTAAGTTTAAGTTTCAATTTAGGACCTTTGAAGTGAATGCCTATTGTGTCAAAAGAAATGAATTTTAAAAAGGACTATCAAAAGGACTCATATAATATTAAAAAATTGATGGGGAAAAAAAAAACAAAGACCTATTAATCACATTCAAAAAGCACTGACACCCTAAATTATGTGGAAATCTAAAACATACAAATTCAAAGAACTTTCCAAAATTGATTCAAAATTCTAGAACTTCAAAAGTCTTTTACCACATATAAATTGGGTATAATGTATATGATGTGTTAAGAAAAGTTAGAGCATATTATACAAGAAAATTAAAATTTTTGAATCAATTTTTGGTTATTATTTGAAATTGTTATCATTTTAGAAACCAAACGTTGAATTTACAAGGAATTAGCACACTTTCAGAAATTATAAACAAAAAACCATTTCATGTACTTGGATAATTATATGTATTTATTATAATAATTTGCAAAAAAAATTGTTCAAAAATTCATTTGTTTGAAAAAATTATTTTTGGGCAAAAGGACATGCATTTCTTTTCTAAAGTAACATCGTTGGCTCATTTTCTCTCATTTACACCCAAATGCCCATTTTGAAGGTGAATTGGAACCAAATATCCATTTCCTCTTGCCTCATGTTATGGTTAGTGATTTTGACTCAAAATTGTTAGAATTCAAACTAAAAATAATTACACAAGTCTAATGCATAGATATTGATGTCATTCACAACAAGGAATTTTGTCCATTTTCATTGCTAGCCCATGTGACTTATGTTTCATAAATTTACCACAATGTGACCAATTTATAGTGTTTTTGACATATAGTAAAACTTTGAATTATTTGTTAAAGACAAATTTGTAATGTTGTAATGTTCACTATGTGGTTTGAATTAGTATGAAAATTATAATCCCAAATTTTTTGGACCCATTGAAACAAAGATTTGTTTTTTGGGACTTCATTGTGATAAAACCTTAAATGCCATAGTTTTAACTCGTATCACAACATGAGTTTCACACATGTCATGAGATTAAGTTTTTGCCGTGACAAGACCTTAAATGTCATAGTTTTAATTTACATTAGGACACAAATTTCACACACAATAGAAGTGTTTATACCCATTGAAATGTAGATATTTTTTGAGGGACTTCATTATGATAAAACCTTCAATCTCATAATTTTAAATTGCATCACAACATGAATTTCACATGTGAAGTGAATTTTTTTCTTTGATGTGATGAAACATTATACATCACAATTTTAGTTTGTGTCATGACACAAGTTTCACATGTGGCTCTAGATTTTAAAATTCGATTCATTATTCATTTATCAATATTGATCAATATTTCAATTTAAAATGAAATTGAATGGCAATTTACTAATTTTGGATTCAAAAGCCAAAGATTCAAAACACACATTATTCATAAAACTAAAACACAAGTTATAATCCATACATAGAATAACAAGCATATTGTTCAAGCCCATATTAATATCATCCATAATGTATTAGCTAAGGTTAACTTAGGTTTAACTTTGGTTAACTTAGGTTTACCTTAGATTTGTTACCCTAAATTTAACCTAGGCTAAAATAGAGGTTAACCTATATTTAACCAAGTTGTTAACTTCAATTTATTTTAGGTTTAATTTTGGTTAATTCTAATTTAACCTAAATTTAGTCAAGATTAACTTAGGTTTAATCAAAGTTAACCTAGGCAAACCTAGGTTAAGGTAAGGTTAATGTCAGTTGATTAACCTTAGTTTAACTTTGGTTAAGTTATGTTTAACCAAGGTTTAGCCAAAGTTTAATCAAGGTTTAAATTAGGTTTAACCAAGATTTAACCAAAATTAGCTTTGATTCAACATAGTTTTAACCAAGGTTAGTTTAAATTTAACATAGGTTTAGTTGAAGTTAATTTATGTTTACCCAAAATTAACCTAGATTTCACCTTAGTTAGGCTAGGTTTAGCTTAATTGAAACTTAGTTGGCTTAGGCTTAACCTTGGTTAGGTTAGGTTAGGTTGAACTTGGGTTTAGCCTTGGTGAACTTAAGTTTAACATTTTGGTTAGCTTAAATTTAACCAAAATTAATTTTAGTGAACTTACAATAGCTTCTTGGTCAACCTAGGTTAACCTCGGGTTAACCTTTGTTAGCCTATAATAACTTAAATCAACCCAACGTAGCTTAAATTTGGTTAAATTGCCTTGGTTAGCCTATATATGGTGAATGCATAGTCAAGAGGCTAAAAAATGGCAGAAATTATAATCCCTATGAATCCAAACAAGATTCTTTAAAATGATTCAAATGGACACAATTATTACTTTTTAAAAAATTATTATTTTAATCTTTGAATAATACATGTTCAATCACCTACAAACCTTCCCAAATCTATGTGAAATTATATATATTTAATGTAACTGATGTTATTTTTTGACTTGCAAGTCCTAAAAGGAAAACCCACAAAGTCCATATGATTAATGACCCATCTAAAGCTTTCAAAAAATATGCTTTTGGGACAAAGAAATTGAAAAACAAACAAAATTGCAAGTCATATAGACTTATGAATATATGGTCAAATTTGAACCATTAAAAAATCCTTAATTATTAAATGGTTAAGGTTTTCAAAGAAAAGATTCATCATAAGAATTTATCATTTTTTATTTCATCATATATTGAATCCTGATAAAAAATTTGGAATGTGAATTAATATAAAGTTTTTCCATTTTGTGATTTTCCAATTAGATGACCAGTCCATATTTTTCAACTTCAAAACTCCATTACTACTAGTAAATGAGTTTTTAATCAATAAATAACCATGCAATTCACTTCATAATGAAGTTGTTAAATTAGATCCAAATCCCAATTAATAGATCTAAGGACATATTAATCACCATATGCATTTGAATAAAAGGTACCCATGAAAAAAAAATTGTTTTGTCACAAAAATGAGCCACTTAATTATGCATCTACCCTATACTCTAAATTATCCTAGGTTATTCTAGGTAGCTTATGTTAGCCTTGGTTATCCTAGCTAACATAAATTAACCTATGTATGTTTAACTTAACTTAAATATGTTTAAAATAGATTAGGTAGAGCTAGGTCTACCTAGGTTAAGTTAAACTTAATTTAATTAAGGTACCTAAGTTTTTTTACTTAGGTTTTATTAAACTCTTGTTTATAGTTTTGTGGGAGGTAGTTTTGTTATTGAAGAAAAGTCATAGTGTAATGGTTAAAAACTTGAACCTTCAAAATGTTGCTGAAAGGTTCAAATTCTCACACTTGCAACCTATGCAAATGGCCTAGATTACCTAGGTTTGCATTTAGTGTAAGCCATTTAAGCCAAGCCTCCTAAGGTTCTTAGTGTAGGCTAGGCGACAAACTTCATAAGCTAACCACCTAGGTTAAGTTTTTTAAATTACATCACCTAACTTTATTTGACTAGGCCTTGATTGCCATGTGGCATCATACAATTGGCCCAAAAAATTGTAATTTTTAATTTTTAGGTTGATACATGGCAATTTGTAAGTGGGTGACAAATTCTTTAATTTGGTTTAAGTTATCATTAAATTTTCTATGTTAGTGAAGAGCTTCATTAATTTTAAATGGAAAGCCACGTTAGCATTTCAATAACATTTCTCACTCTGCATCTTTTATGTTGGGATCTCAAATTTTCCACTTAAAATTACTTAATGATATATTTAACTATTTGAAATGACCAAACATGGTTCCACTAATGTTTTAATCAACTAATGTTTTATCAACTAATTAGGTCCAAAATTAATGAAAAACATCCATTTTCATTACTACTTTTACCAAATTTTGATAGTGGAAAATAACATCACTGCTTATTATAATTCTTTACATTTTCTCTGACTTTGCAATGAGACAAAGACACACAACATGTTAGCAATCATGTTTTAAAAACTTAAAAGTTATTCAAAAGACTTGGTGGGCAATGCATAGGTTGTTCAAATTGTTGTTAAATATGATATTAATATTGTCTACCTTTTCTATTATAAGTAATCTTGTGTTTAAACCTTGTAAGGACATTAATAAAAGTAGTATTAGTTGAAGATGATGATTCATTCTTTGGGTAGATTGTGTTTGATGATGATGTAATCATGTTTACCTTGAGGAATGAATTATAATTGTTTCAGTGGCTTGCTATGGGGTCAACAAAAATTGAAAACGCCTTGGTTTGGTGGTCACAACATGTGGTGCAATTTTCACACATGTGCATTTTTTTGGCTTGTTGATTTGTTTGCATTATTAATTTATAAATGGAGATTGAAAGAAATGTTAATGTGGTTGGAATCATTACAATCTATGGTCATTTAGGTTAAAGATTGAAAATTTGGATTGCCTCGTCATGGTTGTCAAAAATTAACCCAATGATGCTTGTTTAGGTGTGTTGGAAATTTAAACCCTAAATGGATGAAAAAAAATTTGTCATTTGAAGCTCATGGAGGATAAAGGCCTTTTGAAGAAGACTTTAACTTATTTTGAAAGTTTGTTGGTTTTTTTGTTTTGTCGTTGCGTTGTTTTCATTCTTTGTTGATTCTTTGTTGTTTTTAAAATTATCTTTATGTTGATTGTTATTTGTGGGTGTATAATATATAGGGCAAACACATATGGGTTACTAGCAGAAAAAAGGTTTGAAAATTTCTCCATACAATTTTGCTTTTTGCAACATTCCAAGGATGAAATGGGCATTTTCATGAAAAATGATTTTCATGGTCTTCCAACATGAACATGTTCTTAATTTATTTTGATATGTTTTGTTTTCACCACATTGTGTTCCATAAATTAAAATTATATATATTGTCCATTTGAGGGTTGTTATTTGAGGGTCTATGGTGTCCAATTTACAAGCTTTAGACATGTGTCAGTTCAATCAATCCTAAGTCCTAAATATTTACTGTCTTTAAGTAGTCTGTTTTTGCAAGTTGTGTTGTGCCCAAAACCTGCTCCCTTTTTGAGGAAACACGTGTTGCAAAATTCATTATGAAATCAACAATTCAATTACATCTCCACGGGTGATACAAGTCAGACTTTAGAATTAGAGACTATAACTTTTTCTGGCTTTTGTTGGTTAGAGACTACAAAATGCTTGAACTCATAACACAGTAGAGCAAAATGTGACATAATAAATATGTGATCTGTTTCAAAATATGTTTTTCACATTGTCCTCCTCTTCCTGAGCACACTGTGTGTTGAAGAGAAAAACTAGAGATCATGACAATTTGAATTAACATCAACCTTTTAAAATTATAACTGTCAATCCAAACCGCATCCTCTTCAGAAAACCCTAAACCCAATAACTGGCCTCTTTGGGCAAAGCAATATGACCCATATGCACAGGTTCTGGCATTTTCCCAAAAAAATTAAAACCATTATCAAGAGGTTTTACTACATTTGTAAAGTATATAATATTGAGGATTATTTAGAGAATAATATAGCCACTTGCAGATCTGACTTAAGAAAAATACACACACAAAGCTCACCATGGCTGAAGAGTTAAGCCAGCATCAAATTAGCCCAAGGATAGGCTATATTACTTTGCCTAACCAATAAGAATATTGCCAGAAATTCCTTGTTTTTCTCCTACCAGTTTGTAGAAGGTTTGTAGTTTTTAAAAACTTTCATATAGATCTGTTATGTATGTAGCCAAATCTGGCTAAATCATCTTATGGATGATTGCCACTTCAGCTACATCGCAAAATTGACCAAAAAAAACCTTGATTTGAAGGTGCCCAAATTAGCCTACATCTTGGTAGTCGACTGGTTCTTTCTTGGATATTGTTGTTGAATAGCAGGTTTGTCAGGTCTCTGCCAAATAGTTATTTCATTTGGAAGGTTTCACTTTGACAATTAAAATATTTCAGAATATTCCAAAAGATGCTTCATTTTCCTTCTCAAATTATTATTTTCTTTGAGAATTTTTTTTTTTGAGAATTTCAGCATGTCTAAAGGTAGTATAAATTATTCCAAATCTGCTATTCATGTAGGGTTACTTGGGTTCTAGTCTGATTGATCTTGTCATTTGGGAGGGGGGGTGGGGGCTGGGTTTCAAGCTGATCATCAATACACAACCCACTTAAGTCCTAGGTTTCATGTTTTCTCCTCTCAGGGCTCCCCATTATGGGTTCTGCACTTTTGGGTGTGGTCTTTTGTTTGGACTTCGGTTCTTTCTTTTTTTTCTTTTCTTGTTCCCTTGTCAGGTGTCTTTCCTTTATTTATTTAATTATTTATTTTTTACCCGCAATTTTCAGAACTCTAAAAGAGAATTTGTTATTTTCTTACTGGAGGAAATTGGGGAAAAAAACACTGCTAGGGGCAACCCTACAAACTAGGGTTTTTACCAAAAAAACAATGATTTATAAACTTGGGATGTAACTGAACTGGTCATAATTGATTTAGCCAAATTCGGCTATAGACCCAATATGAAAGTAAAAAAACTTGAGAAGCCTTTAATATTTTGGTTACTTGCTGGAAAATGGTTGTAGAGATTTGACAATTTCCTTTTCTTTGTTTTTTGGGAAATCTGGTGAATGCTGGTCATTTTCTTTGCAAAAATCCTTTATATATGTCAAAATCATATTTTTGAGGTTGAAAAAAGCAAAATTTCACCTTCAATTCTTTAATTTGGCCTACAAGTGTCTGTAAAAATTTAACCAAAGGCACCAAATAATAATTTCAGAAGTCTGCGGATCCACAAAATATATACAATATATTAGAGTTATCGGTAAAGTAACCCTGTCTTTGGGCCTCCTTTCACCCCTTATCCCCTCTTTCAGTGGTATCCGCAAAATAAAGGCATTTTATTAAATCACAGTATGAATGCTGAAACTCAGCATTAAATGCACAAGGTTCGAGAGAAATTATAGTAGGTGTACAGGTAGGAGCAGTGAAAATATATGTAACAGCAGTGGAGGCGCTCAGGAAAAAGGAAAGACAGGATGAAACTGAGTTTTCCAACAAAATTGATGGTATTCTGAGTTTCAGCCCCCCCCCCCCCCCCCCCCGGGGTTGAATGCTAATGTGTTTTTTTGTTGGTTTTTTTTAGTCTCACCTTGCGTATGACCAAACTCAGGGTTCTGTTGATGTGTTTGTCTTACTTTACGGATAACTCTATTAGTTCATAGAAAATCCCTAAGGATAACTCAAAACCATCCCCAACACAATTCTAGAAGATTTTCCCAGAACTTGTTTTTAGAGATTGTGGTAATGGTGACGATGGTTTGGCACAAACAGTTGCAAGAGATCATCAGATTTAGTAATGTTTCAGCATGACCGGGGGATCGCCAATGGCATTTACAGAGTACTTTGGATGAAGTACATCCTTTAAAGAGTGTTCGATCCAGGTTGGACTTGGGACCAGTACATATCCAACCTACATGTAATTCTTAAAAGGCCAGTTGACAAAATAATTTCTTTTGATTGGTTGATCATAATGATTGGCTGAGGTATCGCAGTGGTTTATTTTTCAATCATACTAGGTGATCACTAGTAGGAGTAACCTAGCCCACACAAAATATTTTGGAGTACAACTTTTTGATAAGAAAGAGAGCCAATAAAGTTCATAAATATGCACAAGGTAGAGCAAAAGGAATTTCAAGGACAAAATGTTCAAAGTGTAAAAAATCTCAAGACAACACTGCCTAATTGGCTGAAATTTTCAAATTGGCAAATGTGAAAACACAATAATGGATGTATTCACATGAAATTTCAGATCTTTTCATATAAAAGTGACTGGACAAGATGAAAACATAATGTTAAGTTTCAAAAAATTACTATCTTGAAATAACACAAAGCTTCAAGCCACAACACAATTTACCATTAATCTTGAGCAACTTCTTTAAATCTTGGTCTTCAACGGCCTCCTTTGACATGACATGGTCATCAACAACAACAAAAAATATATAAAGAATGTTTTTGAACCATCCCTTGCACAAGTTGTTAAAATATTAAGAACTAACTTGTGCCAAAAATTATTAGAAAAGTTTAACTTGAGGTGCTCCTGAAAGCTCCCTCGTTCTAAAATTAATTCAATTCCACACTTGACTGTTGAATCTGACAAAATGCTCTTGATTGGCTGCTTATAATGATTGACGAAGCCGATTGCATTAAATAGGTTTAGTCTCACTTATTTTATAGTGTCTCATTTTTCATGTATACAGGGTAACAATTGGGAAACAATAAACACATTGCGTTGAATGTGATAAATAGTGCCAGAGGGTCAACAATGCGACAGTATGGGTAGAACTGCTCTAATAACGTCAGAGTCTGATTTTGCACTCTTCAACTACATGCAGTATACATGTGTATTCATTTGCT
>Ga0209208_10010828_pt1 | contig 11743 bp, 11 predicted proteins | sample S1TSphfallax_3_FD_187694 | JGI IMG/M metagenome (GOLD analysis project Ga0209208, IMG submission 187694) | Host-associated microbial communities from peat moss isolated from Minnesota, USA - S1T2_Fd - Sphagnum fallax MG (SPAdes) (version 2) | ecosystem: Host-associated > Plants > Peat moss >...
ACCACATGGCCAACATTATAGTCAATGAATCAACAGTAGTCACTACACCATACAATGTCTTTTACAAGCATTGCATCTGGTGCAAATTTACAAGCCCAGATAACATTTATTGGCCCACATGGAAATGTTGATGCTATACTTCACCCAAAATATGTTGGGCGGGCCAGCAATGGACGTGTTCTTTAGACATCTTTCCATTAGGCTACTATGATCATAGATTCTTTGGTTTCAACAGCTTTCCATGAAACCAACTTTCCATTATTTTTTTGGAACTAGATATGCTCGATATCATATTAGAGATCTATTTGTCAAGTATTGACCAATTGTAAGAGATTTGAAAGTTGTGAGTCAAATTGTGACCCATTACAAATGACATTGTCCTTTTTTCATGAGATCATATGTTCCTATAATTCATCACATAATTAATTCAATTTCATTGCACTTGCAACAAGAAACAAAAAAAAAACCATGTATATAAAAGTCAAAGAGGGAACCCATCCATTAAAAGTACAAGGCAACAAAAAAAGCACAAGTATACACAACTCAAAAAAAAACAAAAGCAAACAATCAACAAAAATAAGGTAAAAGCCCTATGCACATAGGACCTATGACTATGAAATGACAATCAACAATAACAAAGAAGACCTAAAAATGAAAGAGCTATTGTTTGCCATAAATCAGCCAGTGATGAAGGTGCATTAGCTATGATGTGTGGAAAATATGAAGACAATGTGTAGTAGTTTGTTGAAAAATCGTTATGGCGTACGAATGTTGCAAGGCTATGGACATGTGTTATCAATAGTAAGAAATAGACATTGAGGGGACTAAAGAAGACTGCTAATGACGCATGATAATGGTCTATGCACAAACAGTAAAAAATGAATGAAAACATCCATACATCTCGATAGCAAGGAGAATGAAATCATCGCCTAGTGTTCGTTCAACGTATGATCCTGTTTTCTCTTGAAAAATTGTTGTTGTTGCATGTGTTGTTGTTCTCAATGCTTGCTACATTATATATCTCCAAGCCAGGTCAAAAATGACAACGTTTTGAAGTTGTCTTTGGTGATAAGGATATCCATTTGTCATTAGGTGTGACAAAAATGAGAAACATCCCTTTGGACATGTGTTTCGTTCTTCAAAGCAATAGCTCCAACAATATCTTAAAATGTGTTGTGGGCTATTATATTTTTATTCTTGCAAAGGCACTAAAATAAATAGGTACCTAAATTGTCAATGGTATGATCACATTGATAGTGTGAAAGATGGACAACTATAAGATATAACAAGTTAAGACGAATACATAATATTGTAAAAAAATGAGCTGAAAATAAACAAATTGTGGGTGTGATAGGATGAACTAATAACCAAACACCTAATCCTGAATCCACACATGAACAAAAACGTGCTCACACCAAAGAGCCCTATGCCAAGGCCTTTTCATTAGGCTGCTGTGATTGCCACACATGTGTAATTGCAATCACAGAAACCTAATGGATAGAGACCCTTACTCCCCTAAACTAAATTTAAATAATTTCCCCAAAGCTGGTTGAGTTGTGCTGGTCGTGTGAAGTCCATAATCTGCCACCTGCTGAATGTGCAGGGGCAATAGAACTGAAAAGAATGAAACTAAGAAAAGTTGACAATAAACAATTTCATTCTGACAGCATTTCAGACCTGAGTCACCCCAGGAAATGGCAAGAATACCCATTTGGATCCCAAGACCAGCCTTGAGTGTCTGGTGATTGATATCATTTACCATAATCCCTAGCCTGGTTAGGAGTTAATTATTTTTTTGAAATTCTCAAACATTCTGAAAAATAGCTGCTTGCCATCCCAAAAATCTGAAAGAAACTTTAAGCACACTAGAGCTATCCATAAAGTAACCCTGTCTTCACCCTGTCTTTGGGCCTCCTTTCACCATCCCCCTATCCCCTCTTTCAGTGGTCTCCGCAAAGTAAAGACATTTGATTAAATCTCAGTATGGAACGCTGCTGCAACTCAGTATGAAATGCTCAAACTCACCATTTAATGCACGAGGTTCGAGACTAATTACATTAGTTATACAATTAGGAGCAGTGAAAATATATGTAGCAGCATTGGCGGCGTTCAGGAAAAGGAAAGACAGGATGAAACTCAGTTTACCACCAAAATTGATGGTTTTCTGAGTATCATCCCCCATTGAATGCTAATATACTTTCTTGAAAGTTTTTTTTTAAAATCTCACCTTGTGTACGACCAAACTCAGGGGTTCTGGTGCTGTGTTTTTATTAGTTTATGGATAACTCTACTAGCTTCAATATTTGGTCTCATGGCAAATTTTTGTTTTTATTCCTGAACATAACTGAAAAAATAAAATAAAAATTTAGGCACGTTGCTGCCAAACTAGGCTAGGTATAAGGTATGAGTTGGGGTTCCTTAAGGGAAGAGGACTAAATAAATAGGTCCATAGTCCCCTAAACCAAATTGTTAGTCCTTCTCCTGGAACCTTACAAAACATTTGTACAAGCCCACCCCTTTTCTGTGGACATTTTGAAGGGTAGCTTCACCACCAAATCTGAGCCTGTTTTCACAAAGGATGAATCCCTGACTTATAGCCTGGCAGGGCCTGAAATTTCGCACACAAATACATGCAATGCATTCCTACTTTGGAGACAAAATTGCACCTGCGCATCCCCATAGTTCTGCTTTGGAGACAATAATATTGTGCCCACCCAATGCCCCTAGATTTGACCAGTAATTTTATTACACAAATTTTCGTTCTGCCAACAAAAAATTGGGAAGATTTTGGAAAATTTTGTGCTCAAAATTCAAATATATATTTTTTAAAAATTATTGGAAAATTTAGCCAAATTTACTATATCACGCAAAATAACAATTACTACTCTAGGACTAAAGTTCTCAGATCTGTCTCAACTTCTATCATACAAGTTAGCATGGCCATCACTTCTCCTGAAGACTCTGGGACTCCTATGACTCATTCTAAATTTTTAATCTTGAAGAATCCTTTGAACACATCTGGTTACATAATGAACTGTACAGGGTTTGTTTTATCCCCTCCTCGTAAGGGGTTCCTGACAAGTAGATAGGTTATTCTTATGGCAACCCTGGCTTTGAAATGGCCCAATGCATTACCATCCGATACCACCGACCAAAATATTAGTATGCAGTCTGATTCGAGACCCACCAGTGTGTAACCGGCTTCTGGACTGCATTGTCCAACGTGTCACTTTCTCATTGGTCTAGAGGAGGGGGGTTTTAACACATAATTTTCTCCCTTCTCTCCTCTAGTTTTTAGTTTTTTTTTCCAGAAACCAATTACGTCCGGTAACTGGCAAGAGAAGCTGGATTATCAAAGTGGTCTCGATGCATTCATGCCTCGGCTATATTAGCTAATCTGGCTCCTCTCGCTGGTTACCTAATATGTAAATCTTGTGGCCATCAACTCTGTAAGATGACTTATGATATCCTTACCCTAGGGGCCCAGGTTCAGTTTTGTCATTAAATAATTCTTTGAATATTGAAAGATGTTTTTGGGCAAACAATGACATTTGAGGTGTGAAAATTGTTATCATCCTGAGCTGCTGCAAATCAGCGTTTTGTTTCGTTTCTCTTTTTGTCTTTTTTGAACTAGTGGTTTTTTTTTTGGGTTGCTTTTTGGCCAAATTCTCACTACTTGGCAACAAAACATAAATCGATATATGGGTTGTGGGTCGGTGGATGGCCCACAAAATGCGTAAAGAAGATCTCTCCCTTCAAAAGGCGTTTTCATTAGTGTCCCTTGAGCATGCCCAATGGCAGCAGTAAATTGGCCTTTAGAGATAATGATGATGATGATGCCTTTACAGCATTTCTTAATTAAGATTTACAGGAAAACATGGTGAATGTTCTTTGGGCTGGTAAAAGTGTACATGTTTGTAGTGCCTTGCAAGTGCACCTCTAGTACGAAATGACCATTTCTCAGCAATAAATGACTATTTCTCATTGGCCAACTACAATGATTGGCTCAGGTGGTGAGACTTGCATGTTCTTTCACTTTGTACAATCCATCCTTCAGGGTTCATGGCTGGGGATGGAGGAGAAACTAAAGAGTGGAGACTGGATGTGCTAAATATTGATAGAGAACTGCCATTGGGCATGCTCTTATTGCAATTTATGCATCAAATGTTGGAGTGATGGGGCCAGGTTGAACCAGCACCCCACCTTCGTACCTTGACCTTTTTGAGTGAGGCCTCTAGAGGCCATATTAAGCCCAGAAAATGTTAGATTTGAACTCAGAGACCCTGATTTAGTGGAAGCATGGAATATATGTACTATTTCGAATTAATTTAAATGGATTTAGGGATTTTTACCATGGTACCAACTACCAACCAGTGTTGTTCTGGTGTTCATATTGTGACATACCAGCCCGGTAATGGTATTGGAAGATATTTAAAATGTTTATACCAGTCTGGTACGTATAAATAAACTTGGGTTTATGAAATGGGTGTGCAATGGTATCAATTTACAGTCCAATAGTTCAATTCCAGGTGATATTTATAATGGATCATGGTATTAATGTAAGACACAACAGAATGTCAGAATGCTGGTTTAGGTTTAGGGTTTTCTTATTATGCCATGGCTTCATCAACTAGAGGTGTCATAAACTAGAAGCATTACTCTATTCTACTAGAAAATGCATCACCAACATTTAAGGACTCACAAGAGGACTCACAAAGGTCATGGCAAATTGCCAAAAACAATGTTATAAGTTAGGAGTACCTTTGTTCTACTGCAAATTGCATCACAAACACATAATTTGGTCAACTAGGTGCACCTTTGTTCCATAATGCATCACAAACACCTAACCCACATTAAAGTATTCATTGAAATGCAACCATTAGAGTACCAATGGAAATGTCCCATGTCATGGGAAATTGCCAAAAGAAAACATTCATAAATTGGGATAATTTCTGCTCCGTTATAGATTGCATCATTAACATTTTAAAAACCCAATCAAAAGAGTAGGCAATCAAATGCCAAATGTCATACTAGATTGGAATAATACATATTGGAAATTGGGAGCACTTATGTGTTATAACAAAATACATCACCAACATTTACCATTACATCACCAACCATTGCAATGCCAAAATCTGACCATATGTTGAAAACTCAAAACCAAAATGCCCTTCATCATTCAATTATAGGGCAATCATTCTCAAAGTATTCAATCTTTCCAAGCTCTTCCCTAATAATCATCAAATAACTCCTCTTCAATAGTGAAGAACTCCTCCATCCTTCCAATAGCAAAGCAACATGTCTCACATTGCTCAACCAATTTTTACAAATCATAACAAGCTTGTCTAAATCTTCCACTCCCAACTAATACCATAGCAAACTAGTCAATATTTTTGCAATGCTAAAAATAAATATTATTTCAATTTGGGACCTTCGAATGCCTAAAAGTTGTCAAACTAGAAATACAGTTATAGGAGATTTTTTTCATGATCTTTCCACCGTTGCAATGGTGATTTTACATCACAAGTATCTATTTGATACAAGAACAATTTGGTTTTCAACAAGGAGAGGCTAACTTCCTTAATAGAAATTGCAACTTTCCATAAGGAATCATCAAAATTGGGTGTCAAAGGTAGAAGGTTTTCTATGAGCATGAGGTCCAAATGCTTTGAAGCTTTCATCAGTATAAACACTAACACTTTTTTGTCATGTTCTTCCACAATTGTCATTGTTCTTTCCTTGTTAGCATATTCTAATGACACATTGAAATTCCTTAAACCAAGAATCAAATTGGAGTACACACATATTGTGTAGCAATAACATTGAAACATGTAACATATGACAAAAAAAGTTCCAACATTGTGATGACTTCAAAACCCATTCTTACATACAAAATCTCTAATTCAAGTTCAAAATTTTCACTTGTCAAAGGTGAAGTTATATCTATTCAAATGTGGTACTCCTTACATATTGAAAAAACAATGAACAAAGCATTTGAGAGCAACTAATACCTTTTGGTTTAATTCAAAATTCACTATTCCACCATACAACCCAAGGTTTCTATCATTATTTTGGTTATTATCCACATAGATCTTAATGGTATTTAAGCCTATAGCTTAAAAGTTTGTTAATTGTAACAAAGGTTAATGGTCGTAGAATATTCCAACATATTGATTTTTTACAAGCGTCTCCAATTTTGGTGGCTTCAAGCCAACCTTCATACATGCAAGTTCCCACTTTTGTCTTCATTTTTTTAGTTTCTTTGTCTAAGTTATTTTTTGCAAAGTATTTTGAACATTAGCCACATTTACTTCATCCCAAATCCAATTTTAATATCATTAATGTCAAATTGGCATGCCTTAAACATTACATGCTCAAAACATGAACCATTGAAAAGGTGCAAAAATTTGCAATGGTGCATAAGATACAACACTTCTTCAACTAATTTTACTTTAGAGGTGTTAAAAGCCTCAAAAAACCTTATAGGTAATGTGGCCAAACAACCGTTCATCATTAATAAAATTGATAACAAACACAAATGTATCAAATCCAATTATGGACATATGGAGGTTAAATATAGTAATGGTTATTGCACATTGTGCAATGATTGGGAGCATAGACTACTCCATCCCCTTAACCAACATTGTTGGGATATGATTTTAAACACTTTGCTTATGTGATGGAAATTTAATTTGATCACACTACCACATCACAAGATGTTGCAACCTTGGGTTTTCAACATCCACAAAGAATGTCATATGCCCTTTAATAATCAATCATACCATATCTTTGATGAACATTTGTTGACCAAGATCACTTGCCTTTTAAGGAACTAAGCTAGAGAAAAACATAATAATTGTATTTGGAGCCACAATCTTCCTTTTTGCCCTTTTTGTTTACCTTTTCCAATTTCATATGTTTTTTTTTTTTTTTTTTTTTTTTTTTTTTTCAAAAATTTTTTTTTTTTTTTTTTTTGTATTGATCCAAAACAATGTTATGCTTGTTAACAACATGTTTTTTCGTGCTTGTGATGTCGTGGGAAGGCTTATAAAAAAAAACCTTTCCTACTTTCATTGTTTTATTGGTACTGAATGTTTGTCTTGTAGGGTGGAACATGACAAAATTCATTCTCCGAAGAACTTGGATCTAGACAACAACACAAGGATCATTGAGGATGAAAAAAACACAAACAAGAAAGGTGTGATCTGGTGGGTGCCAATGCATTTAGTTTTTCTAGAATTCAACAAGTTGAACATTCCATGTTATTTTTCACTTAGCATTAACTTCTTCGTTCACCAACTATGCAAATTTTTTCTTCATGTTCACAATGATGACAAATTGTTGTTTAAATCCACTTGTCATTCCAATGATGGTACACTTTTTGATCTCCCCATCAATCTTCACAATGTGCATTGTAATGAGTAATCAAGTCCATAGGAGATAGAAACTTAACAAAGGTTGTAAACAAAGTGCCGAAGATATCAAATCACACCTTCAATCACAAAGACTTAACAAAGTGTGTGTTGTAAACCATCTCATTACAAACGCACAATGCATAATTTGATAAATGCATCCTTTTCACAAAGAAAAATGTAAAACTTATGTCATTCTTATAAAAATGAGAACAAAAACAAAAATGACCATGAAAGACACCCACAACAAAGAAAACAATGACCAAATTAACATTATGATGATAATATCAAAATGCATCTTGTTTACAATTATGTGAAAAACTTGTGACATTTAGATTGAAAAAACAAAACAAAGAAAGTTGCAAATGGAAATTGGACATTGAACTTAGAAACTTACATAAAATGGGGCTTCGTCATGAAGTTTGGTGCCCAACAATTGCATGGAAAGTTAGAGAGAGGGGTGTTAGCAAATATAGAAAATATAACATAATTGAAACCACCAAGTCTCACACATTGGAAAAAATCTTACTATTAGAAAAAATATTAGTACTAGAGAAGAGATTAACCAAAATCCCCAATTACCAAATATTAACTCTAGTTTCTAAACCCTAAAACCAGCCTAGTATGGTTTTTAACCAATTTTTGCAAATATAATCCTAGTTATATTTGGGTATTAAGGCATGTATTGAAAGATCAAATACCAAACTAGTATGGTAATCAATAACATTGTTGATACCACTATTGATATTATGCATGAACATGTAGACTAAATCAACATTGGTATTAATGTGGGTGCTAGTTCACCCAAGGGATATGTTGGGAGCTTTGTGTGCATTTAATGGCTATGCCTAGAGGTAAGAAACTAGTCTTAGGTGGTTTAATTGGGGTATTTCAAACTCAACCTTTGTACAAAATAAATGGGTATTATTTTAAAAACTAAAAATAGGTATTTGAAGGTATTATTCAGCCAAGAAAATTAATGATAGGATGGTTTTGTTTTAAAATTTTAGAATTAAAAAAACTTTGGTTCCAAGTTTTGAAATTTTTAAAGATAAAATAACATTTGGTTATGGGTTTTTGAAAAATGATAAGGAACTATTGGATTGAACATGAAATAACCAACAAATAACTAGTAGGTCAAGTGCACACAAATCAACAAAAGGTTGACCCATGTGTGAATATTATTACTTGTTGATCTTGTGCACATGAAGTAGGTGTAATACATTGATACCGTCAAATGATTTTAAACCAAAGATTATTAGAGTTTATATATCATATAAAATGGATGGTAAAGACATCTAAACTTCAAAGTTTAGGGTTTAGGGATCATATGTACTCAATAAGGTGGACAATTGATGCCTTCCCTATGAAAATTCCATAGCCCATTTGAGGTATTCTTGAACCCATAGACAAATGAAGTGTGTGTTTTATTTGTTTTTGGGTCTTGGTGTTCTCATTATGTTCTCAATGTTTTCCCATAGGTTTCCAATGGTTATTAGTGATGCTCCTAATATATTAATGATTGGTTAAATATTTTATGCTTTAATCACAACTCTTCTTGCAATAATTGCTCACATAGAAACTCCATAGACAATTCATCATGTGGGTGTTAAGTTAAACCACCAAGGTATACATGGAAAAAAAAAGATAAAAACAAACACTCAATATTCTAGAAATTTTTTTGAATGAAAAATCATGCAACTTTAATTTTCCTTCTTTTGAAAATAACCAAGTTTTGTTACCATGGTGGAAATTGACAATGGATTAATGAGAAAATAAACATGTTAAAAACAAAAAATTGTTACAAACTTTCCACCTAACCTAGGACCACACAAGTTGGTATAGACTTTATGATTCACTTCCAAGCTTTGGTTTATTCTTAAATAGAAAGTGAACATCCCATACATAAATGTTACTATGATTAACATCTCATGTACATGCACATAGTTCATCATCCCTTCAAAGGTTACTTCCATCATAATTGGGATGAATATCACATGCAAATGAAATCCTAGTCAAAGGAGCTAGGGGCACCAAGGTAAAAGTCATTTTCCAAGGATTGCACATGACATGTGTCATTTTTATTTTGGTTTATAATTTGAAATTTTGTATTTCAAATATTCCATTTAACACTACATTTTAGATATAAATACATTTTGACTATAAATTGATTTTATATCATGTATATTATGCATTCACGCCCTCTATCACACACACACACACACACACACACACACATTCACACACATATATATGAACAACTTTTGTTAAAGCCACATTTTCAAAATTCATCATTTTTAAGGTCAAATACATTTTTGAACCAAATGTGTTCAAATGAATTACAAAAATAATAATTATTAGTTCAAATCCTTTTGTTATTCTAATCATCAATGTTAAAATCCTCTTCAATTTTCAAAAGGAATGGTGCAGATTTGATAGAAAAAAATGATGTTTGAAAAAAAACAAGAATTGTTCACTCTCAATTTTTGAATGCTTTGAACATGCAAAAACATTTTTTATTTGTGTTAAGCTTTGAGCATATAAAATTTTAAAAATATTATAACACTTCAAACTATTATGTTTCCCTTGTGATTTTTCAAACATACAAAAATGTAGTTTTAAGGAATGTACACTCATTTGGGTGACTCAATTGACTATGATTTTATTCATGCAATAAAATATTTAATCAACTTTATCTAAACTAGTTCAAATTAAAGTATCTTCTAGAACTATAAAAATTGAATGTATGAAACACAAATATATAAGATAAAAATAATTTGATAAGATGTTGATATCCAACAAGGGTAGGTAATGCACAATGAAAGATGCTAAACACCCCTAATGAACATTTTTTAGCACAAGAATGGCCAACAATGCTTAACCTTATGTATACTTGCTCAATTATGATGCAATTTGATTGTTTTGACCTTGTGAATTTGTTATATATATATATAATTAATTAATTAATTAATTAATTATTTTTTCAGCTCTTGAATCTTAGCTGGTGAGTACTTTTTCTTTTGAAGAGACAGGCATTGGATTCAAATTTTTCCTAAGATAACAAAACATGCATAGTAAATGAAATAATGTTTTTTTTGTTAAACACACAGAACATGAAAATTATACAATGTGATTCAATGTAAAACCACCTAAGGTGCAAAAAAAAAGAGCCTGAAAATGTGTCTCCATGCTCTGTAGGAGATGTGCATAAAAAGCCTGGGGAATTAACATATTATGTAGCATGAAGTGCAAAGCTAGTTAGGGTGGTGGTAGGTAAGTTCGGTGTGAGAGGGTCAAATGGTCACTCTAGAAGGCCTTGGTGAACCAGCATCGACATTGTTACCATGATGAAAACTCCAAACCTTTTTTTGGGTTGTTTTTAAACATTACAAATGTACTGTCGTAGACTGAAACAAGGTTCTTTAAGTCCAGATTTAACATGTCCCAAGTTAAATATAGCCTCTAAGAGGCCTCATGCAATAGAAGGTGGAGGTACCAGTGTAGTTATTTGGTCTGCCATGGCCCACCTTGTTCAATGCTGTACTGGTAAATGGAAAAATGTAACTTAGCCCAACTTGTAATCTGCCATAAATTGCAAGGTGTAAAAAAACTTGGGTTTCCTACATCTCTCCCATTGCCAATGCTCATTAGGTACTAAACTTATTTGTAAAGTCACCATCTCTTTCACTCGCTATCCCCTCTGCTTTCATCCCCCATCCCTTCTTTCAGTGGTATCCCCAAAGGTAGGAAATTTTATTAAATCTTAGTATGAAATGCTAAAACTCGGCATTTAATGCACGAGGTTTGAGACTAATTATAGTAGTGCAGGTAGGAGCAGTGAAAATATATGTAGAAGCAGCGGAGGCGCTCGTGAAAAAGGAAGCGGGGATGAAACTCAGTTCATCACCAAAATTGTTGGAAAAACTGATTTGGGTCCCAGTTATTTTGTTTTGTAAAATTTCATTCCCAGTCATGCATTTGATACCCTATTATGCCAAAACTGGCCCTTCTCGCCCCCTAATTGACTTTACCACGGATAACTTCATGAGGTAACTCAAGAATACAGAAGTGTTCAGTAATTATTATTAACTAACCCTAATTTCAACTACGTATATGTCCATTGTCGTCCACTGTTGGCACTGGTTGCCAGTCTTTTTGTTTTTCTTTTTGGTGCAAAATCGCCAAATGGTGAAACTGCATCAAATTTCTAGCGAAAATTCTCCTTTTTCTCAAAAAGAATTCGCCAAACTTCCCTCTATTTTGGGGAGCGTGTCGCCACTATTCTGTCCAACTGGCTACAATTTTAACTATCTTGTACAAAAGTGTGTCTC
>Ga0209208_10010829_pt1 | contig 11743 bp, 12 predicted proteins | sample S1TSphfallax_3_FD_187694 | JGI IMG/M metagenome (GOLD analysis project Ga0209208, IMG submission 187694) | Host-associated microbial communities from peat moss isolated from Minnesota, USA - S1T2_Fd - Sphagnum fallax MG (SPAdes) (version 2) | ecosystem: Host-associated > Plants > Peat moss >...
CTCTTGAAGGATTTCCAGTATCCCAACCAGTCTGATTGAAAAAAAAACTCGATTTAATTATATTATTAGGGATCATGCTTGGCTCCACCTCATTTTGGTTATTCCCTCCTCCTAAAGCGTAAACCTACCACATGAAATCACATGACGACCATGGTCTAAACAAGTTCATCAACCCACTAGAAAGTGGTAAGCTGCAATGGTTTTTTAAACTGTTTTTTGGGGATAAAGCTGATGGAATTGGGTATCAGTAGAAATTGTGGCACCCTAGAGCTGGGAAGGTGCCAAGGAAAGAACTTTAACTCCACCCCCAAAAAAACTTCCAACACTGGGCTCAACACTATGACTGAGAAGGAACAGGTTTCTACAGCACTAAGTGAATTGAAAAAAATGGTCATGTATGAGGAGTTTGGCCAAAACTGAGGTCCACTATGCTGAGTGGGTTTTGGGTCCTTGGGGTTTACTCAGCTCATGTATGAGGGGTTTAACCAAAAACCGAGGTCCACTATGGTGAGTGGGTTTTGAGACCTTCAGGCTTATTATCCAGATAATTTTTGAGTGTGCACTTATAAGGATTTTTCGCCATATTTGGAGTTGTCTGATTTTGGTTTGGTAGCATTTTAAAAACTAGTTCGTTTTATTATTTAGACAGGTTCTGTTGTCATTTGTTGCTAAATCCCTCTTGGGATGCTAGTAGCCAATGAAAGATGATCTAGCCCACCTGAGTCTACATATCATTGCAATTTTGAAGAAGGGCTGCTTTCCACTAGGAGTCAGGGCCGATGTTCAACCCAAACTAACATACCCCAAAGGAAACACATGCCCAGGCCTGGATAGTTTAGGCAACCACCTAAATTACCTAAATTAGCTTAATTAAGGCTCATCCGGGAAGGTTAATTTAGGCAGTAGGCCGTGTGGACAAGTTTTACTAATTGGACTCAAGAAGTTGTTCAATAAATAAATCCTATTTCATCTGCAAAACTTTCTCAAGGCTGAAATTGGACAATGCCTTACAAAACTTGTCCTTCTCCTAACGTAACACATAAAAATTGGACTCGACGATGGATGTTCTGAGAAACAAAATTGTGACAATGGCACAATAATCAAGCAAATTGGGGAAGCAAGCTCCCAACAAACTCCAACCGCCCAAATCATATTTCAACTTCATCAACTGACAAACCAAGAAGGCGAATCTTCCAATTAGGACAAAATATTGTCAAGAAGTTAAAGATCATTTCGAACATGACTTCACCCATATGCCTCTAGAACATTGGCAATTCACATCCATGCAAGTTGGCGATGGTGTGATTTTCCACATACACACAAATATGCAAATCAAAATATGATGTGCTTTGGTGGGTAGTGGAATCTAGCGCCAACAAGAAAGCCCACGAATGTGGTAAAATGTTGGAAATACACTACATATCGATGGCACATGCAACCTTGACGAAGTTATTCACATGGTGACAAGTGCAAAAATGTAGAAAAGGATTGGATAGGACTTCATACGTGCAGCTTATGATGTTCACCACCATACAAAAAGAAGTCTCGCACAAGATGTAGCAAATTGCCAAATGGAATAGCTTTGTCTTTGTCTTAAGGATCGTGACAGTATACTAATGCAGCACCCCATCTTTGTTTGGTTTAGTTCACTTGAACAATAATAATGCTCACTCTTTTGCCTTTACAGCAGCCGCCTAGCGTTGAACAAGTATAGTGGTTTGTTTAGCTTCATTTCCAAACACAAGATTCTCCTCAACATTTTCATTGTTGTTATCAACTTCGTCCACAACTTTATACATCATGTCACCGACAATAGTTTTGACAATGTATTTGTTGATGTCAAAGATAGTCTATTGCTCGCCCATAGACTAGGAAACCAAATGTGCTTTGATTGAGTTCTTGAATACGACATGCACATCAATGAAAAATTAATTGTGCTTAGAACTAGAATGGATTGCGTCATATTCCAACCACTTTGTTTGATGTTGGGTGCGCTATGGTTCTTAATATTGTCGTAAAGGAAAGGGGTAGACCATCCCTGCACTTTAGTTGTTGCCTTGCGCTTGGAGCCGACCTTCTCCTCCTGACCAAATGTAATACAAAAACAACACTACAAACTAATCACCTTTGAAGTCTTAGGATCGCGAGACATAACAATCACTCCATATTTGCAATTGTTATCCTCAACATATGATGATGAATGAACTAACATCGATGCAAAGATCGAATATGAATGCAATATTGCTAAATATGTGTCGAAACCAACCAAAACCAACAACAAAATTCGCTTTCTACTCCATCCGGACTTGAATTCCACCTGCAACTACCAAAGTCCTAACGGCCTTATTTTAGGCGTGTCAATCAAAGCACATTTAGTTAATTTAGGTGATGCAACCTTTGATCACCTAAACTATTTAGGCCTACACATGCCCTTTTACCACAAGAAAGGCATTTTGTTAACCAGTGCATTATACCTTATTGCATCTGTGAACTTATGCATAACCAAGGAATGATACATATTTGTGACTTCAAGTAAAAAAATTGCTTAAGGTAAATAGTAACTACATATAACCTATATGCATTAATTATAACTTTGCATATGTATTGGATGGATCTTCTATTCATTTAATGAACTTGTTCATAGTTGGTGTTTCAAAAAAATGAAAGGGACACCAAGATTTATATTTTTTTAATTTTTTTTAATATCATTTATATGGGACAAATTTAAGTAATAAAAATTAAATAGTCCAAAGTAAGATAATTCTTGCGGTGATGATTTTTCACATTAGGAAAATATTACCACTAAAATTTTGATTTATAAGAAAAAGTATTTTAATTTTTTTAATAAATTTCTATGGATGATTAAACTTTTTTTTTTCACATGTATTTGCACTTACAACTAGAAAATAAGCCTAATGAATATTTTTAAACTCATTAAATGAATTAAAAAATAAAGATTATTTTCTAATGTAGTCTTTTGATTTTGCCTTTAAATTTTTTATATGAATTGTTTTTCCATCAAATGCATTCAATGAACATGTATTTGCATTGGAAAATACCTTTTTGTTGAAAAAAAAAATTGAAATCAATTACGTGATTTTATGCTTTCTTGTATTTTAAAAAGTAAAATATGGATAATTGACCCTAATCAATTAACGATTCAAAAAACATTGTACACAACATCCAATACATTATTCAATACTGTTAGATTTGGTTGTTATTTCAATATTATAATTATAGGAACATAATAACAATACACCATAGTTGCAATTACTAAACACTATGAATATTCAAAATTGTCCTTGGCAATATTCTTGTTTTGCTGGCATGCTCCTTTTTGGAATCCTTACCATGGATGAGCCCTAGTGGCATAGAGCATTGTAGGGGCTCTCAAAAAATAATTGGGGCGGGGATGGGTAGGGGTGTCAAGCTGTGGGTGGGGGAACTTGGTAGAATCTTTCAGTGGCTGCCTCCCTAGTGCTTCCTTCTTCAAGAGCAAAGTATGGGTGGGTTGAAGTAGCTGCATTTCTAGACAGCCCTGGATAGTTGAGCCAGCTTACAAATGTAGTAAGCAAATACTCCAAATTGAATGCTTCAATAGTTATGCACAGAGGCACAGACTGTCATTGTGATTGAAATCAGTTTTGTGGCATGTGTCTCCAAACAGAGACAAATCAAGACTTCCTTACTTGGATCAAAATATAAGAGGTAAGGTGGTGCCTGTTGAAAAGTTGGTGAAGATGATGAAGGTTGCTAGAAAACTTAAGCTAGTGAATTGGCGCAGCCCCCTAACAAGTGCATCCTTCCCTTCAATATTACTTCCAAAAGATGTAGTGCCCACCTCGCATCTACAAGACATGTAGTAATTACAGGTACACAGTCCTACTTTCCATGTCCTCCGTGTTCATCAACCACTTAATTACACGGTGTACAGTCAAAGCCCTGGCTGAGAAGTCGCCAATCTATGACAGTGCTAATATTTGTTGAAAGGCTCTCTACTTTACAGATTAGGTTCTGAACTCAACCTGGCATGGTCTCTGATCCTCCACCATCTGAGACACTAGGAGGAGCCAGACATAAGTCTTCTTGCTTCATCTCAACATCCACTTCATCTAGTAATTCTTGTGTCTGGAAAGCAGAAATATTTAAGGCATGCTACTGGAAATAAAACTAGCTTCCTATCTTCCAGAAAATGCAGTACTAATTGTTCCATAAACCAATCTGTACAGAAGGCATATTGATTGCCCTCTGTGATATTGTCTATGGATGTGGCTGGGGAAATCTGTCACTACAAGCCTGCACTGGAAGTCCACAAAAGAAACAAGAAAGATTCTGGACTTTTGAACTACTACTACATTTCACAAATTTCAAGGCAGATGAACACACTAGTGTGAGAACCTCCAGGGCCCAGGCAGGAATAGACACAACCAGAACAAGCAGATTCTGAAAACACACACAAGATAATTCAGTGCAGTAAAATATTCCAGCTGTGCAATTACACGGCATTCCTGACCTGATTGGAACTTGGATACCAGACAACAAGAAATCCAGTCTTGGTAGTCAAGGACTTCGTGACAAGATAATACGGGCTGGAACCATGAACTTGCAGCATCATGTGTACCGAAAGACAATAGATTCAGCAAAATGAACAAAAAGTGCACTCTCTTCTCTTCAGGAGACTCCATGTAAACTTCATCATCCCCATGCACTCTCTTTGTATTGAATAGCATGGCTAAAATGGTCACATGGTCATATTTCTAGCATGGCATCAGCCACACATTGCTGTGCTGCTGTATATTTGGTTTTGCATGTATAAGAGATTGCAGAGAAAACTCCACAATAACACTTTGAAGGTACTAACCACAGTGTCAATTTGAGCAAAACCAAAATCAAACATGACAAGAATTATGGGCTTTACCAGAATGGTTATATTTTGCCCAACAAAAATGAGCCAGGCAGTCTCATTGTGATCCTGCTTGTAGGTATGCTTATCATCTGTTGTAACAAAAAGGTTTCTCCAGAGTGAAAAACTGACCTAACAACTGGGTTACATACTGCCAAAAATATGCTCATGAACCTGGAGCTTTGGTTGAAGCACTCTTCTTGTCTTTCTTTTCCCTCTTCTTTAAAGCATCCATGTGTGCCTTCAATACAGTTGCATATGACGTCTGAAAGCGTTGGTGATCCTTAGCAGACAGCTGCATCAAAACATACACAGATCCACCAAAACGTTAAACAACATTAGGGTATGGCTTTAAGACAGCATCTTGCAACATCATATAGTGGACAAGAACAGCAGATAAAAAGACATATGGCATCAAATCTGTGCTTGCTTGACTACTGTTGTCACCAGTCCAGCAGTCCATCTCCAAGACTAGGGACATAGTTGAGATCATGGTGTATAGTACAATCAACATACCACTTGCTAGGCTTCCAGTTCCTTATGCGCCTATCAAATATCTATTCTATAATTTCACTGTCCATGTACTGGGTCGACATAGATAGAGGCTTAGGGTAGACAGACCCAGTAAAAGCAGATTTCTTGGCTTAAAAGGAGGAGTCAAAGTAAAGAGCATACTGTGCAAGAAATTGTCTTCTTGCCATCAGTGGCCCGGACCAAGCACCGATATTCAGGCTCCACTGCTGGGGATTCTTCAATAGTTTTGCGCTTCTTCTGGTGTTTCAGTGTTGCTGTTGCACCCAGACATACCAAGAAAACCTCATAATGTGTAACATTCATGTACCTGAGCAATGGCTTACATGCCTACATTTTTGCCAGAGACAGTAAACCTAGCTGGCCAAGAATGCACGTGGCCCACGAATACATCCTTGATATCAGCTCTTCCCAAACTGGATTCAGCTCTATAACAATGGGCAAACTACAATTCTTAGTTAAGAATCCCTCTGCCTATGCAACAAAAGAGAGTTGATTGTGCAGGTTGAACAATAGAAGCATTTGAAGCTGGAGAAATTGTATTCCCAAGTACCCACAGACTGGAATTGGGATGAAGCAAACCACCTGGAATCCCTGCAAACTTGGTTCATGGAGTGCAGTCGACAGCAGTAGTTGCAGATTCAAGTACTATGGATTTTTTAGGTGACAGATTGACTTAATGTTGTTGTAATGGAGCAAAATCAAAGACCTTGAGTTTCATTGTCCGGAATTTGAAACACTGACTGATAAGATAGTATAGGTGAATGGCAGGTCCAGAGGGTATTCTGTTCTTTGAAGCCATGGGAAGAAGGGTGGTAGCCTGAGTTTTCAAGCCCAACAAGAACAGAATAACTGATGCGACCTGCCATTCACCTACTTAAAAACCTGACCTAATTTGAAATTGTGCATGAATGTTATGCTTGGTAATGTGTGCCTGGTTATCTCCCACGAAGGTTATGCTTGGCAAGGTGTGCATCGTTATCTTCGATAAAGTTCTGCTCGGTAAGGAACCTCCAAATACAAAGGAAAAATTAGGTCAGGTTTTTAAGACTCCAAAATGCATCACGTATAAGCAAAGGTTTCAATCCGGAAGATAGCTTACAACGCTTCATGGTGACCCAAACGGAGCCTGAAGTCTTGTTGCGCTCGTACAACTTCGTTAGCTCGTTCAAAAATGGGTCTGCTTCTAACAACACCTGCAATTGCAATAAACAAACAGAAAGGGCAATTGCCCAATCAGAACCCCAACAGAACGGAGTCGTAACAAAACCATGGGCCCCAGTCCAGTAGTGCAAAAACACCAAACGAAGGCGGAAGCAAAAACCAACACCGACTCATCTCCAAACTGAAATTAATGCTACCGAAAAGACAGAGAGCTGAAAACTTACAACAAGAAACCGGATTCTAGGGCACAAAGAGAGTTACCATGGTGATGATGATGATGCCTGCCAACAGAAGGCTGTTTCAAAGGATTCGATTTTGGCCCTCTTCGAACTGCGATTTCTCGATATCCTCTGTCTTCGCCTTGGCGGCCCTCGCTGCTTCTCGGGCATTCAGAAAACGCCTTTCACTCAAAAGCCTTTCCTGTACGACGAGAACACAAAGTTATGGTTTTCACAGCATGCTCGCGTTGCAACCAGTGTGCTGTGCGGTTCTTTAAATTCTAAAGAACCTCCGGTTCTCGTTCTTTGAATGTCCCAGACTATGAGAACCTCCGGTTCTTTTTCTTTGAGTGTCCCAGGCTCAGAGAACTCCCGGTTCCGGTTCTTTGAAAAAATCAGAGTCATACAACCAGCAGCCATTATTTCGAAACCCTTAAAGAATCAGCAGTTCTCATAAGAACCGGCGGTTCTCTTTCTGGTTCTTTAGATGTTTCACATTTTGAGAACCACAGTTATATACCAAAACCAGTGCTTTGAATATTTTGAGAATTGGAAGTTAAGTGGGTATATACTCTGGCTTAATAGGCCATGGGTGACCGTCCCTCATTCTAAGAACCAGAAAAACTGGTTGAAACCCCTACTAAAAAATTTCTTTTTAATTTTAAAAAAAGTTTAAAACCTCTGTAGTGTTCAAATCAAGGGTCGGATCAAGTTGAGATCTGAAGGAGGATGCTGGGCACCAGAGTCTTGAATTGAGATCAGCTGTCCAATCCACAATCGAGCAGTTATCATTTCACATAGACGTAGATTTATGAGTAAGGGATTTCACTAGTTTTCAGTGCACAAAAGTGGCAGCCCCACACCCAAGCCCAATTTCAAGGCACAAATTAAATAAAACCACAAAGTCCAGTGTTGGCCTATTATTAAGAAGACGCCCTGCTATCAATAAGGTTACTAATAAGGGTTCCGGGGTCACTTTCAAACCTGTAAACAGAAGGTTATGTCAGGTAACCAGCTCAAGGATACTGGTTGCTGGAAATAACTTTGGCACTCCTGCACCTCCATTATTTCTGGTCACCAATGTCCTCTAGCCAGTTACCGAGTCCTTAAACCCTAAAAGTTTAATAACCTACTTGGACCAGGTAGTTGATGAATCCTCTAACAATTCAATAACCTACATGGACCAGGGGTATGACCATTCATACTCCAGTAACCAAGTTTTCGAAGGTGCCCACATTTCCCCTCCTGCTTGGACTCTACAGGCACATGTACAAGCCAAACATGGGATAATTATCACAAACACAGGCAATCTCATTTGATAATACATCAGAGCTTCAACGAATACACCAGATGAACCTGAAAGTGAAACCCCACAACCAGCTGAGACCAGCATCCCCATCCTTGAGTTCAAACACAAATGCTGCCAAACCAGGCATCAGAATAATTCACATTAGCAAACAGAAATGATGTATCAATAGAGGGCACGTGCCAGCTCTTGCATTTCTCAGTGAAGGACTCAAGATCCGGGTCTAGGGATGACATCACATGATTCAGGTCTTTTGATCTGCTAAGGTTTCTGAAATTTAGATGAAGCTTTCAGAGTCCAGAAGTTGGGATAAGATAGCTGATAAGAGCATAGACCTCTAGATTACAACACTTGAACACCTACTCTTCTTGAGCATCTTGTCTAAACACCCGACAAGTTGTAGCACTGTACCTGGTGATGAAGCATGAGAAGAGGTGTAAAAGGAGACATGGATGATGGAACCAGACTGACAACCAAGACACATCATTTTTGGTGTAGCAGCTCAAGCAGTCACATGTTGCAGCTGAGGCAGTTCCCCACATACCCAATGCTACTGAGCCTCACCACAGAGCATCCTACCATCTGCTGTCCCCAAAATTCTCATATGATACGCAACACCTCTAACTATAACCATCCACATGGCATGCCCAGTATTTCCCACTACCAGTGAGGGGATCACACAAGCAAATGGAGAAAATTCATCATCAAATAGTAAATGCAGCCCATTTCTGTTGGCATTGTGGTGACTTGACAGCTGCATCAGCTCCAAGACTTTTTGGTGACACTCCATGAATCCGCCTAGCAAGAAGCAAAATCTCAGTGCACCCAGGTAAAATTTAGGTCAAAAAAGGGATAAATTGCACATCAAGAAATCTGGGATCAGAGCACATGTCATTCCCAATGAATTTCGGCATGAATTCTAGAAAAAATGTTACTCTGAAAGAAAGGAGAACCTTCAAATTGATGATCTTCTGAATAAAGAAAAACAACAGCAAAGCTCTCCTTCACAGAAATGTCAACTTCATTTGACAGCACACTTAGCTCAAAACTTTGTCTTCATTCAGCCAAACTTGTGTACCAAATTATCATGCCCAACACAGTCTCTCAAGAGTAGAGAATTGATGATCTCTGTCTCCTTTTTCCCAGCAGTTTGTGAAAGTGCTCCCACATTAGGGTTCCATACAAACCCTTTCCCAGGAAAGCAATTCTTTGCAACACAAGATGCTTGAAAAAAATCCGGAGATTCAGTGTGCACTCTTGAAACCAGATTCCTCCAAGAATAGCAGGCAGGGAATCAATTAACACAGAAAGAAAATTGAGTGGTTTGAACATTGGTGAGTCACAACACATGCTCATTGATCTGCGAAGGCAACATGCAGTAACAGTAATGAGCAGCTACAAAAATCATCCCCAGAGACTTTGTTAGTGCCAGACAGTAGGCGGAGGTCAATGCCATTTTTAACCAACTGAGTTTCAGTCACAAAAGAGCAGTATTGGGAAGACTTAGCGATGATTAGACAGTTTTGTCTATCCTCAAATGGTTAGGGATTGGGAAATTTTCTTTGCAAGCAATGCAAACCATAACCTGTCTTTGCTACTGAAAGCATGGGGAAAATTTGAGATAACAATGAGCCCCGTGCTAGCAATTGTCTGGTTGTTTTTACTAGGTTCTACCACAGGCTGTATGAAGAGACAGGTTGCTCCTTTTGGCACAACCTCCCAACCCTTTGCATCTGCATAAGAGAAAACCAATACAAGAATCTCAATGCATGTGGGTGAAGAAACATAGAATGCACCTGCCTATTTTTGCTGACACATTTTCATTCATAATTCATCATTTATTTTGGTCACTTGTATGAACGGGGGGGGCAGCTTTGATAAACATTGGGGTATGCAATCAATCTCAAAGGGAGGTGGCCTTTGTTGTTCTTACCAGCTCCATTTGGGATGTATAAAGCATTGCTCATTTGCAACACAGGTGTGTTCTTGAGTTTGCTGCCTAACAATGCCAAGGCCATTGCACCATCACTAGTAGCACCCCAACTACCACGAGCGCACACCACATACCCATCCTGCCAGACCAACTACACAACATCCAACCCCACCATGCTGCAGCTCCATCAGGGGGAGAAAAAGAAGAGATCGCACAGCAAGAGCATATCGAAGCAGAAGAAAATAGGGATCAACATTTCTTCTGGTTCAGAGTCTACCACAAGTGTGGTGGATGTTTCTGGTCTGACCAGAAGAGTACATGACATACCACAGCACTTGTCTTAGTGTTGCAAAGCAAAGCATAGGAGCCCCAGGCCAACTCCTGCTTTTGTTTGTCAGTGATTGAGTCTGCAAAAGCAAACATTGAGCTCTGCCCAACTCCCTTATTGCTGGAATTTGTACTCTCTCCTCCTCCCTGTGATGGTCAAGACTGTCCATCCACTCAGTGGAACAAACAACCTATTGAAAGAGGCTTGCAAGAATAGATTCACACAAAAGAAAAAAAATTAGATGTCAGGCTTCTGTGTTTCTTCAACAACATAGTTGAGAAACAAACACAGTTTGGTGTGAAACTTGGAAGTTGAAAAACCAAAACTTTGGTGCAAAAAAAGTAAATTCACAGAAACTCCAAGGGGGGGCTTCCAAATACAATATTGTAAAGAGAGCTGGATTTTATCAAATAATTGAAAAAAGATAAATTACTAACACAATAACAAGCAGACAGGAGAGATGTTTCATACATTGAGTTGTCTACCAATGTATGGGAGAGCAATTGTCACTGCACATAGAACCATCCCCACCATCTCTGATCTCTGTTGATGATGGCATCAAACACACAAATCACCACCAGCACAAACAAAAAGTTTTGAAATTCATTTCCAATGTGTAGCAGCTTGCTTGCTTGTGAGGAATATATGTCAAAACCTGGAGAAAGTCTCAATTGAGAAAAAAGGTGTGGAGGAGCCATTGAGGGTTTAGGGTTTAGGGTACCAAAGTGACCTGAGGAGAGAGAGAGAGAGAGAGAGATGTATGTACCAGCTGAGCATCAGAGATTAGACCTCCTGGGGAGCTGAGCACATGGTTGAGGACAATGCAGCTACCAAAGAGAATTCCAAGCAGCCGTGGCAATTCTGAATCATCAAATCCTGGTATTCCTGCCCCACCAGAAGAAAGCAAATATGATTGGGCATCAATCTCCAAGGAAGGAAGGAAACCCTCCTTGCACGACCCAAAGACGAGAAAGAAAATGATTTTGGTAATTCCTAGCTAGAAAGAAATAATTCTAGGAGAAATAGAAGCGTACCAAGAGTGAAGCTCATAACAGATAGATCAACCTCTGGTGGAGCTGCTGCCGCCTCGTCTCCATCATCGTCAGCACTCGATGCTCCTCCTCCTCCTGCACATGCTACTAATCTTCCGCTTGCTCTCTTCCCAACTCTACAAGGCGTCGCTGATAGCCACAAAACAACATCCATCTTCTGCGTGAAGAAACTCTGTTTGGCGAACACAAATCCACAATTCTCCCTGTCAGAAATCCTACTAAAAGCTCGACTAAGAGGGTCTTGGAAGAATCTGGCGGGAGGGGAAGTGGATGAGGCTGTAGGTCTCCTCACAAATGTGAACATCTTT
>Ga0209208_10010830_pt1 | contig 11743 bp, 6 predicted proteins | sample S1TSphfallax_3_FD_187694 | JGI IMG/M metagenome (GOLD analysis project Ga0209208, IMG submission 187694) | Host-associated microbial communities from peat moss isolated from Minnesota, USA - S1T2_Fd - Sphagnum fallax MG (SPAdes) (version 2) | ecosystem: Host-associated > Plants > Peat moss >...
GGTGGGTAAATAGAGGGTATATGAAAATACCATCTTGCAGCTATATATATATATGGAGTTCACCACAAGGGAATGTATTTGATATGTTATGTATCCCTAGTATCTGGCCTTGGTCGTTTACATTATTTGTGCTGCATTCACACTTCATGTCATGTCAATGTCAAATGAAAATCTAGGTGGCATGCAATGTTAAATAGGTGATAGTTTAATGTTAAGTGAATGTCAACTTATGTGTACAATGAAAATCTAGGTGGCATGCAATGTTCAATAGGCGATAGTTTAATGTTAAGTGAATGTTAACTTGTGTGTCAAATGAAAATCTAGGTGGCATGCAATGTTCAATAGGGGATAGTTTAATGTTAAGTGAATGTTAACTTGTGTGTCAAATGAAAATCTAGGTGGCATGCAATGTTCAATAGGCGATAGTTTAATGTTAAGTGAATGTTAACTTGTGTGTCAAATGAAAATCTAGGTGGCATGCAATGTTCAATAGGTGATAGTTTAATGTTAAGTGAATGTTAACTTAACATACAAATTTCATTATAAGTAGGTTTAGGGTAGAGAGGTCGATCATAGTACATTTTTAAAAAAAAAGGCTATTGGCAATCTCATGAGAATTTGGTTGGATCTGAAGTCCAAATATGGATTGTAGAGGAAGTTTGGGCACACCTAGCGTGTTTTAGATCGCCTAATTTGAACTTAAAATGCAAAAGTTATGGGTTCTAGAAGGTCTCAGCTTCATTGAAAAAAAAAGTCAAGAATCATCAAATAGCAAGCCTCCCTACCTTCGAACAATGCACATCCTATAAACAAACATTTTAACATTGACACTTGTCAAAAATATACTTAATCACCAAACATGTGCATTCTCAAACTGATCACAAACATTGAAAAAACAAATCCTTTTTAATCAATGGTTCAAATTGAAACCTCAAAAAGGGTAAAAAAATGTCCAGTTATCAAACCTTAAAGGTTTAGGAAACCCTAACTAAGTAGTTGCTCTCCTATGTGGTGCCACTCCAAAACCTTGAAACCAATTCCCCCTATTCTCTCCTCTTTCCACACTTAAAAGCATGACTCCCACTTTCTCGTATCTCATTCACAAACTCAAAGGCATTTTCTTGCGAAGCTCTTTTGACAATGGCGACTAGCTTCTCTCTCTCCCTCAATGTTCGTGTTTCTTTGTTTCAATTTTGTACATTACCTTTGACCATCTCTAATGCCACATGTTTCGTGTGTGTGTAGGTGGTGGTGTAGCTCGAGGCACTTCTTGAGTTTTTGAACTTGTGTAGACACCTACGTTTGATTTCCCCACATTATCTTGCATTTGTTCTAATTAGGACATTGCACTTCTTGTGTTTGTGTTCCTTCACAATGTTGCTAGTGATGTTCAACTTGTGTTTCTTGCATGTAATTTCCTTGGTTCCGATCAAGACATTGAATTTTTTACATTTCTATTCCTAACAGTGTTGTTGGTGATGCTCTTGTTGTGCCTTTGTGCTTCTATCCCCTAGTAGTGCCTATGCATTTGTGATTATGCTTTCAACACACTACTACAAAAATGGAGTGCAGTTCATTAACCTAAATCATTACGAGATTTTAAAAGTGAAATAAGTTCATTGTATTTTAATGATTTCACCATAATTAAAGTTATTTCATTATAATATCACTATGTAAACATCATGTTTCATTACTAGTTGACATAATTTATTATTATAATTTATTGTAATAAATAGATTTATTTTTATGTTGTTTTAAATATCTTATATTATTTTAGGATATTTTAGTTATTTTAACTTATACCCTAAATTATTATACATTATTTTATTTTAAGGTGTCCTAGTTAATTTATTATAGGTTTTTAAGTTATTTAAAATTAAATTATTCAACGAACATGAGGTTATACCTTAGGTTATTATTATTTTAAGTTAATATTTGTTATTTCAAGTTATAGTTTAGATTATTCAAGGTCATTATACTTTATGTTATTATAAATTATTATATTTTAAGTATAATAACTTAAATTAATTTCAAATAAAATATAATGACCTAAAGTTAAATAGCCTAGAAAAGCCAATAATAACCTATAATTTTTTTTAAAAATAGCCTACAATATAATAACTACCAATTGCCTATGATATTATAACATAAAATATCCAACAATAACCTATAATAAAATAGACACCAATAGGCATTAATATAATAACCATTAATATAATAGCCACCAATAATCATTAATATAATAACCATTAATAATCACCAATATCCACCAATAGAATATCCACAATAGCCATTAATAACCTATGACAATTTAACTTAAAATAATAACATTAATAAAATAAACATTAATAGAATAAACATTAATAACCATTAATAAAAATAACCACCAACAACCATTAATAACTACTAATAACTATATATTAAAAAAAATTAAATTTGTAAAAAATCATTTACAATAGACAAAAATAACTGAAGAAGAAATAATTTATGATAGACTATAATTGCCAATAATAACATAAAGTGAAATAACTTTCAATAACTAAAAATAACCTAGGGTGAAATAACCAAAAATAATTTAGAATAACCATAAATAGTTATAAATATTGTAAGGTGAAATAATTTAAATTAATGAAAATTAACCCTATAATAGTTGAAAATAGCTTAGCATAAGTAATATTATTATTATATTAACAAAAATCTTATCCATTTATTAAGAAAATTCTCTTTAAAAAAAATGGTCATTGAAATGTTATTGAATAGTGATATTCAAAAAAAAAAATTGTTCAAATGATTTTAAACTTTCAAAAGGAAATAAACGTAAGTATGTACATTATTGAATTAAAAAAAAATTTAAATTCAAATCATTTCATTTGAACAAAATCTCAATAAGATGTGAATTTTTAAAATTTATGTTTTTGTAATGTTTAAAATGAAGTATTTGATAAATAAAATGCAATGTAACATATTATCACAATAAGTGAGATGGTTTGATAATATGGATGTGTGCCTCCATTTTAAAGGTAAAAGGATCAAACCTCATAAGTGGTGTGTGCATGGTTAACAATGACGTTGACTAAATATTTTCCTATTTAGTTAATTCCTTAGAGTGAATGCGTAGGTTGATTATGTGGCATACATACCTAGGTTAGGTTTTAACCTAGCTCAGGTAGTGACATGTGTCAATAATTCATAAGCTGATAATCGTAAGATTATCAATGATATTATATATTAAATAATGTAAATTTAATTGATTTTCATGTTACCTACTTAATTAATTAACAAGTGAATGGTTTGGTAAATTTGTATTTCATTTGAAAGTAATTTTGTTTCATTAGGTACTAATGAAATAATTCATTGTCTGTAACAATTAATCCCGGTTCATTAAAGGGTTGATCAATTTCATTCAAAATCTTATGAAACCCATAGTGAACTAGGATGTATTTTGGTGAAGTGACACTTGGATCAATTAGCTGCTCTTCAACTCTTGAATTTCATCTTGTGTTCTTTTCTAGCTTTTAACCTTTTTTGTGCATGTCCTTTTGCACTGCTAATCCTTAGTTCTTAACACGTTTTGTGCATATCTTCTTACATTGCTCTTGAGCTCTTGACCATCTTTGTGTTTATATTCTTGCACTACTCATGAGCTCTTGACCATCTTTGTGTTTATATTCTTGCACTACTCATGAGCTCTTAACCATCTTTGTGCCAAGGTCTTTTTATGCTACTCTTCATTAGCTATCTTGCCTCTTCCTCCTCAACAACAGCTATTACTCATCTTTCTCTTGTTTTTCTTCTTGTCATTTCATAGCTATTGTTGGTCTCCTCCTCCACTTCACCTTAATGTTGTTATTTCCTAACAAATATTGTTTTTTTATCTTTTTTTAATATCCTTGGTACTTCTTAACAACAATTATTCTCCTCCCCTTGATTTCTTTATTATTTCTCTAAAGCAATTTAATTTAATTTTGTTATTGATCCCCAACAATAGTTTTTCTTCCCGTTGTTCACCCCAAATAGTTGTTTTTTTTTTTGATCCCATCAATAATTGCTCCTCCCTTTTTACATCGTTAACAATTACAACAATTGCCATTAAATTTTTTTTATCTTCAATAGTAGTTATTTTTCTTGTTCATCCACAATAACTCTCTTGATTTTAGTCCTCAATAATAGCTCTTTTTCTTGTTCATCCATAACAACTAGTGTTGTAGTTGTTTTCTTCTTCTTGATCCTCAGTAATAATTCTTTTTCTTCTTGATCCGCAATGTATGCATTATTGCAACTACTCTCTTTTTCATCTTTAGTAGTAGCTTTTTTTCTTGTTCATCCCTTAATAACTACTATTGTTGTTGTAATTATTTTCTTCGTCTTGATCTTCAACAATAGCTTTTTTTCTTCTTCATTCGCAACAACTATTTTCTTTTTCTTCATCTTCAATAGTAGTTTTATTTCTTGTTCATCCCTAGTAGCTAATGTTGCTGCTACAAATGTTCTCATCTTCTTCTTCCTTAGTAGTAGTTCTTTTTCTTATTCATCCTTAGTAGTTATTATTGCAGCTACTCTTTTATTTTTCATCCTCAATAGTAGCTTTTATACTTGTTCATCCCTAGAAACTGCTAAGTTATCTTCTTCTCGATCCTTAGCAATATTTTTTCTCTTGTTCATCCCTAGCAATTGTTATTGTAGTTGCTTTATTTTTCTTGATTTTCAACAATAGCTCGCCTCCCCAAGAATTCATCCCCAATAGTTGTTGTTCTTTTCTTCTTAATCCTCAACAATAGTTCTCCTCCCCTTGTCATCCTCAATAGTTGTTGCTCCCTTCTTCTCAATCCTTGGCACCTACTCCTCCCCTTGTTGACCCTTAGTAGTAGTTGTTCCTCTTAATCCTCTTGTTCATGCTCAATCCAACCCCCTATTGCTCATTGTCACCTTATTCTACCTTGTTCTATCTCATTGAACAACACACCCCACCCTCCTCACCCATTCTAACTTTAGTTGTTGTATGTTTGAAGTTTTTGCAAAGATGGTGCAATTCCTTTTCTGGTGACATTCGAGCCATGGCTCATTGTTGAGCTTATTTCTGCACTTGGGTTGTTGAACCAAGATTCACACCCTTGTGTCCACAAGGGTGAGCTTGTAAACATGCCTTGAAATTGTAGTGAAATTTGTCTCCTACATGTATAGTGGCCTGTGTTATAATCCAAGACCTCTTCATCTGTGACAGGCTTTGAATGCAGAATGAGTGAAATGCTCAACAGAGTTGTTCCAATCCTCTTTCTCTTGCATTCAACACAGAATTGAAGATATAGGTAAAATTGAAGCTTTTGACCTGCTGTTAAGACTTGGAACACAAAAGAGCCGAAATCTGACTTGAAAGGATAGCATACAATTAGCCAACAAGAAATGCAGACCAGCAATGTGTTGATTTCTTCCAAATTGTTTTAATCACAATCTAATTACCTTAATTTAAACTGGTAAAGGCACTGCAACATTTCAGGGATGGAAAGAAAAGCGTAAGGAAGTGGAAGGAGAAAAACTAAAAGCTCAGGGAATGAAAACATAAGGAGAAAGCCCCCAAAGATTGGAACAGAGGGAAAAGAAAAGAAAGTAAATGGCCACAAATCCTAGCACACTTGTCTATATCAGCAATGAAATACATTGTAGAAAGCTCAAATGCATATTGCTTGTTCAACACATCCTCAGCACCCCTGATGGTAAAGTATGCCAATCACAATCAACCCTCTTGGCTTTGAGTTCTGGATGACCTGAAATGACAAACAGGTCAAAAAGGATTGTTTCCGCATTAAAAAAAAAATCAACAGCTTCTTCTCCTTGCAATATACAATGTTGCAGACCTCAACATATACGTTTTCATGTATTTAGCAAAGCAATGAATGGAGCATTGAAATGACGACCTGTACAAACAATGCTACTTCACAAAAATAGTTCCAGTCATTAAGTCATAGAAAGCCATGTGAAAATACCAAATTTCTCTGTAACTTGGAAGTGGCAGATTCTTTACAGAAGAAAAAAGAGTTTTCTTTGAAGCAGAAAATTTGGCCTTGCTTCAGCACAAACCACCTTCTGCACAATGTCTTGATACACTCCCCTGTAGCTTGGAAAACAATGTTGCTAAAAAATGACTCCACATGACACCAAAACACACAAGAAAGAAAACTCTGTTAGATGGAAAGTACAGTGCAGCTAGTGTCCATGGAGTCCAGTTCACATTTGTCAAGGCAGAATATGAAAGTGAAGAGAGAGCACAGTGCTTCATAAGCCAGCCCCAGTGCTCTGGTTTGTTCCAAAATTGCACCTGCCAAGAGTCCAATTGGAGGCCTCAGCTTCCTCCCTCCAATTCCTTGCCCTCTTTCCTTTTTCTTGAGGCATTATCCTCTTTGATCAGGCCCACACCTTCCTACAACACCCAAGCTCTTCATGAAGGAAGCCCCTCAAACAAAACATGCACTTCTCATCTTCCACAAGCTCCTCACAAACAAAACACAACACTTCTCATCATCTTCCACTGCTAGTTTACTCTTAAGGCTTAGGGGGGTAGATGAAGCCACTGCTTATGAGCACCTTCTTCAAGGCTCAAAAAACTATGACCATTTTCTGCTTCAGGCTAGGGAGATCAACATTTTATTGGCACACAATACAACAGAGGAACCTCCAATGAATTGAAGCCAGCTTCATGACACTAGATATTGAGGACCTCCAATCCTTCAGCCTTACTCTGAATTGGAGTTCGATTAATTTTGGATTTGAGTCAATTTTCCAACTCAAATCTGCAATTGATGGCACTCCTCTCCTGTACCCTCAGTGTTTTGGGTTCCAGATTCACAACTGCTCTTTGATGAATGACATACAAACATTTTGCCCTGACAAGAATTGTTCCCTATGAGACCCAAGATGAGAGATGCAAGCACAAGGACTGCTGTTCTAAACTCCGGAAAAATACAGCAATAAAGCATCTTGTAAACCCACAGTTTGTAATCTACCTGAGGTCCCAAACCTCATGAATCAGACAGAGGGCAGAAAAAGCCAAGTTTACCATCTCTGATCAGAAATTAATGATGATGGGGTACACATGCAGCTGGTAAACAGATTCTATCAAATGACTGGAGAGATTGTGCTCATCAAAATCTCACCAAGATCGTGCTCTTCACCATGTCACCAACATGTGTTCCTAGTTGAGAGCATAGCATGATGATTTCAAGAGTAAGCAATCTTTGAGCATCTTGGTGATCCACGAGAATTCTGATCCATAGAGGAAGAGTTCATCACCATGTTTGTTGCATAAATCAATTGCTGAAGATCAGTCAAGCACATGAAATTTGGGGACTCACTTGTGCATTAATCTGCGCTGTGCAGCAAACTTTTCGACAATTGAGGTTTGCGGTTGGATTCACAAATTCTTCATGGATTCTTGAAGGACTCTAGTATGTAGACTCTTATCTGAGTTTGGATCTGACAGTAGAGCAATGGGAGAAGGAATAATGTAGGAGGAAGAGACAGAGACTAAGAGAGAGGCAGAAAGGAGAAAAGCATACAGGAATGAGAGAGGTTCAGAAGAGGAGGGAGCTCGGAGTGGGATTAAATAGTAATCCCAGGATTAGTATCTAACAAGAACAGACAGGGAATGAAGGATAGGGCAGACTGGGAATGTAATTCTAACATTCTTGGACCTAGGCTATTGCAATTGAGGTATTCTGTGAAGTTCTGGTTCTTATGATGCACACTCCCATTCTTCCCATCAGAAGACTCTTGGAATGCAATCTGTTCTAGGAATCTTAGATCTCTCTGACATGTAGCCTCAAGACTCTCGGCCTACAGATCACAAGAAGCTCTCTGAAATTTCAGGCCTGCTGCAATTGGCTGGCATCATTGTTTGCTGTAATATGACACTTTCACAGATATGTGCTGCGGCCCAATAGGAGAATTCGGTTGTCTGAAGTGCAGTCCTGAATTACATTACACAGAGAGATGACTGGATGGAGGGAAAAGAGAGTTGAGACACACATGCAACTCCACAACTCATGTATATGTTAACCTTTAGATACACAGACAGAGAGATTTTCAACAACACACAGCAAAGTGCAACAACAATCATAGACTCCAATCCCAGAAATTTCTTTTTTGCAGGTATTGCAAATTTCCAGAATCTGTCTCAAAGTACGTCAAAGCTTTGCATCCAGCTTCCAGCTGCTGATTCATGGAGTTCAATGGTATCTGTGAAAAAGGTTTTGAGGATCTACTGCAAAACATGTACATCCAGCAAGATCCAATTTGGAACAAGATTGCTTGCATCTGTCCTGCTTCAGCAATGGCTGGCCTAGTTCCATGAAAGCCACAAATCCTTCTGCCATGAAGTCACTCCAACATTTACACACAAAACTACACGTACATGCCTGCACTTCAAAATAGAAACCTGGCACAAAAAACATTTTCAGAGAAGCTCAAGATTTTGACCTTCTTCTAAGATAGACTCTCTTCTGGTCTCCTATTGAACTCCCTCTTTCTTGCAGTCTGAAATTGAGCAAACCTTGCCACTATCTATGAACACACACTACATGAAGCAATTGAACCCATTGAACAGATTCTCTAATTGGTTGATGTAGCTGCAAACCAGAATTTTTTCTGTTGATCTCTTTAACTTGCAAGAAAGAATCCCAAATCATTCCATACCACGACAGCTAAAAAAATTCAATCCACACGAAATTCACAATAATCTCCCTCATGCAATACTCAGATTGCTTTCAAAGATTGGGGTTTTGTGTCAATCTGCGCTCTTTGTCTGTTGAGGAGCGTGAGTCTGTTGATTGGCCTTGAAGAAATTGAAATTGAAGCAGGGAAGCAGCTTGGTCACGTATTTTGCAGGCAAATCTGAAGCTTAAGCAGGCACATGAGAGAGCTCTTTTGCTGCTCGATCCCTGAAGAAGAAGATTGCCAGGATTCCATTTAAGCTCGGATATTCCCAACAAGGTGACGCTTCAAAACAGGTATGACAACGTCTGGTGAACTGAGCTGTGGCAAATGACCTTCCGTCTGAAGAATTTCAACGATTGTGGGACCTCCAAGTGCGTGATGAAGGTGATCCGACACTATCACAGGGACTGCTAGATCCTTGTTGCTCTGCAGGATATGGCAAGGTACAATCACCTGCACCCAGTGGTCGTTAGTTTCATTGATTTTGCACTTGGGGTAGAATTGGTTTTTGCTGCTCTTAATAGATGCTCATATGCTTTGCAAACTACATCGACACAAACAAAAGGACAGACTGCTCCTGAAGAAATTTGATAAGAGAGTTAGTACTTGTGGCAAAATGAAGCGCATATCAATCTCGAAGATTGTCTTGGCGACGTTAAATGCTATGTCTGGTCGAATGTTGAAGAGAGTTCTACCGAACTCCTGAACTGCTGTGGAATCTATGTCTGCCCCTACAGCCAAGGGTGCGAAGCCGGACACCCACGCCTTGAAGTTGGACTGCATTGCTTGAAAGAGCTGGCTCAGATCCTCTTGCTCGAATCCGCCGAAGTACCCTACGTCATTCAGATACCTATAAGATCACCACCACCATCACCACACACCACGCCAAGCTACAACAGTGATTCTTCTTCCCTTCTATGTACAACGTCATCCAAAGCTGCAAGCCTCAAATCATCTACACATTTGATGGCGTGTCCCTTCTAGATTCTCTCCATGTGTGCCCAAAAAAAAAACACCAATTCTAAATTCAAGAGAAGAATTGGATCTCCACACACACACACACACACACACACTCTCTCTCTCTCTCTCTCTCCAAGTGTGCAAGCAAAACACCAATACTAAATTCAAGAGAAGCATTGGATCTCCACACACACACACAAACCTGGGAGATGCCGACAACATGATGATTTTGGAGAAAAGGAACGGTCGCTCGATGGATGCAAGACAGCCGACCATACCAGAAACCGAGTGACCCACAAAGATGCAAGAGTCGACCTCAAGCTCGTCCAGGATGGTCAATAAATCATCGGCGTAACCATGCAGCGTGGAGTATCTCAGGGCGCTGAAATACTCCGGGTCGGTTGTCCCTGCGCCCATCATGTCGTACAGAATCACACGATACTCCTCCACTAGGTGCGGCAACACATGCTTCCACACGGATTGATCGGTGCCGAATCCATGACCCAACACCACAATCTCTTCGCCAGTGCCAACTACGTGTACATTGTGCGCATCCAGAAGCGTCGGAACTTCATAAGACATCGTGATAATCTCTCGTCCCCCCCCCCCCCCCCAAAAAAAAATCGCAAACTGCCTTGCACGCGGCCTGAATGAAATCTTAGTATACAAACAAACGACTATTCTGCTTCAAATCTTTCCAGGTTCCAAATCTTGAAACCCAGCAGCAGCTCCTGATCTGCGACAAGATATAACGCAAACTTCCTCATCAACTTTTCCACATACCACGCATGTGATTTCTAGCTCATTCTTCCGAAATTGTACATTGCCATTACTTTCTCATTTCCTTCAAAAGCTCTAGAAACCGACATACAAAGACACACAATGAAGTTTTGAACGGATATTCCGCTCAATCAGAGAGATCAAAGTGTAAAAATTCATCTTCATAGCCAGGTCAAAGCTGTAAGCTCCACTTCACTCTCGATTCTCGAAATTACACGAAAAAAACAAAAAAAAGCATAGTCATGGCGGTGACGACCAACACGCGCATCTCGCAACAACCAAAACAAAATAAATACTACCTCTCAAAAACACTACAGTATTAAACTGGCAACGAAGACCACAACAACAAAAACAAAAAAAAAAACACCTTAGCCTTTACAAAACCAAACATCCTGGGTCACAAAATTCTCTCCTGATCAGTTCTCCCCCAGAAACAAAACAAACTATTCGAAGCTCCTTGAAATTCATCAGTCACAAGGCAAAAAATCATCTGAAAAGGAATCTCACGAAGATTGAAATCAGCATGATGATCATTTGATTACCACCAGCAACAAAGATCGGATCTTCTCGCAAGTGGCTGCAGGAATTGCGGCTTGTTGTTGTTGCTGCTGCTGCTGCTGCAGCAGCAGTGTGGCGCACGAGAGTAGCGAGCGAGCAGGATAGTTGCTATTTTCTATATGTACCTAAAAAAAGGGGGTTTTTTGTTTTTTCTTTCTTTCTTTCTTTCTTTCTTGGCATTCTTTTTGCTAAATTCATGACTTGGGAGCTGGGTACATTTCGTGGGGAGCAGCAAATTTTAGGGTTTAGAGAATTTTTTAAACAATTATTATTACTTAGGAGTTAGGTTTGAAAATAAATTGCAAATTGAGGTTTAAGGTAATCTGTTTCCTCAAACCTTACATGTTGTGTTGTTGCTTTATAAGAGGGCCCATTTAATTTTTATTTTTTTTGGGGGCTCTTCTTGTGGTGTTCTTATGTTGTTTTGTTTCATGGTTTGTTCAATCGATTTTTTGCACTCCTCTTATTATGCCTCCCTTTTTACATTTGGTGTTGCTGTTGATGTGCCTTTCATGTTTACTATTGTTGTGTCTTCTCTTTGTGTTTCTTCGTGTTGTTGTGTCCTCCTTTTATGCTTTGCATTGTCACTTTCACCCTTGAGGTACACGCTCCTTTGTGCTTCATGTTGTTATTGTGTTCATGTGCTTCCTATTTGTAGCTTGTAATGCCTCTTTTTTTCTCATTTTGTAAGTCAAGGTTTGGAGCTTTTCTTCGTAATTCTAGTTCATTTCTCATGAGG
>Ga0209208_10010831_pt1 | contig 11742 bp, 5 predicted proteins | sample S1TSphfallax_3_FD_187694 | JGI IMG/M metagenome (GOLD analysis project Ga0209208, IMG submission 187694) | Host-associated microbial communities from peat moss isolated from Minnesota, USA - S1T2_Fd - Sphagnum fallax MG (SPAdes) (version 2) | ecosystem: Host-associated > Plants > Peat moss >...
AAATCTCCATGAGTTGGTCTTTAGATTAATCCTTAACATCCATGTGAACAAATACTAAGCAGTTTAAACATTGCTGTAAACTGATTGATGGCCCTATATTATTGGCAAAGCATTTCCCCGTGTCTGTCCACTAAAGAGTCTTACAACAATTTCAGAATCTGACAACCATGGAAAATTGATCTTCTCACATGGGTTTCAAACCCAATCTCTTCCAACGAAAAAGCTTTTCTTCTTCTTGTTGCGCTTTCTTGTAACAAAATTCAGTAGGTTAATTTCGTCATTTAAACAAGATTAATTAATCTGTGATCAGCAGCTATAATTCAATGGTTATCAAATATGTTAAAAACCCTAAATTTCAGATTTTCCAAACAGAACGCATCTGAAAATCGACCATTGTGAGCTTGTTCACTCATGTCTAAAGACAGGCATGGATGGAACATTGTTATGTGACTATAAAGTCCAAACACAACTTCCCCAACAACCAAAAGACAACTTTTCTAAGCTTCTTTCAGTACGCAAATTAACTTCAAATGTGCAAGCTTGGTGAACATGATGTTTAAGGTTGAATTTGATTAAATGAGATCCAAATAGGTAAGCCCCAAAGAAAAAAACAGAAAACTAGTATTCTAAGAATCTGATTGCCAGGGAAGATTTTTTTTTCTTGTTTTTTCGCCCCCCGCTCTCCCTCCCGTTCTAGTCTGGCCAATTCCTATACCAGCCCGCCCATGCGGAAGCGAGTCCGCTCAGGCCAAGGGTTATGGCGTGGTTAACGAAAGGATTTGGTTCTACATCAGCCAAAGCGATGAAGAAGTCGGCAAGATTGGCGATGATCGCCATCACACTCATGACTCTTTGCAAGCGGATAACAGCGATTTGCGCTTTTACTTGTTTCATGCGTTCTGTAACTACTGACACTACTCCTCCTGCAACCTTTTTCTTCTTCTCCTCCTCCAATAGCTGTGCAAGTTCTTCTGTGCACTTTTTCTCAGCCTCTAACCCCCGGCTGATTAGTATAAACTCTGCAGTATTGAAGAAGATGTAGCCGAAAGCTTCACCGAAGGCAGAAATGTAGCAGAATCTTTTGGCAAGATGAGAGTCAAGAACGCCTACCTTTGCCAGCCACACGAAATGGTCGAAGAACCAGTACACCATTTCCCCTCCGTTCCCGAGAATGGCGAGTATCTGAAGCTTCCTATCAGGGTAAGTCGTGGTGCGGAGGGCGTTGTAGCCGGTGAGAAATCTTCCTGTGCGGAAGGCTTTCCTGCTCAATCCAGAAGCTATTTCCAGTTTCTTGAATCGATTAGCCAACGCGGGATGAGTCTCTTGAAGATGGTAATGACAAAGCTTACCGACGTACTGGAAGGTCTTGACCAGCTTGTCGATGCCGTCCCGCTTCGCGAGAAATACGACCAGCCTGTCCAGAGCGTCCTTCTTCCTTGCCATACTGAACCCCGGTCGAACTCTAGTGGACTTGGCTATCTAGGCAAACGTTCACAAGAACGTTTCTCTTACAACAGCACAATTGGACGCTCTTGCAGCTGATTCACAATTTGCTCCTGTGATACGTGCGAGCTTACGGTCCTGGAGACCCGAGACACGCGTGCAGGCCCGTACTTGAATTTGGCCGAGAAGCTTGCCATGAGCGCGGCAGGGAACTTTCTCTCTTTGCCGATGTACTCATCTCCATTGATCATTCACCGAATCGAGACTCGAGAGCTAATATACGGTTCCACATAAGTGCTCTGGACCTTCACTGGTTCAAACATCACAAACCTGCACAATCTTCAAGGTCTTATCTCCACCTCATTTGTGAAAAATTCTCATGGTAAGCACTCAAAAGAAACAAAAAGAAAGGTAAGCTCAAGTGAAACTCCTGCAAAATAACAAACTAGACTCACAAATTCAGGAACGGTGCACACGTACTCGGATGCAACCGCAAGAGCGCCTCCGAAAATTAGAAGTGAAAAAACGGGCTACAAACATCTCCGAACTACACGAAATTCGAATCTAGACGTACTAGAAACATGAAAGCACGGCACATTAAGAGGGTAGAAAAGAAAAAAAAAGAAAATTACAAAATGCTCTCCTATTCTCTTAAACGAAAACTTGAAATTCGAAAAAGGAATTAGACTCACGGAAGTCTCTGTCGACACAAGAACATTGTCTCACCTTAGGCGCCGAAGAGAATCGACAAACGTGACTTTGTCGAAGAGCAGCCGTTTGTTAGCATCCGTTTTCTTTGCAGCATAATCCGAAGCTTCAAAACCGGAGCTCAATCGAACACCGACTCCACGCACTCAGCTGTGCTGCTCGCGAGGTGGAATCCACAGAGCTTCAAAATGCGTCGATTTGCAGCGAGAGAAAAAGCGAGGGGGGTAATGTGTGACCACGCAAAACTGCTCTATCCAAAACTGCGGTCCATTTGCCCCCTCGCTTTCGCATCTCACTGACATCCGCAAACTAAGTGTCAATTGTTCCTTCGTTGGCCACTTTCACTCGGAGGATGAGATAATTTCCTTGATTTCTTTGTTACTTAATTGGCTCCTTGATAATGAAACATTTTGCCAGCAATTGAAGATAGTTAAATTCCATTCTTATTAATCATGCAATAATGCAAGCCTTAAAATTGTTGAGTATTAATGTATTGGGTTTACTGCTTCTTTCCTGAAAGTTTTTGTTGTTTTTCTACACAAAAAATTGGGAAAACTTTGTAAATTTGACTATTTTTGCTATTTCGGGCAAACTATCACGTTTTCTGAACAAAAAACCCTAATTGGGTTGTCTTTCAAATTGTGTAAAATGATATTGTAAGGTATTTCCATTTTTCACTCATATAGTATAGACTTATCGACATCTTAGCAGATATCTGTCAGTGTAGTGACTACCTATTAGAGGCAAGAGCATCCCCAATAGCAGCAGTAAATTGGCCTTCATAGTGCTTTTTGGATGAAGAGTTACAGAAAAACACTCTGAATCTTAGTTGGGCTGGAAAAAATACACATGTTCACAACGCCCTGCACAAGAACCTGTAGCAGCAAATAACTCTTTCTGAGCAATAAATGACTATTTCTCATTCGCCAACTACAATGATTGGCCCAGGTGCTGAGATTTAGACATACTGTCCAACTTGGTACAGTCTATCAGTTCATGGGTGGGGATGGGGGAGAAACTAACCAGTGCACTCTTGAGCATCTCTGTCCACACCCGTATCTCTGTTTACAACGTCCAATATACACTGCTCATTATTCCTCCATCCCCACCCATAAACATGAAAAATTGGACAGTACAAGATGAAGAGACTATTTAAATGTAACCAGCAGGGCCAATCATTCTGGCTGGCCAATCAAATCCAGTCATTTCCTCTAGACCCCACCTTGATTTGCACCGTGCTCAAAATGAGTTTCACGCTACCTATTTGAAGTTTGCAGTTCATCCAAATTAGTGTGTACAGGCCATTTCCCTGCTGTAGGTGGAAATGTCTTAGCTTTTACATGATACTGACATCTAGGAGCATGATTTCTACAAGAAAAGAGGAGATCTAAAGCCTATACCAGCAGTTGTTGGATTTCAAAGTTTTGATTTGCAGCTTAATTGCTAGCGCAATCATCAATGCAAGTGTTATGACATGTTTTCAGGTAATTTCCAAACACTGACCTCCAAGACAAGAACTTCTCGAATACAAAGGTGAAACTGACCCTTGATTTACAGATCTAAGCAAAACACGTTGAGTTTGCAAATCATCTGATTGATAAGAGAGTACCACATTTAGGCATGCACAGTCTAGAACTCAGTTCATATTTGCTGCATTCTATGAAATTTCTGTACTGAAAGGAACTAGAGCAACACCACCCAACAGCAATGCACTCACTTGGATTGTACCGAAAGCAAAATAGCTTTTGCAGTGTTATGAGACTTTGTGCTTTTCACAAGTACACTTTCTAGAGTACTTGTTCAGAAAATAGCCTTTGCACAAAACACAAATGTTGAAACCTAAGAGCAGCCTGTGACAAGTCCTAACTACCTGACAGCTACAGGCTTTTAAAGAGAAAATCTCCTCGATGCTTACACAAAGGGTATTCAAGAACAAAAGACAATTAGTATAAATAATGGTGACTTTAATGCAAAAAAGAAGAGGAAACAGAACTTCAAAAATGTGACTGAAGGGAATCCATGTGAAAGCATGGAAGATGCCCAAAGGTCTGTATAAGCAGAGACACATGATAAGATTTATTGTACACAATATGTCACACACCCTAGTTAGTGAGTGATAAAAAATCTTGCAGTACTTACAGCACAACAGAAACTAAATGTAAGTGAAAGTGACCTTATCTTGGCAGCATGTGTTTAAAGCCTTCTATGATGTTGCTATTGATGTTGTTCATCTTGTTTAAACCTGATAAACCGACCAGAAACCACCAATGTCTAATTGCATACAACACAACAGACAGAGCAGTCACTGAAAATAGGAGCACCAAAGAGGGGGCTTTTCTTTTCTAGGTTCTCTTGGAACAGTTTAGGATTACAAACAATGGTCAAGTGGACTATAATCTGTACTTATAGACATTTTGGTCAAGGATGTGTATGATTTCCATCAAACCCTAAAATAGGGTTTAAGAAAGGAGTTGAATGTTCTAAAGCCATACTTGCTGAGATTGAAAATTTTGCATAACCCAGGCTAAGAATCCATGACATGCACAGAGCTTCAATTATGAGACCATTACATAGGCAGGGCTGTAAGTATATATCACTATATGATTTGAGGGCTTATGGTCAGTTGGATTAGGGTTTTAAAGGACTTGGACCTGATTTGGTCACAAATGTCATCCACCTGGTGCATTTGCAACAGCTGTAGTTCACATGGATATTTGTGCAGCAGATCAAAAGGAAGCCATACTAGCTCCTGTTGCTGAAGCTTGACTTACAGCAGGAAGTCCCTTCAGCCTGTTCTGTGGCCAGGTTGTGATTGCATCTTCATGGGATTGAACTGCATGTAGTAAGCTTCCACTTGAGCCTGCATCATTGTACACAAGGCCTGCTTGCAGATCACAAGTTTCAGTCACAAACCCTGGAACTGCTCCACCTGCCAAGGACAGACTTTGAATTTCCTTGCAACCTAGCCTTGGATCTCCACCATTTGCAACTGTCTCCTCCACATCTCCCACTTGCATTGCATCTCCCTCCTTCCCAACAAGCATATGCTGATACGTAGCCTCAGAAACTCTTCTGCAATCTGAAATCGCAAAGGCCACATCTTCAGTTCCCTCATGGCCTGGCACATAATTTTTACCATCCGCAGTTTTGCTTTCCTCCACACCTGCTTCCACCACTACCTCTTCACTCCCAGAATTATTCTCTAAGCTTGCTTCCACCGTTACCTCTTCAGGGTCACCACACACAGTCTCAGAACCAGCTTTTGAGACTTCTTCAGGAGTAATCCTAGAGGGCACATCTGTCAGCATGGTTTCAGATTTTCCAGAATCTTTCAAAGAAGTTTCTGCATCATCTGCATGCACGACTTCAGCTGCTCCAGAATCTTTGATAGTCATCTTTGCAGGATCTGCACAGACAACTTCAGCTGCTCCAATATCTTTCACTACCTCTTCAGGGCCAACACACAGTCTCAAAACCAGCTTCTAAAACTTGTACAGGTGTAATCCTAGAAGGCACATCTGTCTGCATAAATGATGACAATCTCAAGTTCTTCTTCCCATAGAACCACATACTCTTCCCCATGAATGAATGGGAGTTTCTATTATGGCTAGTTTTTCACATATTTTTTTCTTCAACAAAACAATACTCAACACTGGCTAATATGTGGACTTTAGAAGCACATGTTTATCAAAATATGCCTTCCTCCCCCAAGAAGTTGTAGTTTTGGTTATTTCTTTTAACCGCATATTTTTTTGTCTTCAAGAAATCAATACAGCTAGAATGTATTTCTTAACTAATGGAGGGGCCATATGCGTGGGTCTATCTTTCACCCTAAGTCATGTTGGTGGTTTGATATGGAAAAACCTCCTTTTGTTCCTATCTATTTGTCCTTTGAGATTCCATTACGAGGAGTTTTGAAGAATAATTCAGCCAAAGAGAAAGAGAGAGTAGCAAGGTCTTTTGAAGACATCAATTAGTTCAATTTTCAGACACAATTCGAAGTGAATTTCTAACTATGAGTTTGCATGAAATGAAAGATCCAGAAGTTAGCTACATTTTATAAGTGATTGTAACAATATCTCCAACTATCTTGTGATATTGATATAAGTTTTTTTGGGACTCATAATGTCTGATTAAAATCTTATAATAATATATTTTGTTAAGAATTGAGTTGTGTTTGCTTTTTGGAGATTTTTTCTTTGATAGTTGGTTAAATTGTGGTGAAAATAATGTAATAATTTTTAAATGTGTGAGACAATTGAGTTTTCAAATCTTAATTCCTTTCCTTTTTTTGTCCTTGTGAATCACCAAGCCAGGTCTTGTTTGATGTGGCATGGGTTGTGACAAAGGCTCAATTGAAGATGTCTAATTGCATTGGGGCCAACCCCTAGCTGCTACATCAGCACTACTGCATGGGGTTTCTGGTTTGACTGAGGGTTTGCTTTGCACTGGAGTGAGACTATGAGAAATTTGGGGAGAGCTGTTGATGACTCTTTGCTGTTGCCAAGCCAACTCTTCATCATCCAAAGATGCTGCTCCAAAATGACCAGCTGACTTCTCTTCTTTCTCCACCTTGACATTAGTTCTCCACACCATCTTCTCCTTTTGATTCTCTGGGGGTACAAGCTGTCGCTTTGGAGAACTTTCTGCCAATTTATATTCTGAACTTGCAGTCTTCCTCTGAAGTTCAGCCTTGGCATGAGCCCCTGCCCTAGCTGCACATGCAGTTGCTTCCAGAGCCACTCTTGCTGCTGTTGCCTTCACTGCTGCACTAGCTTTGGCAACGGCATTTTCTTTAGCTGCCATAGCCACCTTAAAAGCCTGTGCTGCAGCAGATTTGGCTATTGTGGTTGCATCGTGTGAAGACACTGGGACCAACATGGACCAACATTCCTTGTGATACTTTTCTTGCAGGAACAAGGTTTTGTAATTCACATGTGCCACCTGCACCCCCTCCATGCTGCCTCTTCCATTCTAATTTGGATGGATCTGCATGGTCTGTCTCCCCAAGCTAAGGCTACTACTCTCGTGAAATTCATGCCTTTTTATAAGAGGGGCTAGACCACCCAGCGACCACAGTTGTTGAAGCTGCAAAAACTCCAGTCTCCATTTTGCAATAAACTCCCACAGTGCCAGAAGACACCTTGCTTCTACTACTTGATAAGCCATTTGAAGCCTCCTTGTGCAAACTAGCCATGGTCACACAATCAGGGCAGAGATACGAAAAGGCATCAATTTTGGCAGCTGGGGTCTGCTTCTTTTCACACTCTGCATGCACAGAGCATCCACAGCGACAACACGACAGCCACCATGCTGGATCCCCTTGCAAACTTGCGTCATGATACATAGCAAGGCAATGAAGGCAAAACATACTCTTATTGTAAAGTAGGACACAAGACTTGCACAGTCGTAAATAGACAGCCCCATGCTTGATTCTCTGCAATTCACTGTTCGTCTCCACGCTATAGCACCCAGTGCACCCCTCTTCTTGATCAGCTCCAACCATGTGATCCTTCCCCTCCCCATCAGCAGCAGACATTCCTTCCTTGCCTACTCCATGGGTAAATACCTCAGTCCCAGGGGAAACCACCATCCCAGGCAAAGAAAATACCCAACCATTGTGTTGCAATCCTGTGAGCAGGCATTTTCGTGGAGGAAGTGAGTCTCCCCCAACTCCGCCCATGATGCTGCGACCTACCTCACACCGTTAGCTCTACATTCAGAAAACTCCCAAGATGCTTCCATCTCCACCATTGTTGGCCTCCACATGATTCATACATACACTAAAGCCTCATAACCCGAAGCCAAGCCAAGCTTTCTTGCTCATAACCCTAGCCAAACTTTCTTACTCATAACCCTATCCAAGATTTCTTTCTTCCTTTTGGAAGAGAGAATTCCTCTTCCCGTCCTGCTGCTTCGTATTATACTCCTCTCACAAATGCTACCTTGGATTCCCCACTCGCACAACCTGCACGCCAATTCTACTGCCATGCACTACAATTGCACGCACGCCAATTGCGAGGGATATGCCTTACGAAATTGGAAGCGTTAGCAGGCGTCAGGCTACCAGCAAAAAGCGCAAGACAGAGTGAAGGACGAACAGCCAATGCTAGCTCGCTCTCTCTCTCTTCTGTTTGCAGCACCCGGAAAGAAATAAGACCAAAACGAACAAAAACTCTTGCCTACGTAGGCATAGGCCCACCATTTCATAGGTAGGTGATCTACACCTACTAGGTACAAGCCTGCCTACTCAGTTTTGCTTCTGTTAATATTTAGGTAAGTGTTTTTTTTTCGCCACGAGTAGTTCTAAAAAATCCCCTCTTTAAATTAAAAGCCTTTACCTATCACCAGCAACCAAAATTACTTTTTCCAAAATTTTGCCAAATTTTGCCAATACAGATCCAAAATTTCCATCACAAAGGTTTGTTTATTCTTTGGAATAATTCGCCATATTTATAATTTTTTTGGCTTGGATAGCCAAGATTCTATCTCAGACTGAAACAAGTAGCCAAAAAATTTCCTGATTTACCTTACCCTGAGGTCACTTTTGTCATTAAATAATCCTCAAAATAGTGAAATGAAATTTTGTGAGAAAATGAAGTTGGCATGTTGAAAATCATCATAATTATCATAGGCTACATTCTGAATAATTTCACTATCACAATATCATAGTAGCTGATGGAAAAATATATAATTTCAAATTTTAAAAACGAATTCATTTTTTGAAAAAATATAATTGTTTTGTCACCGTGGAAACTGAACCTAGGCTACTGTAAAACACCTTGCTCTGAGGTCATTACCTGACCTTTTGTTGTGAAATGTTTGTTGATACAAATCGATTAGTACGAGAGGTTGCTTTACACTCAGTAAGGCCCTTGGATGAGGGTGTAAACCATAGTGCGAGCATCACCTCGGCTGCCATCTTGGGTGATACCCTCAACTTCCGGCCTCACATAATAAGGGTACCTTCTGTGGAGTAAAATTTCCATTGAATCCACAAGGTGCCCTGCAAATCCACTAGGAAAATTCTGTGGGTTGGTAACTATTGGTAAACAATATGAGATGAATAATGGTGCTCCTAGGAACATCATCAGGATCTATGCAAACATCATAAATGAAAGTTGAAAATCATAGGAGACATATAGGAACATGTTAAGAAGAATACTTGGGGAAATTGTATTTATTGCCAAAATGTCTTAAATAGATTCAACATCACAAAATACATGCATGAAACCTAACTGAATACTTGGATTTAATGGAATATCATTGGAAATTTAGGTGCACATATTTAAGTTTAATGGGAAATTGGAATATGCAAGATTTGTATTAAAAATACATTGGGCAACACAACCCCTTCAATTTCCCGCATCTAAAAGATTATTTGTCAACAATCATGTTGTAAAATACATATATTAATGAGTTATATTGATATAAAATACAATGTAAACATTGATAAACTTTATGCTTTTAAAAACTGGAGACTGAATTCATGACCATCCATTTAACTTATTTTATAGGTTGAACATTCAACCCTATTAAAGAGCAAAGTAATGTTTTAACTTTGTAATATGACCAAGTTTACCCCTCAATCAATCAACAATATATCACAACGTTCGCAATATATTTGGGTTAAGATTTTTTTCACCTCATACTCAAATCTTGTTGATGTCATTAGAAGAGAGATAGTAATTTGGTTTTAGTCACAACATCCAACTAGTTAGTGTGAAAGTTAGTGAAGACAAGTAGAGTTCGTAAACTTGTGATTTCAGATGCAACTTCTCATCTAAATACATTTGCCAGAGAATGCCATGGCAAATCTCATCCACATGATGGTGTTTGTTTTATGCAATTGAATAAAACACCTTGTAATGACAACCATCAGATGATGATCATTTATTGCCATATGGCCATATATACCATATTTTTGTGCCAGATGTGCTTACAATCTATTAACTATTAACTCACGGTGGTGACCAAATGGTTGATTAGAGTATCTGCAGCTGTGCTCAGTATGTAACCCTGCAAAACTATTTCTAATATCCAAATTTAGTTATTTACTTTTGTCCGTACCCACCCATTAAACTAAGGCCCACTTTAGATGAGGGTCCAGGGTCCAATTTCCTGGGAACCAATTTGGACTGATTTGAAGCAAATTGAATCCTTGAGTTGGACTATACCTTGGTTCCTAGCCTGATTCTTGCTTCTCCAAATCAGGAGCTCTCCTTTTAGCACTGTTTTTTTGGTATGAACCAATTAATTTTCCCTCCAAAACAGGTGCCATGTAGGTTTAGCCTCAATTAGCCACTTTTTGGTCTTGGACCCTTGTCTAAATGCCTTGGAACCCATTTAAAGCTTTTGACCAATTAAGATTGCTTGAATTCATTGGTCCCTGGACCTTGGACCCTCGTCTAAAGTCACCCTAAGGGTCATATCACACTACCAGGAGTGACACAGCAGTAGGAAAGGTGAGTGGTGGAGATAGTCAAGGGCTGCCTTTGTGACTACCAGTCTGGAATAGAGGCAGGCACATACTTGTTTAGTTGAAGCTCAGGTGGAGGAAACCTTTGCATGTAGGATTTCCAGGCAACACAGTCCCAGGAAATTCACAAATTCTTGGTTTTCCTTTACCTCTGCCCTGAGTTTCCCAAAACTTTTGTGATGAGGCATTCTAAAACAATCTCTTATTTTTATTGATAATACTTTTTTTTAACAGACCGCACCACTTCATCAGTTTTCTTCCTTGAGTAACTGCCAGTTCTGTGGGTCAATACGAAGAGTGAAAAAACCTGTGTACCAATGCAGGAAATTGATTCCAGAGGCAATGTCCTCCATGACAGTCACTACCACTGTTGACAGGATAAACATGCCCTCCATCAAACAGACTGATGCTCAAACATTTCTAAATTTTTCTCATTTCTTGTATGTTTGGAGCAACATAATAAATTACATGAGTGTCAAGCTACGCTTTACATTACACATGGATGTCTCAAGTGGAGCTTTATAATTAGCTCTTTGAGCTGTAGAAGCAAAAGAACAACATAACAAAGTCACTAAGAAGAAGATGATTATGCTGGATTTTAAATCATATGTTAGGCTGGTAATCAAACATTGACCTTGCTTACCTTTGCCACTCATATTTTTCTCATTCTGTTTTGAGTGATCTGAACAGCTGTGGGTGCTTCAAGTAACACTCTAAAAACAAAAATTGAAACTTGAAAAACAAAGAAGCAATGTGTTAGGATTCAGAGTTGTCAAAGAACTTAAGCATTTGTTCACTAGTATGTCTACCCTAGTGTGGAATGGCCCTAAAATCGGGACTACAAATAGGCGGAAGACTACTGATAGCAAACAACATGGACCAATCATTATGATTCGCCAATGAGAAACAGGGAGCAGTCATATCTATTTATTACGCTCTTCTCAAGCAGGTACTAGTCTTTGTTGTGCCTTGTACTGGCATTAGCAAACTGTGAAAAACTGCCAAGCCAAAACCATTTTACTAAGGAAACTGGCATGTAAGGTAAAACAGCCCATCATCGAACATTGGCCAGTGACTGATCGAGGCAATAGTTTGAGCATAAGCCTATGATC
>Ga0209208_10010834_pt1 | contig 11741 bp, 8 predicted proteins | sample S1TSphfallax_3_FD_187694 | JGI IMG/M metagenome (GOLD analysis project Ga0209208, IMG submission 187694) | Host-associated microbial communities from peat moss isolated from Minnesota, USA - S1T2_Fd - Sphagnum fallax MG (SPAdes) (version 2) | ecosystem: Host-associated > Plants > Peat moss >...
AAAATATTAGTTCCTTAATTAAATGTTGTAGTTCATTATGTCCATTTATACTCATATTAAATTACTAATAGTCATTTTTTAATCATTGTAAAATAATTGTATGACCACATTGTTTATGTAATGACACATCATTTTATCCATGTTATTCGCATAGTTATTTTTTTGTTATATTTGAAATGATTTTATTCTAGTCACAATTTCAAATGATATCTTGAACATCCACATCACTTTATCATTAATCATGGATGTCATATGGATGAAAATTTGTAATAAAAAAATGATGTCATCTTCCTATTACCATGTCATCATTTACTAATCAAATGCACCACTAATATATGTTTGCAACTTTTTTCACATAGGATTTAAAATAATATCTTATGACTATAAGAAATTGTGTAGTTGTTTAGGACATCTAGTCATTAACTTCTTGGTTGCAAAAAACAAAATTCCTTCTAGTGATCATCATCTTTATGGATAAGGTTCATCAAGGAACCTCCACTTCTCATCCATTATGTGTAGTTGAAAGGATATTAAAGGTTCTTTGGATGGTGGGTCATATGGAAGACTCCATGAAAAACTTCCTTGAAGTAGGTCTCCAAATAGGTATAAATAAAGGTAGTTCTTTTCATTACTTTCAAACTATTCAACACATGTTTGATGTGACCTTATACTTTAACTTTGTTGATGTTGTTTCATCATGTTTCTAATCATTCCATGTTCTAATTTTGTGTTTTCTCATGTTATGTGATTTTGATTTTGATTTTGATTTATGCATGGTTTTGTGTTAAATTGTCTTAGTTTTGTGTTTCATGGGAATTTTTAGTGGCAATAGTTTTCATGGGATTATAAAAAGAGTAACATCCTTTGTTAAGGGAGCAATTAATCATCGTAAATAGTTAATTAGTTTATATTTACTTACTTAGTTACTATTCTAGGAATTATTAGGTAGTTTACATAGTTCTTATCACCATTTGAATTTGAATTGATCATAGGATTGTTTTTAAGATGATCATTTTTAGCAAGAAGAAGGGAGATTGTTTTCATTGTAGAACATTGAATTTTGATGGAGTATCGAACAAAAGTTTTTTTTTTTCTAGAAAAGCTTCAATACTATAACCAAATTTGATGTTTTGATGTTTTTCTCATACTTTCATGATTGGATTAAAGTTATGAACCTAGATATGAGTAGATATGAATTAATTTTTTTTATTAATATTAGTTTCATGATATGTTTTTGTCCAAATCTAGATCAAGATATAGGATAAGAATTATGTATTTACCATCCTTTTAAAAAAATTGAATCATTCTAAGTATTGTGAGTATGTGTGAATTTGTGAAGTTCATTTGGCCTAAAATTACATTAACCACCAGCTTTGTTGAATTATGCACATTGAGGTGATCAAAAGTTCAATTTGAAGAATCAATTTATCCTTATCAATATTGAAGTCCTTGCCATTTTTGTCCATTCATGAGGAGCTAAGGAACATATTTAAGATTTTTCCATTTCACTATCATAATCAAAATTGTAGAAAATCTTATTAAGAATACCACTTGATATTAAACTTGGGGTGCATGTTGTAAATTGGGTAGAAGCATATAGGTTTCAAAAAAATTCCCATCCAAATTTTTTAAGTGAGATTCACTATTACAAATTATGTTTAATTCATTGTTTTTTATTATTGGATTTTAGTATGTAAAAGGACACAAATGGATGTGGTGACAATATATTAAAAAATGAAAATTATGGTAGGCAAGATGAACATTTACTAGTAGTTCAATCAAATTAGACATGATGGAGTGTTTAATTATGCCCATTGTGTCATGTTTTTTTTGATTGAAAATTATAAAATGTTAGTTGTGGCTTGTCCATTTTGACTTTTAAGATCATGATTGTGATCTAAGAATTATTTATTACAAATATTAATTATTGAAAATAATAAGTAGGTAGAAATAGCTTGCCCATGTAACCTACCTACTTACTTAACTACCTAACCTAGCCTAACCTATCTACCTAGTTTAGCTTTTTAGGCATTTAATGATAGGTTACAAGTATAAAAAGTTGAACCCTTCACCTCCATGAAGAGAAACCAAGTTGTTAACCAATGCACCACACCTTCGTAAAGGTATTAAATTTTATCAACATATTATGTATAATGAACATGCTTAATTATCATATTTTCACATTGCTTATGTTCATGTAGGTCATAGGTCTAAATAGGTAGTTAGTAAGTAGTCGATCAATATTTTGATACACCTACCTACCTATTTATATATTGCCAATGTACCTATTTTGAGTTGAGTCTAAGATTGGGTTTAACTAACCTTGATTTTTCTTGCATAAAGTTTAAGTTTTAAGGTAGGGTCTTGACCTAGTCCAACTTTTATGGTGGGTCTTCTCTTGCATAGGCTTGTTGAATTTCGTTTTAAAAACCAAAACCAAACAACATTAATTTAAACCTAATATTGCAATTACCATATTGACCAATTATTGGGCTAAACTACACACCAAACAACATAAATAAAAAATATTTCATGGATGAAATAATAAGATGAACATAAATAATTCCCAAACCTAAAACTAAATATAATGTTTGAACATTCCAACTAGAATTAAATAACCATCCTTATAGATTGTCATCAATTCATCAATTAGTTTAATCATTGTATCCATCAACATACAACACAACAAACAAAACCATGAAATTGATGTCCAATATTCATGTTAATTTCCACTTTGAAAACTATGTGAACATGTTGGTTAGGCACATGTAAGTTCCATCTTATCAATATTAACATCCATTGGTTTCATTGTGTTTCATGGAATATATTGAAAAACTATATGATAGTTATAAAAAACAATATAATATATTCTATGATAGTATGGAATTTATTTTATGGTTCACAAGTGAAACAAAAATTCAATATATGTTGAAGCCAATTAATGTGACGAAAATGAATTAACACCCACCAATGCATTGGTTGATTGTTCTACTAATAAGATGGGCTACGTTTTTTCATCTAGTTTTTGAGCTACCAATATCCTTTGGTGGTATATGCCTCCATTTGCTCTTCTAAGGAGTTGGGCTTTGGTGGCTCTGTATTTATGCTCTAGGTTTTGTATTTTTGACAATTTTGTTTTGGAGGAGTATGTTTTTTGGGTTGAAGGGGGCCCACAACTACTTTAATCATGCTTATGCATAACGCGAGATCACCTTTCTCCCACAACTAGGGAGATGTACCTTTCTTTTGAAAGTTTAGCAATTATTAGCACCCCAAGTCTATAAACATCTTTGATGGACATCCACCATGACACATCCCTTAGGTCTATCTTGGAGGATGATTCCATTTCCTCAACATCCATAGCTCACATTCATTATTGTTTAGGCAAGGGGGCATGGCTATGGTTGGTTGCTAGACCATCTATCCATTCATTTTGCATCACACACTTTACTTTCACCTCAATGTTGTGTTTTTGTCTCGATTTGATTCAACCCTTGGCATCTAATCTTTTGGCATGTGAATGTAAACATGGGTTGGACGCATTTGGCATGCACTAAGCTCATTGCCCATTTGGAGGTTAACGGATAACCACACTTGGTGCCATTTGAAACGTCATGTATGTCCTCGTTCAAGAAAATGGGCACACTATATGGAAAGAATGGTGGTACACCTTTATGTCAAAAGTTTCATTACAAGTTGATCTTTACATGACCCAAAAGGACTAAGTTTTCGTTGTTGATATGGGGTTGGTGACCCAATGCAAAAGACAATGCCTTTGAGTGTCATTAGTCGACCAACATGTGTAGTTGCAAAACTTAGCGCCATTGCAAAAATTTGCAAGTATAAAGGGTTTCATGTGGGGCACTACTTTATTCCAATGGCCATGGAAGTGCATAGTGCACTCAAGCATGATATGGATTGTTTCATCAAGGCGTGTGCTTGTTTTTTCCATGATAGATGATTGGGAGGTCATTTATCCTTGTCTTTTTGCATTCAATTTTTTAGGCAACATGTTAGTATTGTTCTTCAACATGTTTTAACCTTTGTTATACAGTAAACTCTCTCTAAACTAATATCCTTGGGACCGGCCGGAAGATATTAGTTTATGGAGGATATTAGTTTACACAATATTAGATTAAGTATGAGGCCCACCACGGGCCTGTGCCCGCATATTAGTTTAGAGAGAATATTAGTTTACACATTATTAGTTTAGAGAGAATTTACTGTAAAGAGGAAGATTGTGTTGGAGGGTGATGCTTGTTTTAGACCTCCTATTATTATTAGATCTCACAATTTGCATGCAAGCAACATTAGAGGGGATGTGGGTGAGATAGCTTCCTACCACAAGAAGGACTAGCTTTCTCCCCCTTTGGGGGGGGGTTTACATGTTATGCATCTTTTGGCCTTTCTTTGGCCTTCCCCTTTTGTCTCCCCTATGATGGTTTTGGCCATTGATCTTTTATTGGATATTTGTGACTTTGTTTTGTTCTTGACCTTGCGTTAACCAACATTGTACCATAACCAACCTTAATTGTTTGTTAACTTTGGCATTTTTTTTCAACCTTTTTCTCCAACCTCAACCTCCATACTACCTTCCCACGTAACTACCTTACTAACATAACTACCTTATTAACCTACATCTTGGCCCTACTTTCCAACTAACAATTACCCCCCATACTTACCCAACCTATTTACATACCCTCGACCTTTTTTAAATTAAACTTCTACCTTTCATCAATTTATTTTTTCCTAACTATACACTTATCTCTTCCTAGCTAAACTTTGAACTATTGGTCAAACCTTGAACTCTTCTTATTTACAAGCTACCTCCCTTAATAGATATATATCAAACCATTTTTCTACCTTTACCTACCTTCCTTAATAGGTAGATATTTAACCATTTGCCTACCTTTACTTACATCTATTGAAAACATTAAAAGTCTAATTTACTTAACCATATTTAATCATTTAAACTACTTCTAAGTTACGATCCATTTCATACAAACATTTTTGAAAATTACCTACTTCCCAATTGAAGGTCCAAGCTACTTATGGTATTAAGGTGGTGCACATCCAAATGAAGGCATAGATATAGCATAAAGCATGGCCCAACCTAATGAGCTTTGCAAAGCTTCACACTCATGATAAAACAAGTCTTTCAATGACCATGGGCTTGTTTGTAGTATTGCTTACATGGTGTAATCACCTTACAATGACAAACTATAAAAAATAATATACTAACTAGTAATGGAATGCTAGAGGAATGTATTTGAAAGTCAAACATTGCAATGGCATGGCTAATTTAACCCTTACAAATAGTTATAAGGTTATAATTTAGCTTCAACAGGATGAAGTTAATGTTAAACACAATGTGGTTTGATGTTGAATCTTACATGGTGTAATCTTACAAAAGCATGTACAAAAGGAAGTGGAGTACAAAACAATACATGACATACTATAATAAATAATTTGATAGCTTAAAAAATTCAATGGCATGATTATTCCATCCATGTTGTATATTGTTTTTACATAATCATGTAACATTGTCAAGTTCTAAAGGTTTAGTCATCCCAACATAATCTTGAGAGTCCATAGTCATAATCAAAGTACCCCAAAAGGAATCATTATTTGAGGGCTTTGGAGTACCCTTTAATATATAAAAATAGTTTTAGCCAATTTTGAATGTGTGATATATGCAATTTAAGTTACATGCACTTGAAACATTTCAAGTTTTTGAAAATTATTTTTTCATTTAAATTTTTTATATGTTTGACAACACATTAAATAACATTCATTTACTCATCCTTATGCTTGTAGCTTAAAATATTTGCAACTTACAATTTTCAAACATGTCATTAAAATTTCAAAAATGTTTATGATATAGTTTTCATGACATTTAATGTATAACAACAATTTATTTTTTTGGTTCAAATTTCGTGCATTTTAGCATATGTTTACTAGTCCTATTGATTTTTATACCATATGACATAATTGTTAAAGTTGTAGTGACCAAGTTTTTTTTTTTTCAATTTTGTGATGTAGATGAAATAGTGATAATCTATAAGATGATTTAACCATATTTGGGTACATTCTACATATGAAAATAATAAATTAATAATCATTTTATTTTCTTGGCTACCCATTGGAACTTATCATAAAAGGCAATTTGGAATTTGTTTACTTTGAAATTTGGCGGATTCATACCATTTTTTGCATGAAAAATCCTTTTTATGTAGTTTGAAATTGTATTTTCAAGTCAAAATTTGATGAAATTTTGCCCCCAAAAAAAAATTGTTGTGATTAGGACTAGAATTTATTTTTCAAGATTTTAAGGACATTAAATTGTACATTATATTTATAAATTGAACCATTCTTGTATTCATTGCAACTTATAAAACTCATTGATAATTTCAAGATCAAGACGTTATATGAACAAAAAACACACTCCATAATTGAATTTTGTGAAATTGATCCTTTGCAATGTGACAGTTTTTTTTGGATACCTAGATTGTGAATATAGTGAAGATAATAACACTCCACTAAATTACAAAACATAAGAAGGGGAATAATTCATATGGAATTAAACTCAAATTCCAAAAATTACAAAATACAATAAAATTTCAACAAAATGCTTCAAAACTCCAACCAATTAGCCAACTCCACTTACAAAAATTACAAAAATTCACTAAAGTTCCAAAAACTACATTTAAATTCATTAAATATCTAATAATTAAGGCATCTCAATTTACAACACCTACAAAATGCATGAAAGCTCAAAGAAGACAACCAACTTGATTTCCACCAAATATAAGAAGGCACATTTTTTTTAGTTAATAATGTTGTTTTTTTTTTCCCCCTGTAGGTTAATAAAGGGTGGGATATTTTGAAATGGCTTTCACTAACCTAAGTTCACACAAATTCATAAGGAGGAAAAACTAGTAGAAAAATGAAACAATTTTGTTATGCTACATTCTCAATCATCAAAAGTGAGGGAAAAGCAAATAAAAATTACCATTTACTATTTTTGGTTTTGAATGGGTAGATGGAAATATTGAAAAATGATTAAAGTTTTGTCTTTCACGTATGGCTTGTAGCCAGATTTGGCTAAATCTTCCTAGGGACAATCGCCATTTTTTTTTTACATCTTTCTATCGATGATGGCCATGACAGCTTAAAATACATTTTCCTAAAAAGAACATTGGTCCAATTGGCGTTTCATTTATGGGTGAATTTTCACTAGCTTCTTTTAGGCTAGCTTTTAAATAAAAATAAAAATTTTAAAATTTAAATTTTGGACTACTTTGATATTTAGTATGTCAAAAAAATTGGCTAAATTATTTTCTAGATGATTGCCACTTTGACAACATCAAAAAATCCTCAAAAGAACCCTGGTTTACACCATATCATAACCCCTAGGAAGGGTTGTAGTTTGGATTATGATAAATCTTTAATGGGTCAAGGTTTTGGGAACGCCCTTGGGGAACTCATTGGAGCTGGACAAATTCCCACTAAATGACATTGGGATGCAGTTGGGAACTACAAAGCAATATGAGTCAAATAACTTGATAGGAGATAGGAAGAAAAAGGGGGAAAAGTACTAGGGATCCAGAACAAGGATCCAGTGCAGAGAAAAATGTGAAATGTCTTTTTTCCTTGCCATAGATTCTTTCCATTTGTTTCAAAAAAATAATAAAAAATGAAATTTCTAGGATGGAAATCCATTTCTTTTATTAATTTAATTTGATTTAACTTAACTTAATTTCATTTCATTTCATTTCATTTCATGTTTTGATTTGATTTGATTTTGCAAGTTGTTTTACTAGAATGTGTTGCCGATTTTGATTGAAACATTAACCAAAATGTTGACACAAATTTGAAGATCATCAGGAATGGCTTGTTGAGAGTTTGTTTGATCCAACTACTCTTAATTTTCCATTGAAAATTTGAATGTGAGAAACTCTCACCTTGCATTCCAAATTCATTGTTGTTGCAAAATGGATTATAATGTTTGAAGCCTTTTTGTCTTTTGGCTTGACTTCATATTTTCAATGTATTATTTCCTTTGCATAAATAATAGAGAACTTTTGGGATGTCTTCATAACATTTTTCAACATATTTACTTGATTTTTTAAATTTATAAACTAAACTCTAAACTCCTATCTTTGCCATCTAATAACAAAAATCTTGGTTGTTCACCTTGAAAGGAAATTTCATTATAAGAAATAAGGCCAAATTTCACCAATTTCTTTATGTATGGTAAGGCCCTTGGTTGAGTGTGCATTACGGGTTTGAACACAATTCTTTCAAATTTTAAACCTTTGGGTTCTAATTTTGGCACATTATTTTCCATGTACACATTACACACTCCTTAATTCTAGAGATTATGTAGGTAGAAAGTCTTAAAAAATAAAAAAATAAAAACAAGAATATGTATAGGTATAGAGTTCAACACATAATTAAAAGTTAAAATGTATTTATAAAATTAAGCTCCTTATCAAATTTCTAAAAAAATCAACTTGCTAGTTTAAAAAGAACCTAATGCTAAGTTCAAGAATGTTTTTTCATGGTTCCAATTTCAATTTCAAATCTTATGAAAGACTAGCTCCCCAATCCAATTCTTGTGCCAATTCCAACAAAATGGTGCTAACTTGTATCCAGGTCACAAGAACTTGAACCCTTGGGTTTAAGATTGCAAATTGGATACCCTTCTCAACACGAGTTCTAACCCAACAAACTCATGCACCTCACCCAACAACATTGATAGCCACCATGTCATGGGGTGTTAACTATGACAAATCATGAATCCAATCATAATCACAATTTTAAAGAATTGTTTAAAGCTTACAGTAAATTGATTATTCAATTTGCCACGAGTTAGTGAAGAGCTCTCAATATGACTAACATTGCACGTCATGTTTAGAAACTTGCTTTATATATTATGCAATTGACATGTTAGTGAAGAGCTCTAGGTGTGACTAACATTGCATATGATGTGTAAAAACTTGCTCTATACGTTATGCAATTGACGTGTTAGTGAGGAGCTCTAGGTGTGACTAACATTGCATATCATGTCTAGAAGCTTGCTCTATACGGTATGCAATTGACATGTTAGTGAAGAGCTCTAGGTATGAATAACATTGCATATCATGTCTAGAAGCTTGCTCTATAAGTTATGCAAAGCATATGTTGGTGAAGAGCTTGAGGTGTGACTAACATTGCATATCATGTCTAGAAGATTGCTCTATAAGTTATGCAAATCATATGTTCTTGAGGGAAGGATCATGGGCCAATTACACAAGTACTACTACTTCAGGTACAAGATGACAGTCATGAAGTACTACATACTTGGGTCCAATAGTTTTTGACTCTTTTTTTCCAATTATGTTGTCCAGAGTTCCAGTTTACATCCCAATTAAACTCCTGCAAGCACTCTTGGAAATAAGCTTTGCTGAATCCTCCTCAGTAACTTAGTTTGTAGATATATCTACACTAGAAATATTTTATCTGCCAAGATTGTCAAGTTATCTTGAGTGATTATTAGGAGCTACAGTTGAGAGCAGCTGCAGCAGCAGCAGCAGCAGCAGCAACAACAACAACAACAAACAGCAGTAGTGTCTGGATCCAAATTTGGCAAGCTCCAAAAATGACAAACAAAACACTACTACAAATGGTCACCCAATTACATCTATACTAAATACTTTGCAAGTCACCTCTTGAAAGTGGGAAAATCAATGTCTATACAGAAATTAATTAGTTTAGATACACCAGAGAACTGGGCTTTCCCCAGTAGAGCACTTCTGGAAATTGATGAGCTCCAAAAGAATGTACATCCTCATTTGGGTATAAAATATATGTATGTACATCTTCCCATCCAGATTGAAGATGGGGACCGTGCAGCTCCAGCAGGAACTTTTGATTCCTTGGACAAAGAATCAAGTTGATCAGAATCCTCAGAAAATTGAACGGGATTTTGAAGTTGAGAAATTGTGCATTGATGCAAAATTCTGCAGTCCCTGGAGCTCTCTCTTCAGTTGTATGTGCCTTCCTTTCTTCCAGAACTGGTAAAGCTTGAAGAATTCGATGATAATCGAAGCACTAGCCAAGAAAGATCAACAAAATAAAGGAAAGAAAAGAAAAGAAAATCTATAGATCAAGAAGATAATTGTGTGATCTTCAAAATATTGATCTGCTTTGATCAGAGAAGATATGGCAGCACGAGGAAATCGCCAATTCCACTACACACAACTAGAAAGGAAAGAAAGTAAAAAAACAGCTCCCATCTCACAGAGAGGGGCGATTCGGTTTCGAAGCTGTATCTGAAGAGGCTACTGGCCCATAATAGAATGAGAACTATGAAGGAATAAGGCTTATGAAAATGCATGAACTGCAAATAAGGGATACCCACAAAGCTCAGAGTGTAAAGCACATAGACTAAAATGAGACCAATAGCTGTAAGAGCCACAATGAACATGATAATGTAAATAATGACTGACCAAATTCTGCGCATAATCGGCTCTTCTGAGATGGCAGTGCATAGCTGCTTAGAATGTAACTTGAGATCCTCCCAAATTGATAATAACATCGGCATTGTTGCGAATTGAAAAGTAGTCTATAATTGGAGCTGGATCAGAGACTATGATGCAGGTGGTGGAACATGAGACTACAAGCTTAATGACCCATATCTGCTTCATTCACATTCTTGAGCAAAATAAGAGACCTTGATCAAGAAAACAATTCTTTTTTTCCCCCTGAAAAAAGAAGAGAAGAAGAAGAAGCAGCAGCAGCAGCAGCAAAAGACAGATTCAAAAGCTAGTGTTTGTTTCACATTCTTGCCCAGTCTATGCACTGAGCTTCATAACTCAAAATTTGTTGAGAGTTAACACCCAAATCTCTCTCCCCTCCCCCCACAACACTAACAACAACAAGAGGTATGATCCCAAAACTGAAACTGGCACACTTTTTGATTCAAAGCCACTCCCTTTTGGAAGCAACAAGAAACAGAGGGAAAAAAAAAAAACCCTGTTGCTGTTGTCTTCTTCTTCTTCTTCTTCTTCTGCTCCTCCTCCTTCTAGTAGCCCAGTGAAGAAGAATGTCAGTCAAGACCCAAACTTGTTTTTTCTTTGTTGTTTTTGTTCCTCTTCCCTCTTGCTTAGCCTTTGAATGAATACAAAGCAAAGGGTTGCAGACGTATATGAGCAAAAGAGGGATTGGGTGAGTGTGGGAATTTGAATGAAGGGTGATGGTGGTGATCACATTTTAAGAGATCTCTCTCTCTCTCTCTCTCTCTCTCTCTCTCTTGTGTTGTCTTCAAAGGAGCTGAAAAGAGTTTGTGATGATGGGTGCAAGATTGGGAAATTGGGATTGTAAATTGGGAAAGAAAGTAAGCTGACAATCATAGCACACCCCACCTCACCTCACCTCACCTTCCTCCCTCCATCCCTCCTCTCCTTTCCTCCATCCCTCCCCTCTCCAATTGTTGTTGTTGTTGTTGTTGGACCCACAACTATATAATGAAAATAGATGAGCTCTATAGTTATTGGATCTTGGGTGTGCATCACTTTCTCCTTTTGTTGATTAGCACTTGTTGGGACTTGGGCCTGGAGGTCCCCCCACCCAGCCAATGAGGTGAAGCAACATGACCACAAAGACGCCTCATGTTTTTTGTTTAAAAAAAAAAAAAGGGAAGGGGGGGGGGGGGGGGGGGGGAATAGGCGCCATCTCCTTTGGTTTGGTTGAAGTGA
>Ga0209208_10010835_pt1 | contig 11741 bp, 8 predicted proteins | sample S1TSphfallax_3_FD_187694 | JGI IMG/M metagenome (GOLD analysis project Ga0209208, IMG submission 187694) | Host-associated microbial communities from peat moss isolated from Minnesota, USA - S1T2_Fd - Sphagnum fallax MG (SPAdes) (version 2) | ecosystem: Host-associated > Plants > Peat moss >...
CTGCAGTGCTGTCGTGCTCTGCGCACGGGGCGAGATTCGAACGTGCGTGGGGTTTCAAACCACTAGGGTTACGCTGCCACTAGGTCACTGATTATTGAAGATATATTTAATGTCAGCTATTTATTATAACTAACAACCTCTTGCTTAGTTACCTAGTCCATAACCATATTGTTTCTTGAATTAAAGCATCAGAAATTGTTCTCTTCGTGAATGAATATAACATTCATTGTACATTTACATTCGTTTTAATATGTCAAGCCCTAATTTTATTTATTTTCAATAGCCATACCAGTTTTTGGATGAAAATTTCATGATTGTTTTTTTTTCATGGATGAAAATCATTTTCATTTTACATCCATTTTCAAATATTTCATTAACAACAAATTCGACTACAAATAGGTGTATGAAATCATTAAAAAAATAAAATCCATTATTAAAAAGTTAGTCACATGTATTTCATAATTGCTTTGTAAGGGAGGTTGTCTTAATTCTCACAAGAGTCAATTGGGCTTGGTGACCAACAACCTATCATGGGTTACCTAGTCCATTAAGGTTAATTTGGGGTGACAAATTATGTTGTGTTTAAAAACATATTATGGAACATGATTTTCTAATCATGATGATATAATTGTAATAATGACCAAAATTCATGTGTGTGTTGAACATGAATTTTGTATGAAATTGTTGAATACATCACATCTTACACCATAATGTCATGGAATGTCATTGCCCTTGTTGGGTAAGGTGTTTGTGAGATTGTTGATCCACATGTTGGGTGAGTTGCCTTATTCACCCTAACATGCTTGCTAGCACCTTAATCAACATAATGGGCAAGGGTTGGACCATTCCTTAGTACATAATGTATTTGGAAGGCACCTTACATGACAAAACAAACTATAGATATATCATTTAATTTGTGTGAATTAGGTTCCATTCAAACCTAATGTTAAGGATCAATTTATCATCTTGGGATTTTTTAATGTAAGATTTATTATCATAACACATTTTGATGTAAGAATATTCTACCCATACTAAAACCTTAAGGGCAATGCAACTGATTTTACATGGAGTTTCATCAACATTATAAACAAATTTATCATAGATGGTCAAATTAGCCCCACACATGGAGTCACAAAGGCCTTGGTATCTCATGTGTGGAGTTCAATGGCATAGGTAGTTAGCAAGTTCTTTTAGAGATGAGTTTTCACATTGTGTTTTTTTGAAAACAATGAGACAAAGCATGAAAAAAAATTGTTTTTGGGGATTTCTTTTTAACATTGTTCATCATTTTTAAAAAACTTTTTGCCAAAAATATAGAAGGATGCTTGGATATAATTTAAATAAAGTTCATTGATTGATGGTAAACCCTTTTGGGGTTGATCACGGATGATTATACAACATGAAACTCATAAAAGCCACTCATAGTTAAACCAATTATAAAACATTTTAATGTTACAAATAAGGTAAAACTACAAATAGAACCAAGTCTTGCTTCCTTGTTATAAAAGCAAAATTCAAAAAACATTGTATAGTGCAAACTATTGATTAACTAAAAGTTGTAAGGAAATAACTCAAGAGGTATCAAAGTTCAATGAGACAAATAATCATATCTTGTTGTAAAACATTATAATGTTTAAACATAAGGTGAAATTAAGAACTTAGTTCACTATTAATTCTTGCATATTGTAACTATGTTACAAATAAAATTTTAAAACTTTTTGGAGTATTTATTAACTGGGTGCTAATAATGAATAACTCAACAACAACAAAATTATAGTTGCATAAACCTTCAAATCCATTTATATATAATATTGAGGCTGCCATAGAACCTTGGTAGCTTCCACATTAATTATCTTATTTGTAAAATTGTTAATTTTTTTTATAATTGCAAAGGAAAGTAGAAAATCTTTTGGAGTATGCAAAAAAATTATACTTTCAACATGGAATCTTCAAAATTAATTAATTATTTGAAATGGGTGTGTTGAAGTTGCCCCTATGCTATGATATATACCATAATGTTACAATGATCAAATCAATTAAAAACACAATATACATAAATGCATGTTATTTATTTAAGCAAAATTTGAAAAAAAATCACACAAAAAATCAATGTTAATAAAATAAAAGCTAGAGGAAAGTAATTGACAACATGTAATAATAACATTTTCATAAAAATCTTTAAATAAATTTCTACCTTGTAGATGCACAATGATGGATACACATGAGTAGAGCCAAAAAATTGATGGCACAACTCCAAGAAGGTCAATTCCTTTGTATTATAGTAAACATAGTTATCCTACCATAATCATTGCATCTCGAGATTCCATTGAATTAATGCATCCTATAATTGAATTGCAAGTTTGTCAAATTTCTACCAAATGATTATTTAATTTTGAAGATTCTATTTTGTCTAATAAAATGTTCCTGAATATTCTCAAATATGCTTCATTTTGCTTCACAATTTTTTTCTTTTGAAAATTTCTGTTTTTGAAAAATTCAACATGTTTAAAATAATATAAGTTTTGTTAAACCAACAATTCAATTAAAGAAAATTCAAATGGACATAAAACTTGATTTTTAGCACTTATGAAATGCATTAGAACTCCAATGAAACAAAAATAGATAAGTAATTAAAGTTTCCTCCTTTTCATAAGAAGGGGTCATTTGTTTGGTTTTCAAATAATTGTAAATAATGGTTGTGAAAATTTGAAATGACTTGATGTTATACATGGGGGCTATAACATATGAAATTGCACATGCATTCCACATGACAAATGGCATGAATGACATGGTATGACATAAAGTTCATTGCATGCATGGCATGTACGATGTTGGGTTTATTTGTAACTTACTTATGTGGTAGTATGGAGAATACTAAATTTTGATGGATTATATGAACAAGCTATGTGAGTGGGATTTTTGTTGATATCATGTTGACATGGCAATACTATGGTACTAGCAAAATTTGTGATGATTGGCTTCTTTAATGTTTTTCCAAAATCTGCACAAGCACAATGAACTTTTGTGCCATATAGTTTTAAAATTCTTGATGGAGATCATAACAAGAGATGTAGATGAGTTAAGACCATTGATATTTAACAAGATGGTCTTATACCCACATTTGAATATCTCTATGGATATGGCTATCAAACACTTGCAACAATGATTCCCAAGACCAAAATAATGAAATTCATTAAACATTGATGAAAAGATCCATTAGATGTCCATTATGACTTGGTTACGGATGAACTTCAATTGAATTAATATTTAATTTGAGCTTTGTAACCCAATATGTAAGAAGTAGGTTCTTATATATAAAGGTACATAGGTAGGAAAATAGGTGAATATTGGGTCATTAAATGGATAAATAGGTAAAGGTTGTTATAATTACCTTAATAACAACTTATTTATTTGTGGGATATTATTGCAAGTAATAACATAATAAAGGCAATTAATTAACCATTGTGGTTAAATAGGGAATTGAAACCCAATATAAAATTAATGTTTCTTAATCACTTACCATCCATCCTCCATAGTGGATTGCTACGTGTTGGTTCATTATGGCCCACAAATAGTGGATTGACATCCATGAGTGCACCAATTTGGATGGACAATTTGATTGGATTGAAAAAAAATCATTGGGTTTTTAGCCTTGAATTAACCACCATGATTAACATTGTGACAATTTTTGGTGTTGATCCTTTTAGTCATTGTTTGTTTTTGGTCTTCAACTTTGACCTCATTTACATTTTATCCCTATCTTGGCCTACATTAATTTAGAACCCACCACTAGGATGCACGTATTGACATGCCCACCTACTTACTTAATATACCTTCTAAAGTACTTACCTACCTAACTTAGATGATTTACTATTTGCCCCAACCTACTTACATACCTACTACTCAGTAACATGACCTTACATACATGGGCCCACCTACATGTTTCCTAAAGATTAATGATGAATTAAACCCATTGCAACCAAAAGAGACTTAACGCCAATAGTAACAAATGCAACTATTGCAAAACCCTTGTCATCTTTGACTTAAGCTACCCTTTCAATTTTCAATGTTAATAAAATTAAATTAATTAATGCATGTATTACAATAGGTGCTCAAAGGCACATGGCAATACATCAAAGGAAATTTGAAAAAAAAAAACTACCATTTGCAATTATATTTTAGTTACAAATAACATTTGTTACTAAAAATTATTTAATTGTATTAGACAAGTTGCATAAGACATTAATTGCAAGCATGGATGAAGTTAATAATTAACCAATGCTTCACCATTCGTATACTATTGTATGTCATCCATATATTACCATAAATATCAACAATTTACATTGGCAAACAAAAATGATTTGAGAATTTATGTTTTAAAAATAAATAATAGATCCTCATTGTCTATTTTAGATGGTTTTAGATTATGACACATGACATTATACAAATATGCCTTTTTGGAGAATTTTGGCCAAAATAAATTTAAATTTGTATTTAGGTAGATAGGTTGGACTAGGTAAGTAAATAGGTAGGTTGGGAGGTAGGTAAATATTTTAAATTTTCTTAGATTTAATATTTAAAGTTAAGTTCTTTTGATTGGTTCATTCTAAATGACATGTGTTTTTTTCTATGAAGTGTAGAGCAAAACCTTTTTATTATATAATTTTCAAGATGGACATGGAAGACAAAACATATTGGATAAAATTTGAAGTTGCAATTTAGTTACAAATTAGGTTACAATTAGAAAGTTTCTTTCATACCTTTGTACTTTTTTTTTTTTTGTAAATTATGTAACCAAGTGGATAGATAAATAAGTCGTTATTTAACCAACTAATTAATTATTAATTATTACCTATATGATAATCAATTAAATAATTGATTCAGTTATAAATTATTAAAAAACTAGAATAATTAATATTTTCGTATTAATATTTAAATATATTTAACACCATAGCTTATAATTTATTAAATAATAGATAAAATTTTATTAATTAACTAACTAAATAACCACAATATTAGCTCATTTATAATTTAAAAAAATAACAATTAATTAAAAAATTATTTAAAAATTATTGATTGATAATTCATATAAAATAAAAAAATTGAATAATTACTAATTAATTAATATTAACTATAAATACTAAGTATTAACTATTATATATCAATTAACCAATGAACATGTAACCTACATTAGGTAGATAGGTAGGTAGGTAACTTAACCTAAGTAAGGTAGGTAAAAATTATTAGATAAATAGGAAACTTGGGTTAGGTAGGCAAACAAATATAATCATAGCACATACAAATCTTACCAATGTAGGTTTTCAAACCTTTGTTAAATCTTATGTGTTCAACAAAAGGCTATTGAATTCAAAAACAAATTATTTTTGGCAAGATCAATTTTTTTTATTAAGTGTGTAAAAGCATTGCTTAAAATGCGAACATTCATCACAACATGATCTTGTTTTGATGGGCCCCCTTTTTGAATCGAAGGTCACCTTGATGTGTTCACTTCCATAGTGAGGTTGTGATATTTATCCAAGTGCATGTAAAAGAGCCATTTGGCCACATAGGACTACTTACATTTCCCAAAATAACAAGTAGACCTACCCCCCATAAGATCTAATTAATAGTTTCATTTGTTATGGCTAGTAGAAAGTGTACAAATGTGTCATCACCTACAACATCTTTTGAAAAATCTTCAAAAAGTTCCTTTGAAGACTCAACCTCCACACTTGTAATTAACTTTTAAAAAATAAGGAATAAAACACAAGTGGGTAAGTTTTAACATGTTAGGAGTTATTGTGTTTTAGGTAATTACATCACAATTATAATAAATAAACCAGGGTAAATTAGCTTGGAACCAATTCCAATGCAGACATGATTTTCATTATTTAGATTTTTGGATGGGATATAAAATGGGTGCCTCATTCTAGTTTTGGGATGTGAAATCATACTACTCTCTTGTGTTGTGTTGTACACTTGTTTTCCAAGTTTTTATGCAAGTTTATGTGTTGACAAGGGTTTTGGTTATGCTTGGATTCTTGTGTGGGCATGTGAGTTATATTTTGAATCCAAAAAAATGTTTGGATGTGATGCGGCATTTAGGGTGTTGTGTGTCATTTGTTTTATGTGTGTGTGAACAATGATAGTTGTAGGTGCCAACATGGTTGTACATAACGAATAAACTAAACCATAATAAATGTAATCCATCGTGAACGACATTCTTATAAATTTTCAAATTGACTTAAGATTCAATACTTTTCATGTAACCTATGCATTGTGACGTAATATACAATCAAGAATGACATATAAAATATGAGCCATTTTTTTTCACACTAGAAGGTGAAAAAACATCAATTTAACACTTGTAACCCTTTTAAGGTCCTAATTAAATAAAATATGAATACTTGAGATTGATCCAAAAAAAATTTCTTCATAGTAATGAAAATTGATTAATTATTACATTTTACATGGTTTGGGATCAGCATTCAAATTAATATAAAAATAAATTATAAAACTTAAAATTAACATTTTTTTCTTCTAAATTATAAAATTGTGAAGTATTGCATGTTCAAAAAATGACAAAAAAAAACAATGTCCTCCTTTCGTTGGAGAAGAAGGTGAGATGAAGCTAAAGGATAAACCCCATGTAAGGAGAGGTTTTAAGTACAAATGTTTAAAATATGACAATATTGCATTCATGAACAAGACATTAAACCATGATAATATCGAAATATATAACATTCTTGAAATATTTGCCATCATTATTTGGGTGTTGCACAAAAAAAATTGAAAGGAAAAACATCATTTTTCTTTCACATGGAAAAAGGGTAATGTGAAGCTTAGGAGAATTTGAATATTTATGATTAATGCATCACTGGTCTAAATGATGAAATAATTTTTAGCCCAAGCTTCATATCTTTAACAATATCTACTAACACTTGGTAATCTTTGTTTGCAATTGTATCAAGTAAACACTAATAATGCTTCCTCCCCACCTTTTTATGTTGGTTCATTTTGTTCTTTTGTAAGAGGTGCAAGTTGGGCAAAAAGGCTTGTAGTTCATCCAAGTAATCTCAAAATGAAAAAACAAGATATTTATGGGTGTTGGTTCATTCTAATTCGGTCACATCCTATCACGAACCTGAAAAACTATAAGAATAAAAACCAAGCCAATGACATAGTAATGAAAACAAATCACAAGAAATGCAAGCCGAAGTTTAATTCAAGACTATAAACATAAACATGCAAGGTGGGTCAACACATGTAACTAGGAGCCAAAAGGATTAGTTTGGAAAAGGACTATAAATTTTTTTTCCCCAAAAAAACTTTACATGCAAATGATTTTTTGAATGATTTTTTTTGTAATTTGTTCTAAAAAATATTTAAATGTTCCTTAATCCATCACTTTTTTTTTGTTAGTCATATGAATTTTTAAAAGTGTGCAAATTCTTTACAAATTTAATGTTTCATCTTGAAAAATGATAAAAATTTTAAGTCATCACCAAAAAAAAATAATTCACATTCTTTTGTTTTATTATACTTTAAGTTACAATTTTTTTTCATACATCATGTACATTATAACCCATTTATACGTGGTAAAAAATTCTTGAAATTTTGAAATTTTGAAACAATATTGAAACATCTTTTGAATTTTTAAAGTTTTAGAATTTCACATTTTTAAAAGTATGATGGTTTTTTGAGTGTGGTTAATATGTTTTTATCATTTATATTTTTTTCAATGAATTTATTTTATTATATGAGTCTTTTTGATAGTCCTTTGCAAAATTGACTCCATCTGACATGGTAGTGGTGCATTTTCAAACATCCTAAATTAAAATTAGAACTTAAAATTGAATCAAATGAATTTTTATTTTAAGGTGTTAACATTCATATGAAGGAGAAAATTTTAATTTGCCATGATTACTATGGTTTTAAATGGTAATAATAAAAAAATGATTTTGACTAGTTATGTTTAACATTTGACGCCTTTTTTGGTTCCTAATTATGTGTTTTGACTGAAGAAAAAACATGATCTATGTTAAAAGATGATTTAAACAAAATTTTATTTTGATAACATATGAAAACAAAAGTTCTAACAAAAAAATGTACCCAAAATTGGTGTTGAACACACTAAAGGTAATGGGAGGTCCTACCCCTATTTATACTCCATTAAGGATTTAGTTCAAAAAAACTTCCATAAAGGTTTCCATGTGTGCATTGACCAAAGGATTGAAAGTTAATTAAAAATTGATTTAAAATGAAATAAGAATTAACTAATAATTAACAATGATGTAAACAATGATGCATGTGATTATGTTGATGTAAACGATGATGCAAACGATGGATGATGCTAGTGTTCATGACAAATCTTTTACTTGAATTTATATTAATGTTTAGCACACCCAACATTGACTTATGCTAATTATATGTTTATAAAGTCACAATTTGGTTTGGTTGTTGAACTCTCCAATGAACTATTAATTCAATAATTAATTATGTTCCCCACATAATTGGTTGCATGCCAACCAACCACATTGGCAACCTTTGATGATTAAAATATCTGTAGCAATTTTTTTCCAACCTTTGAAGGAAAGGCATCCTTTTTATTACCTTTTGTCATGTCACATTTTCATGTTTATTTATTTTACATTTATTGTGATAGATTTTAAGGTTTTTATATGTGTTTCTTAAATACCATTGAAAAGGATAAAATTATCTTGAATTATCAATAGCTTTTTAAAACGTTAGTTATTTTCAAAAAGGGATGTGTTCCTAACTTTTGGAGGGATTCAAATGGGAGTCCCAAATATAAAATAATGAAAGAGCAATGAGTTAGCCACACTCCTTGGTTCGTAGCATTTTGGAGGGGTAGAAGAGTGTGTTGGAGTTCCGAGATGGGACTAGCAAGAATTGATAAGCTTCACTCACTCACATAGGCCTGCACAAAACCAACACAAGGTGGTTAATGCATAGTTTGAGCACTTTTGGTGTTAAGATGAGCCACGGGCAACTCGGACACACAATATTCACCACAATTCGGACTTGGGGGAAGCCACCACCTTCCCCCTTATAGTATATTGTGTGCCTCTCCACATGCCCCACATCCAAATGGCTTTTTGTCTTGGGACTCCCAAGCGGGAGTCCTAAAATTGCCAAGGTTAGGACTCTTGCAATTTTGAGGCGCCATAACTTTGCATGCAAACCTCTGATGGAGATGAGGTCTAAAGAAAATTTGTAGCACTCATTGAGATCTTTTCAATAGTATGTCGCACACCACCTGCATGCAAGGAAATTGGGTCGATTCACGACTTTTAGTGGTCAGGACTCAAATTGCCAATTTGACTCCCGACCTTTCTTTTGGCCATAACTTGTGTTTCAGATATCCAAATGGGTGATGCGAGCCCATTTTAGACATCTAAGTTCTAAGAGCTTTCCAATGATATAAGGAACGCCTCAAACCATTAAAGTTTGACCCCTGCAATCGTCCTCTAAAAATTTGGGAGTTCACTGGGACTCCAACTTCCAGAGTGGGACCCTTTGAGGGTGTGAAGGTTCATTCCCTCACAACCTCTCACACTCCTAGGAGTATGTTGTGTGACTCCCAGCTTCCTTTTCAGCCTGTAACCTTGCAAACCCTTGCCTTGGTCGTGAGCCCAAGTCTAGGGTTGCGATAATATCTATAACAATTTTTTATTCGAACCTTTGAAGGAGAGGCATCCTTTTTATTACTTTTTGTCATGTCACATTTCATGTTTATTTATTTTACATTTATTGTGGTAGATTTTAAGGTTTTTATATGTGTTTCCTAGATACCATTGAAAAGGATAAGATTATCTTGAATTATCAATAATTTTTAAAAACGTTAGTTATTCTAAGAAAAGGATGTCACAATTCATTTTTTAATGTTTCATCATTTCGCATGACTAGGTTGAAAATTATAATTATGTTTTCAATGAAACTTTTCTATTAAGTAATTGGTTTGTAACATCTATTATTGATTTTTTTTCATGGGACCATTTAAATGACCATCACATGTGCCAATTGTTATAGTTGACCTCCAATGAAAAACAATCATTTTCTTTTACAAAACATAATCTAAAAATAAAATAATTATTTATTATTGAATCCTCTAGCATGAGATGTGACTCATGGGCTTCCCTCTTGGCCCGCAACCTTGCAAACCCTTGCCTTGGTCGCGAGCCTAAGGTTAGGATTGTGAGATTTTAGATTATTCCAAGAGCAACAAAGGAAATAATCAAATGAGCAAAATTTCTATATTGAAAAATGATTTGAACCAATGGAAAGCACAATATCCCTCAATAAAAGTGAATGAAGTGAGTTCATGTGCAAAGTTGGAACCAACACAAAGAAATGGGGGTGACTTTGAAAACAAGAACTTGATGCATATCAAATTTTTATTGCTGTAAAGAAGCCCCCATTCTTAAAACTACATTTGACAAAGTGGCACAAGTAATATGCTAGAACCACACGTGAATAAATAACTATTACATAATGAACTATTAGTTCACTCAAGATAACTAAAAAAAACAAATTCAAGCCACCAAATCCAACAATCCCATTGACTTGGAAAAAATTAAATCTTCAAACATACACAGAAACCCTATTACTATAAACATTCAAAATTTAAAGGTCATTTTTTACCATTTCCATTTATCCTCAAAAATTCCCACAAACCTACCAAACCCTATTACAAATTGACTCATTAGTACACTCAAGATAACTTAGAAAATAAATAAAAATTCAGACCACCACCAAATCCATCAATTTCATTGATCATAACATATTTCTACACAAAAGTTGGAGGTCAAATGCAATTTATTTATTTATTATTTTTTGGGGCTACACACAAGCCTATTCACCACCGTTTGCTTCTAATACTATAACCCTTGTCTTTTTACAGTAAACAGAAAAGGTTTAAAAAAATTAAAAAAATTAAAAAATCCCCAAACATTCAGAGAGAAAATGGAACCCTAAAAGCCCTAAACTTGATGGGCTTCCCTCCCCAAGGCCTGTGCGACATGGACCCGCCGGGTCCTAGACAAAGGAGCTCCGGATTCTGGTCGATGTGCTGCTTCTCGAAACTAGACTTTACTTCTAGAAAGGAAAAAAAGGGTTTGAAGGCGCGCACATGCTTGCGACGTGTTGTGGGGGTGCGACGCGATTTCCTGCGCTTGACTAACGGTTCTCAATACTGTGGCTACTCGACATGTGGCTCTGACGAACGTCAGTCATCACGTCAGGACGTCAGGACTCTGGCGAGTAGTAGTAGGCTAACTTGCAGCTGGATAGGAGCTTGCAGTACGCTCGGGAAGCACCTGTCGAAAGCTGACTACTGACTCCCCAGGCAGCAGCAGCAGCAGCTGAAAAAGTGAGTAAGTAAGTACTAAGTACCCATCGCGAGCGTCTTCAAAGCTTGGCGGTGCCTACTCTCAAACCCACATGCCCGAAGGCTCCAGCGCAGTGCCGGGTTCTTTCCAGTGTTTGTGCAGGTCTCTCTTTAGAGATGAGGCCGCTCCACGTACCCTCCGGTTATTACCACGGGTATACACACATCTACCCGGAGGGTGAAACACAACAGAAACCCCGTTTTGTGTGTGTGTGTGTGTGTATAGAACCTTCGTTCTCTCAGTTTTTCTTTTGGAAAAATAAAATAAAAAATAAAATAATAAAAAATAAATAATATTTAAAAAAAATCAAAATCCCGTGTTCCAAAGCAC